>JGI1358J11329_10000742_pt1 | contig 28382 bp, 32 predicted proteins | sample Subgroupgradi54m_FD_11329 | JGI IMG/M metagenome (IMG submission 11329)
TTTGAGGAAATCGGCCCATTCCTTCGGCAGGGGCGGGGGCTGTTCCGCCGGGAAATCGGCGGTTGCCCGGAACCCGAAACTGCGGGTCTCATCGTTGGCGACCGACCCGCTCAATTCCACCGGGGTCCCGTTGGAAAGCTGGAGCGTCAAACGCTCCGCCCGCACGCCGCCGGCGTCGAAGGCCAGCTCTCCGGAGAGGCCGCGCAGATCTCCCACGTAAGGGACCGATCCCATTGCCAGCTCCTTCAGCACGATCGTTCCCTTCACGGGGTTTAAGCCCTTCGGCAGTTGGAGCGGGGAAAGACGGGTCTGGAATTCGACGGATAAGTCGCCGCTTTCCCGCATCTTGAAGAAGCCGGCTTCCAGCCCCCGCGTCTGCGCCGTGCCGTGGATTTCCAAGACATCGCGCGGATTGCCCGAGGCCCGGCACTCCAGCGAGATCGACCCCTCCAGGTGTTCGACGGCCTGCCGCCCCTTTTCCGGCAGGAAAGGAAGCAGTCCCGGGAGTTCCCAAACAGACCGGCTTTCCAGGAGGAGACGGTGTTCCTGGAATGAGTAATGGCCCTTCAGCGCGAAGCGGCCCATCCCGGGCGCTTCACCGGTCAAATCCCCTTGAATCTGGGCCGGCAGGGAAAGATGCAGATCGGCGTTTATGCTCTCGATGCGGATGGTTTTGATCTCGCAGATCCCGTCCGACAAAAGGATTTTAGAGACGCGGACCTGGAAACCGGCCCCCGCTTTTCCAGCCGCAGGCCACTGCATGGAAAGAGACCGGAAGTTCCAATTTCCCTCCGGGTCCTGCAGGAAGCGGACCCGCGGATGCACCAGGTGCAGGACCGGGATCAGGATCTCCCTCTTCCCCAGCAGGGGAAGGAAAAGGACCCCGCCGGAGATCTGGTCGGCCTCCAGGAACGGGACGGTCCCGAAACGGGGGTCCTCAGCGATCGATACCTTTTCCAGCAGGAAACCTCGCCACACGCTCAGGCGCACCGCCCCGATCGAGACCTCCCTGCCCAGCGCCCGGCTGGCCGACGCTTCAGCCCACTGGCGGGCCTTCACCGGCAGGACCACCCGGTTCAGGACCTCCACCCCGAGGGTACCCGCGAGGATCAGGAGAGCGAGAGAGAGGAATGCCTTGTGGATCCGGCGCATCCTCTCCATTATACGGTGTTTCCCTGTTACAATAATTTATCCGCGCCAAGCGGGGTGTAGCTCAGCTTGGCTAGAGCGCTTGCTTTGGGAGCAAGAGGCCCTGAGTTCAAATCTCAGCACCCCGACAGAATGGTTTTTTCTAAGCGCCTGTAGCTCAGTTGGATAGAGCAGGGGACTTCTAATCCCAAGGTCGGCCGTTCGACTCGGCCCAGGCGCGCTGAGATCAAGCATGAAACGCCAGCTCAAACTCCTTGGATGGTTAATCGTGATCACCACCGCCGCTGCCGGCTACTTGGCCGCGGCGTCGTCTCTTCGCGGCCGGATGCAGGCGGAGCTCACCGCCGCCGCCGGCCGGCCGGTCACGGTCCGCGGCGCGCGGATTGTGCTTCCTCCGGCGGTCCGCCTGCTTGGAGTGGAGCTCCCGGCGGTTCCGGGAGCGGCGCGGCTGCCTCTCGGGGTCGATTACCTGCTGGTCCGCCCGGGCGCGCGGCCGCGGGAGCGCGGGTTCACCCTCTCCGGCCGTTTGGAGGATGGACAGGGCGGATCCCTCGGCCGGTTCAGCGCGCGGGGCACGTTCTTTAAGGAAGGCCCGGTCGACGCCGAGGTTTCATTCACCGGCGCGAATTTGGAGAACCTGGCGCCGTATCTCCGCCAGGTTCTGGGCGTGGCGCCCAGCGGCGGAGCGATGGAGATGCGGACGCGCCTAACCCTCTACCGCGGGGTCCTGATGGCCCACAACGAGGTCTCGGCCTCCGGCGTCGTTTTCTCGGGGAATGAGCCGACCACGCTCGGCCCCGATGGCAACCGGCTCGTCGAGCTCCTGAAAGACCGGGAAGGGAAGGTCCACCTCAGCTTCGTGGTGGCGGGCAAGCTTGGGCAAAAGATGGACTGGTCGGACCTGGCGGCGGGCGCCATGCGGGAAGCGATGCGCCAGGCGATGAGCCGCAGTATCCAGCAGGTCCTGACCGACACCGAACAGCGCAGGCCGGTCGAAGAGCTCCTGCGCAAAAAGCTGGATACCCTAGACCGCTAAGTTTTTCGATGGTGGCTATGGTGTAATGGCAGCACTAGGGATTGTGGATCCCTCAGAGCGGGTTCGAATCCCGTTAGCCACCCCAATCTTTTCTCTCCTAAGGCCGCAACAGAGAGGCCGAAAGCCCCGGTTCAGACGATGAATCGGGGCTTCTTTATGTCCTAGAAACATCAAGAGATGCGAGATCGTTTTTCGTCGAGAAGTTTCGGAATCCACGTTTCCGCCATCGTCCGATAAAGCCAGCCAAACCCGCGCCCGTTTTCCTCTGAAATAAGCCGATTCATCTCGGAGTTGGCTGCTAGTAAATGGTTCCTAGTAAATGCTATTCCGGCTGGAGAGTATCTCTAGTAAATGGTTGGCGCGGTTTAGCTGGAGTGGGTTTGAAGCAGCTTATTCCAGAGATTTCTCTGGGCCTGCCAGTCGACTTCGCTGGTTATCTCTCGAAGCTTGTATTCGGGGATGGCAGAGAGGCGCTCACTTTCGAGCAGCAGGATGTCTTCTTGGATCGGAGAGGCCAAAAGCGTCATGGCCAGGAGCTGGTTGATACGGGCGTGGCTCATGTTGAGGTGGCCGGTGAGCTGCTTGATGTTGTTGACCTTGCCGCTGTCCAGCAGCTCTTCGATCTGGTGGGCAAGGGCAAGGTTCTGGCGAAGCTTGGGCTCGTTCTTCACGTCCTCTTTCTTCGCGGCGGGCAAGTGCTTCAGCTCTTTGATATCCAGCGGGAATTCATGCCGCTGCGGGTCATTCTGCAGCACAAGACCCAGGACGCCGCTCTTGGCGCTGTAATCGGCCTCTTTGAGCACCGATTTGGTCCGCGCGATCTTCTCCAAGAGGGTCAATCCGTTCCATGTTTTCTCGCTCAGCGCGGGTTCCCGGCATACCTGGCGCAGGAAGCCCAGGGCCGCTTCTTCGATCCTCCCGGCGCTGACGGACCGCGTTGGGCAGTCCTTCCGGTTCCGCTTCATGGCGTCCAGGCACACGTAATAGAGGTACTTGCGGTTGCCCTTCTTGGCGTAGGTGTGGCACATGGCCACGCCGCAGTCCTTGCAGCGCAGCAGGCCGCCCAAAAGGCCCAGGCTCTTTGTGTTCCTGGAGACCCCGCGCTCCCGCCGGTTTCCGTTCAGGATCTCGTTTGCTTGCCGGAACGTTTCTTCGGAAATGATCGGCTCGTGGAGGCCGGGGTAAATCTCTCCCCGGTAGAAGATCTTGCCGGTGTAAAGCCAGTTCTTGATCGCGAGCTGGATATTCGTGTTCTTGAACTTGACCGCGCCAGAGGGCTTTCCTTTGCGGAGGTGGGCTTTCGTTCTGAAGCCCCGCTCATTGAGGATTTGGGCCACCATCAGAAGCGACTTCTCCCGGATATAGAGGTCAAAAATCAGCCGGATAAGCTCCGCTTCCTTAGGGTTGACCACGATCCGGTGGTTTCCTTTATCCAGGTCATAGCCCAGGGCAGGTCGTCCGCCGACCCACTTGCCCTTCTTCTTGGCAGCGCCGATCTTATCCCGCGTTCTTTCGCTGATGATCTCCCGCTCGAATTGCGCGAAGGACAGAAGGATGTTCAGGGTCAGCCGCCCCATGGAGGTGTTGGTATTGAAATGCTGAGTCACCGATACGAACGCGACTTTGTGATCTTCGAAGAACTGCAGCAGCTTGACGAAATCCAGCAGCGACCGGGAGAGCCGGTCCACCTTATAGACCACCACGCAGTTGACCTTGCCCGCCTTGATGTCCTCAAGTAGCTGTTGCATGGCTGGCCGGTCCATGTTGGCCCCCGTGAAGCCGCCATCGTTGTATTGGTCCGGCATGGCGATCCAGCCCTGGGTCTTCTGGCTCTGAATGTAGCTTTCCCCGGATTCCCTCTGCGCATCTAGCGAGGTAAAGTCCTCGCTTAGACCTTCGCTGGTGGACTTGCGCGTGTAGATCGCGCAACGGATCTCTTCCTGTGGTTTCTCCTCAGTTTTCATAGGTCGAAAAACAGGTAGCCATTCCAGTGGGCTCCTGTAATCTCCTTAGCAATTGCCGTCAGTGATTTGTAGATCTTCCCCTCGTATTCGAAGCCCTTCTCCAAGGTTTTAACCTGGATGGTCGTACCCTTATACTGCTTCGTGATGAGGGTGCCGGGCAGGGGCAGTCGCCGGTCTCGTCTGGAACTGCCTGAATGCGCCGCTTGAAGTTTGAACGCTAGGTTATTCACCGGATCGTAATCCGCCATCAGCACATGAAGCTTCTTCAAGGCGCTGGACGATAAGCCGCCTTCCTCCAGTTCTTGTGCCTTGTGCGCGATCCGCCGCCATAAATATGTACGATTGCTTGAGGCAGCTTTCGTGCCAGGGAAGTGCTCTTGGTACGCATTTCGCAATTCCTCTAGAGATGCTTCCTTGAGTGCCTTGATCCTCGAAACAAGCGTGTCAGCCATGTCGACCTCTCTTTCTGGTCACATAGGGGCATAGCTCTAAAGAGAGCGCAAGAGAATACGAGTCTTGAAGCTATATAGCTTGAGAAGGCTTTCGGCCGACGGTAGAATGACTACCAGTGTAGACAAATGACAACAGTACTCGCTCTAGACAAACGATCCCTAAAAAGCACGTCTGCAGGCATTAGTAAACCTGTTGATACGTCGGCAATTCATAGACTTCATCTTGGGGACGCTCGCCGTCTTGATTGGATAGATGATCAGTCAATCCATTTAGTTGTTACCTCGCCCCCTTACTGGACGCTTAAGAAGTACAACGACCATCCATCACAGTTAGGAGCAGTTGCCGATTACGAGTCATTTCATGACGAGCTAGATAAGGTTTGGAAGCACTGTTATAGATCACTTGTTCCTGGTGGACGCCTTGTCTGTGTCGTCGGCGATGTTTGCATCTCTCGTCGAAGTAATAATGGTCGACATTTAGTGATGCCTCTTCATGCCGATATTTCTGTTCGATGTCGTCGTATTGGTTTCGATTACCTGACACCAATCCTCTGGCACAAAATCTCGAATGCAAATTATGAAGTGAATAATGGCTCGTCATTTCTTGGCAAACCATATGAACCTAACGCAATCGTAAAAAATAATATTGAATATATCTTAATGTTCCGAAAGTCCGGCGGATATCGTCAGCCTACTGAGAGACAGCGGCGCGCCTCCAAATTATCCAAGGAAGAATTCTCTAGCTGGTTCCGTGCTATCTGGAGTGATATTCCGGGGGCTTCTACCAGGGAACATCCTGCGCCATTCCCTGTTAAACTCGCTTACCGTTTAATAAGGATGTTCTCTTTTTCGGAAGATATAGTTTTGGATCCGTTTATGGGTGCCGGATCAACTATTGTGGGAGCAATCCAAGCGGGTCGTAGCAGTATTGGGAACGAGATTGATGCAAAGTATTTTCGTTTGTCTGAAGCTAGAGTGCGGAAGGAAGTACAGTCAGACCTGCTTTCTGCTCGGCCTAAAATCAGGATCGAGCGCTCATCGCGGTAGTTTTTTAAAGCGTTCCTGCCAAAGCTCGCTCACTCGTTCGACAAAACTCTTGTACTGATCCTTCTCGCCCGGTTGCGGTGCAGGCGCATCTTTCCATAGGCGCACTTCAGCGCACTGGTTACCACACTCGACAACCAGGCATGCGAAAGCATCAAATCCGTAGTCACCAACTTTCTCGCGAATACGCAAACCGCGTAAATGCTTGACCATGTCCGCGGCTGCCTTGGGTTGTTTATGTTGGGTAATGTGGAGTGCTAGACCAACCCGTTGGCGCAAAGGGGAGACGAAGGTGGGGGCTACATTCACGACAGCGATGCCTGTCGCAATCGCATCCGACCAGCCCTGATGCACAATATCGTGGGATGAGTTCAGCTCATCGTAAACGCGAGGTTTAGATTTCGAGTGTTCAGTCATTACGGATTTAGCTTCGCAGGATAACAGTACTCTATCGATGGAGCCTTCTGAGATCGGAGCCGACATGTCATGGCTTGGTTTCCATCCCTTAGTGGGCAGGCCAATCGCTAGATCAAGCGTCTTCTTTTTTCCGGTATGCGGGGATACCACTTCAACGTTAATGCCATAAATGACTTCGCGTTTTATGGCCTGGGAAGCCAACACGGAGGAAGAATCCAGGAAGTCTTTCAGGACGGCTTTACAGAGAATCTTTGAATGGCTGTCGCTTCGTGGATGGTATTGGTATGTGAAGCCGGTAATGGGATCTTTGTGTTTGTAGCCACTCATCCACTGGCAAAACTCTTCCGGCCCCATCCCTGTGCCTCTTTCTTCTCACGTGAGTTTGTTCCTTGCCCGACTGTGTCCTACCTGCCTATACGCCTTCCAAGGAGCCTATCAATGCTGATGCCGTAGAGATCAGCAATGCCTCTTAACTCTAAGGGATCAAGTCTGCGCTCGCCGCTCTCAACTTTGGAAACGAAGGATTGCGGTTTCCGAAGGATTTTAGCGACCTCCACCTGGGTTTTTCCAAGTTCCAACCGCCGAGCTTTAAGCCGTTTAAGGAACGCTTTGTACTCAGTGGAATAGATACTTTGCACAAAGCGTATCCTATTGTAGGATACCGACTATCCCATTTTGGGATATTATCGCGATGGGGGTCTATCGAGTGGGCGACTTAATTGCAGACATTGTAAGCGAATGGCTATGTTTAAAAGGTCACTTCATCATTCGCGGTCTCAAAATCGGCCGCAATGAGATTGATATCCTGGCGATCAAACCAAACAACGGAAGAATAGCCGAAGCCGCCCATTATGAGGTTTCGATCAGCACCACGCCGGTCGGCTATCTTGGGGAGAAAAGTGCCAGGGGCCAAACGGAGAGTGAAGTAAGAAGATCCGTTGCTCGATATGTTGATAAAAAATATACCCGACAGAAAACGGTCGAAGTGATCGAACGGCTTGTCGGCAAACAATACCGTCGTTATTTTGTGACCGGCCATCGAAAGCATGAGATGGAAACTGTGGCTCTCCAAGAGCAAGGAATCACCATTATTCCAATTATGCGGGTTTTGACCGAGCTGCGGGACCTCAAGCAAAAGAAAAAAGCGCGCAACGGGAAACCGCCGGAATTTTTGGAAACGACGAACGGGCAACGGTACTACCAATTATTGGAAATGGCGCGGGTGGGGGAGATTGCGTATTGCACTAAAATCGTGACCGAGAAAAAGACAGGGACCTAGTCAAAGGGGTTCAACGATGAAACAGCTTCTCTCTGGTTTCTGTAAGATATTGAAGGTGATCTGCCAAAGCTTTATGGTGATTTGCCTTATCTCGTTGCCGTTTCAGATGGTTCTAATTCGGGATGCTAAAGTTCCTTGGTGGGCGTTAGTAATTCCGATCCTTGTTCTGGCGGCTATTTTTTGGGGACTATGCCGGATGTTGGATTTCGCTATAGAAAAGCTGAATCCGGCGGCTGCGCTTAAAGCGGACGCTGGGTCGGCTCAGAAGCGATCCGAACCGACTCGGAAAATCTCCGAAATCAAAGCCACTTGTCAGGCTTGCGGACATATCTACTTCTTCGATAAAACCGACCAATTGACACACATGGGCGCTGAAATGGAAAAAACTGGCCAGGCCATGATGTGTTGCGGGGGTTGTTGGCCGATGGCTTTCGCGCCACAGAAGCAAACTGTAGATCCAAGCCGGTGTCCCAAGTGCGGCTCTCGAGCTGTCCAAAAAGAAAAGATCGTTCACGAAATATGAAAACTGCACTCCTTCTGTTGATCTGGCTTTATCGTCGGGCCATCTCGCCACTTCTTTCCAGATGGGTCCGATGCCGGTTTCATCCAACATGCTCTGTATACGCTGAGCAGGCCATCCGTTCCTATGGGGCCAATGAGGGTGTGCGAAAAACCTGGGGACGCCTGCGCCGGTGCCGGCCGGACAATTTCGAAAGCTGCATCGACTATCCCTCCTGAAATTCTCTCCGAGTAGTAAAATAGACCTGCAATGGACAAAATGCCGCAGGTAATGATTGATGCAACCAGGTTTTCTAAAGCCGCATGCATTTCGGCAGAGCAATTCCAGCGCCTCTGTCAGGCTATGCCGAAAATCGATGCCTCCGTGATTCAACAGATGACCAAATGCACCCAAGCTTTTCGGTCAATTGCGCCCGCTCTTTCGAGGATTATTTCTCCTGCCGAGCTTAAGTTGATGGAGTCATTCTCAAAAACTCTTGCCCAACTCCCGGTATTCTCTGCTGATTTTCAAAATGTGACCCAAGCTATTATGTCCGCAATTCCGACAATTGATTGGGGTGGGGTTTCGGTTCCGCAATTGGACAAGGTAATTCCACTTATTTCTGAGGTTTCGGGGTTAGCGGATCAGCGCCGACAACTTGAACTGGTTCCTGTGGCCAGCCCCGTTCCCACAGCTTTTCCGAAGAACGCGAAGGAATCTAGGGAAGCGGAGAGTAACGAAAAAATCCTAGAGGCTCTTGAGAAGATCAATCGTTGGCTTGAGGATGCATCTGCAAAGCGTCGCCAGCCAATTCCAGAACCCAAGCAGTTACTGCCTGAACCCAGCAGAGCTAAACTTCGTTGGCCATCCAACGGACGGACCGCAGCAGTTATTGTTGTCTGTGGAAGACGGTCGCGCAAAGTTCCTTTGGAAAGGGCTGAGCGAGTTGTTCTGCACTGCTTGATCTCAAGGATTCGGCGTGATGGGCGAAGAGGTGGGCTGAACACTCCGGGTGGACTCGTAAGAAAGGAAGAGTTAGTAGAAGCCATGAAGAGGTTTTGTGTCATGTCAAACGATGGCGCTGACGCTTATCTTCGTAAGACCCTCTCCGAACTTCGTGGCAAACTGATGGAAGCCGCGAAGAGTCTGGGAGTTTCTCTTGATAGGTACTCTGTTATTGAGCATAGGACTTCCCGAAAGAAATTGTCTAAAGACAGTTCTTATCGATTGCTGCTCCATCCCGCTTAGTTAGACCTAGTTTTGCCCTCCTCCAGCCACCCGGAATCGTTACCTTTTCCCGTCTGAGATGCCTCGGTAACAAAAGGTAACCCCGCTACCCTCGCTTTCTTTGGCATCTTTGTCTCAAAGATGGAGGTGCCGATGAAGATCCAAAAAGTTTCTGTCACTGAAATTAACCCTGCGCCATACAACCCTCGTTTAGATCTTAAACCGGGAGCTCCTTCCTACGAGAAGCTCAAGCGGAGCATTGCCGAGTTCGGCTGCGTGGAACCGTTGGTCTGGAACCAACAGACCGGGAATCTGGTCGGAGGCCACCAGCGGTTCAAGGTGCTCCTGGAACAGGGCATCACGGAAGTCGAGGTCAGCATAGTCGACTTGCCACTGGAGCGGGAGAAAGCGCTCAATCTCGCTTTGAATAAGATCCAGGGCGGCTGGGATGAGCAGAAGCTAGCCGCGCTCCTGGAAGAGCTCTCCCGGGTTCCCGACTTTGACGTAGGCCTCACCGGATTCGACCTGCCGGAAATCAGCGAGTTGCTGGACCGGCAGAAGGAGACTGAAGAGGACGATTTCGATTTCGAGGCGGCTGTCGAGTCCATCGAACAGCCGGTCACCCAGACCGGGGATCTGATCGAGCTGGGACCGCACCGCATCCTTTGTGGTGATTCCTCGAAGGCCGGTGACTTAAAGCGGCTAATGGAGGAAGAGAAAGCCGCGCTTCTCCACACCGACCCGCCATACAACGTGAATTACTATGGCGGCAACCGGCCTAAGGCGGACGGACGACCAAAACCCTCCAAACAGTGGGACCGCATTTACTCCGATAACCTCAGTCAGGCTGAGTACGAATCCTGGCTGGCGGGGATCTTCACGGCCGCAGCGGCGCACCTAGCCCCCGGCGCGGCCTGCTACATCTGGAACGGCCACCGGCAGTTCGGTCCCATGCACCAGATGCTGACCGGGCTGGGATTCCATATTTCTTGCGTGATCACCTGGGCCAAGCCGAACTTCGCCATCGGGTACGGCAACTACAACCAGCAGACCGAGTTTTGCCTGTACGGCTGGAAGAAAGACGGCTCGCACCGATGGTACGGCCCGACCAACGAGTCGACCTTATGGGAAGTTAAGCGGGACCCCACCAAGTCGTACGTCCATCCCACCCAGAAGCCGCTCGCGCTGGCCCAGCGGGCGATCCGGAACAGCTCTCTGTGGGATGAGCTGGTGATGGACTTGTTCCTCGGCTCCGGGTCCACGCTGATCGCCTCGGAGGTTTTAGGTCGCCGGTGCTATGGCATCGAGATCGACCCAAAATACTGCGATGCCATCGTCCGGCGGTACATCGCGCTTGTCGGCAAAGACCGGGTGTCCGAGGAGATACGGCATCGCTATTTCCAAGAGGTACCCCATGCCTGAGCCGCCTGAGAAGCCGGTTTTGACCCTGCTGCAACAGTTGAAGGACGGCTCGGTCAACCCCAGCACGCTGACTCGGGAACAGCGGCGACAGTGCGTGGAAGCGCTGTTCCTGGAGGGCTATTCCGTCCCGCAGATCGCACAGGTGGTCGAGAAGAGCGAGAAAACCATCCAGCGGGACATGGCTGACATTCGCGTCAAGAATGCCCTGAATCCCAGCCCGGAGTTGGCAAAGCAGTTGATCGGTGACCTAATCGTTCGGACGGAGGCCCATCACGCCCGCTTGACGCGGATCGCCGGTTCTTCGGATGCTTCTGCGGCGGAGAAAGCGCAGGCGACGTTCCTGGCTTTCCGGGTCATCCGGGAGCGAACGGAGCTCCTGCAGTCGCTCGGCTATTTGCCGAAGCGCCCTGCCCAGGCGGAGGTTGTCCATCACCTCGACATGGAGGGGGACGACCGGCCGATTGAAGCGGCGGAGCGGTCGGTTCTGGAGATTTTGGAGATCGCCGCGGAGACGGGAGGTCTCTCTCCAGAAGTCGCCAAGCAGCTTCCCGATCTTCAGGAGAAAATCGACCGGGCGAAACTCAAGGAACATGCTGAGCGCTTGCTGGAGCAACAGAAAAAGGCCGAAGAAGGGCGGGAGGAATCCGATGGGGAACGATCTGCTTAAACAAGTCTCTGCGCTCCGGCGGGCGCAGGGAAGGGAATCCCTCCAGGCGTTTGCCCGGCTCTATTTGTCCAGGTATGTCCGAAAGAAGCCGTCGAGCGCCCATGATGAAATCCACCAGCTACTGTTGGAATTCACCCGGAAGCGGGATGGGAAACTGGCGGTGGCCGCACCTCGGGGATTTGGGAAGTCGACGCTGGTGACGTTGCTGTACGTGCTTTACAGCATCTGCTACCAGCAAGAGAAATTCATCGTGATTCTGTCAGCCACGTCGTCCCAGGCCAAGCAGTTTCTGGATGACATCCGGCGTGAGTTGGAGGAGAACGAGCGGCTGCTGGCTGATTTCCCAGAGCTGGCCGGATCGAAGCCCGCGCCCTGGTCGAGAGCGGAAATCCTCACCCCCACCGGCATCCGCGTCCTGACGCTCGGAAGTGGCCAGCTTATCCGGGGCCGTAAGCACGGGACAGACCGGCCCACGCTGATCATCGCGGATGACCTGGAGAATGCGGAAAAGGCCTTTTCGCTGGAATCTCGGGAGCACCTCCGGAGCTGGTTCACCAGTTCGATCCTGAAGGCCGGGAGCGAGAAGACGAATTTCCTCTTTCTGGGAACTCTCCACCATCCACACTGCCTCCTGGCGGAGTACGTCGACCCGAAAGCCCACCCCGAATGGAAGAAAACGGTCCATAAAGCGGTCTGCTCACGGGCTGTACGTGAGGACCTGTGGGGCAAGTGGTCGCAGATCTATAACGGTCGGGAGTTGTGGGAGGAGGGTTTCGGGCCGGAGACCGCCAAGAAGTTCTACGAATCCCACCGCACGGAGATGGATAAGGGTGCCCAGGTACTCTGGCCGGAGCGGTGGAGTTACTACGACCTCATGACCCAGTACGAGGACGACCCGATCAGCTTCAACAGCGAGCTTCAGAACGAACCGCATAACCCCAAAGACGCTATCTTCAACCTGGAGGAGCTTTCCTACTGGGACGACCACTACGGCTCGGTTGAGGCGATCCTGCGAGCGCTGGGAGATGATGTGGAGTTTTATGGCGCGTGCGATCCGAGCATGGGCCTGGACACGATGCGGGGTGACTATACGGCAATCATCGTCCTGGCTAAAGATACCAAGGAGAATCGGTTTTACGTGGTGCTGACGGATATCCGGCGCTGTACGCCCACCCAGACCATCGACGCCATCTTCGCCTATCACCGGCGGTTCAGTTTCAGGAAGTTTTCCATCGAAGCGAACCAGTTCCAGGAGCTTATGGTTCAGGAGGTGGAGCGTCGAAGTGGGGAGGAGGGAATCTACCCGCCCATCGAGCCGATCAAGAATACAGGGGACAAGGTCCGGCGCATCCAGACGCTCCACCCGTCTTTAAAGGGCGGAGCGGTCCGGTTGCACCACAGCCAGATTCTTCTGCTGGAGCAGCTGCGGTACTTTCCGGTGGGGAAGCATGATGACGGTCCAGACGCCCTGCAGATGGCTGTCCAGCTTGCCCAGCAGCCATCATGCAGGATCACCGCTCTCACTGTGGGTCACGACGTTTCTCCCGTTCGAGGATATGACGGCTATTCCTGGGAAGACGGCGTCCGATGGCATGATCTGGGATAGTAGGCATCCTCCTTTAAAAACGCAAAGGCACCAAGCAACGAACTGCCTGGTGCCTCTACGCTATTCCACCACCCAATTAATGCCGGGTATCTTTGGGCGGGTGGGGGTCGTTACCGTAACTGTCCTTGTCGCGGATTTGGCCGTCTCTGCCATGAATAACCACTTCAGACTTTTCGGCCTTGGCGGTCTTCGTAGCGGTGTTGATGGCGGCACTTTGTGTTCTGTGATCGGAAGAAACCCTGGAATTTCCCTCTCCTCGCACAGCCCACTTTCCGTCATGGGGGACAACGTGCTGATTTTTCCCCAACGTTGAGTTACCTCCTTTCCGTCGGATTTAATTCATCCGGCCGGGACCTATTTTACCACCATACGGGAATAATATTTCTTTAAGAAATATTTATTGACCGGGGCCGGGAGGCATGATATACAAGAAGCGATCCTGCGATCCGCAGGACGCCGGTCTTTGACAATTGTCCAGGCACCTCCACCAGAGTGAACCCGCAAGGGCCGCCAATAAGGGGCCTGTTAAAAGCGCTCGTCCGAATAGGGCGAGGGCAACGACGCTCTTCGGGGCCGTCGTAACCTTTTCTGGGGGCATACACGTGCGCTCTATGGCTACGCGCTGTATGGCTACCTCCCAGGGAAGGGGCAACTAGTGCCATAGAGCGCTTCGGAATGGAAATGAGGCCGCTCTCCCTTCACGGCGCGGTGTTCGCTCGACCGGGCAACCGAGCGCAATAATGCGCCCGGCCGTAAACCGACAGGAGGTGTCCTATCAACAAAGGACAATTGAAAGGGACGGTGGTACAGGTGATCTCAGAAATTGATGAGATCCTTGACGGCGAGGGAGAGCCGGCGGTTGGTCAGCAGCAGCTCCGAAGGTGTAGGATGAAACTGGTGCAGTTGGCAGAGCACCTGCGAGTATCCAAGCCCGGTGAAGTTATCAGCGGTGCAGAGATACTCCTTGTGGTAAGCCAGGCAGTTCGCCTCATCTACGGGTGGGTAAAGAAGGACTGATTGACACTCATTTCCAAATTCCGAACATCTTTTGATCGCGACAATGATCCCCGGAGACGGGGATCTGTTTTTTTATGGGGCTAGAACATCGAGAATGTCCATCGGACAAGCTGTGAAAATTGTTCGCAAGAAACGCGGAATCGGCCAACAAGAGCTGGCGAAGGAGCTCAAGATCAGCCAGGGATTTTTATCGTTGGTTGAGAAGGGCCAGCGTGTGCCGAGCTTCAAAATGACGAAGCGATTGGCGGATGCTTTGGAAGTGCCGCCCGAACTTCTCTTGCTGATGGGTTGTGAAACGTCAAGGGCAAAGCGTCATTCCAAACAGATTCGCCGCATCACAGCGCTTATCAATGACATTCTTTCCGAGGTTACGCCATTAAGAAAATGAGCGTCGTTTACGGATCTCCAAACAAGGTTGCTTGGACTCTCAGAATACATCGTGATCGGCTAGAGGAGGTCGCGAAGGACCCGGAGAGGTTCTACAAGCCCTTTTCGAAGCGAAAGCCCGGTCGCGAGCCGAGAACAATCGATAATCCAATGGGAGAGCTGAAGGCAATCCAGGCACGGTTGAATGTGGTCATCCTGAGGAACCTTCCGTTACCACCTTGTATGATTGGTGGGGTTCGTGGCAAGGACCCCCTCGATCACCCACGGTACCACGTTGGAAAAAACGTGGTGGTCACCATTGATGTGAAGAAGTGTTTTCCAAGCATTACACACCATCAGGTATTTCAGGTCTTCAGAGACCAAGTCCAATGCTCTCCGACAGTGGCGAAGCTTTTGACTCGACTGACGACCTATAAAGAGCACCTCCCCCTCGGCGCCCCCACCAGCACGTCTCTGGCGAACTTGGTGATCGCTCCGATTGTTCTTGAGATCGAACAATTAATCGCTAAGCGTGGTTTTGGGTCTTCTCAGTTTGTGGACGATACTGCGATGTCCGGAGATCACCTAGATGATCAGCTGGTTTCAGAAACCATAAAAATCTTCTCGCGGCATGGTCTTCGAATCGGGCGGGAGAAGATCAGGGTAATGCGCTCGGGGGAGGCGCAGGTGGTTACAGGAAAAACAGTGAACACTCGGGCAGCTATTCCAGTGAAGCGACGAAAAAAAGTCCGTGCGGCGCTAGATCAGTTATCCGGTATGGCACCAGCCAATGCTGGCTACGGAAAACTATATCGAAGTGTTCGTGGGCGCGTAGCGGAGTTGGAAGGGCTGCATCCAGGTGAAGGGCAACGGTTGATAGCGGAGCTGAAAGCTTTACCTAAACCCAATCCGTAAGGAGTTACCTCCCTAGAAGCGTATTGTGATGAACAAAGTTGGAAGGAATGATCGATGTCCATGCGGAAGCGGAAAAAAATACAAACGCTGCTGTCTGGACAATGGTGGGGTTCCCAACCCTACCCTAAACCCTGAAATTCTGTTGAGAATAGCTCAGAATCAGGCTCGTCAACAGCAGGCCCAGAGACAGCAAGGAATGGGTCGCCAAATCATATCCACAGAATTTGCGGGGAAGCGCTTTGTGGCTGTTGGTAACAGCGTTAATTGGCGCGACGCCAAGAAGTGGGTCACCTTTCACGAGTTTCTCTTTGATAACCTGAAAAACACCTTAACGCTTGAGTGGGGTAGACAGCAGCAGTTAAAGCCGGTTAAGGATCAGCACCCGATTCTTCAGTGGTTTTCTTTGGTGGGCGAGTATCTGAAGAAGCACGAAGAGTCTGGCCGAAAAGTGCAGTCTGCTCCAATGACAGGAGCTGTTTTTGCCTTGCTCAGTCTTGCCTATAACCTCTACTTGCTGAAACACAACGTCGAGGTTCAAGATCAGTTAGTCAGGCGATTGAAAGATCGGAAGCAGTTCCTTGGTGCGCTTTATGAGACGTATGTCGCCGCGATCTTGATCAAGGCCGGTTTTGCATTGAGGTTTGAGAATGAACAGGATGGCTCTCGGACCCACTGTGAATTTACGGCAACATCGCCACAAACGGGAAAGTCGTATTCGGTCGAGGCAAAATCAAGAGAAGCAAACAAAACTCATTTTGCTATAGGAAATCAGCTGTATGAAGCGTTGGGCAAGGTAGCAACTGGTGAGCGGGTTGTGTTTGTTAATGTAAATGTTCCCAATCTGTTCAATGGGCAGGAAGCCATCATCCAGGAATTGAAGAAAAAAGAAGAGACTTTAACCATTGAGGGTAATCCTGCGGCTCCAGCTTATATCTTTGTAACGAACTATTCGTTCCCATACAACCTGGACAGCACGTCCTATGAGCAGGCGGCGCTTGCGCACGGTTTTAAGATTTCGGATTTCAGGCTCGACTCAAAGTTTTCGAACCTTCGAGAAGCTAGGATTTCCCGGGAACGCCACAAGGATATGTGGCTCGTGATGCAATCGCTTCGTGACTACCGTGAGATCCCTTCTACTTTTGATGGCGAAATTCCCGAATTCGCATTCAATCCGGAACTCCAGAAGAACAGGCTGATCATCGGAGGAAAATATCTTCTTTCCGGGGAGGATGGGGAAGATGTTGTGGGTGTTTTGGTCACTGCGACTGTTTCTGAAGGAGAAAAGAAAGCGTATGGAGTGTATCGCCTCGAGAATGGCAAGCAGGTTATTTACACTTGTCCCCTGGTAGAAGAAGAGCTGCTTGCCTACAGAAACCATCCAGATACCTTCTTTGGAGTTCCTCTAAGACAAGGTATGAAGATAAAAGATCCTCTGGAACTGTTCGACTTCTTTTATGAAAACTACAAAGTATCCCCGCGAGAGAAATTGGAGGAATTCCTTCAGGCGCGGAAAGACCTTGGAGATTTAAACCGATTGAGCCGCGAAGAGCTATTAGTTGCCTGCTGTGAAGGGTGGGTTTACTCTGCGATGAATAGGAATTAGGCAAAGAAGAATTTCGAAAGGGAATGTATGTATCTTTTAGACGCCCTCGATAAATTTGAATCAAAAACTGATTCTGTGAAGTTGATCGAGTCAGAATACGAATTATTATCGCGGGTCCATCTAACAGGTGAGCTCGATTTCGGCTGTGTTCTCTTCCATTTCTGGGAAGAGCCATCGTTTGATGCTCCGCGTAGTGTTAGGGCTGCTTACTTAAGGGTTGCTGAGCCGGAATTCGAATTAAAAGATATACCTAAAGAGGAACAATACTACGTTCCTGGCGGGATCGCCGATGAGATTGCGATACTCATGTCTTTATTCACAAGAGCCCATTTTGTTGTTTCGCGGCGCTTGTCTAGTGGCAACCTACATTTTCTTCAGAAATTTGCACATGAAGGGGATGTTTCCTTTGGTGACATGGATGGGAGAGCCATCAATCTGGGTGCCGTACAGCCTTTATTCCAACTCCTTAAGGGACTTAGATTGCGAGAGGCTCCCAATAGTGATGGAAGCCGACGCAAAAGGATAGAGCCGTTTATGCTCGCGGCGAGGTTTTACCATGTGGCCCTTCCTCTGATCAGAGAAGAAGAAACCCTCGCTTATATTTCGCTCGTTTCTGCGATAGAAGCATTGCTCCATGATTATGGATTGGAAGAGATGGGTTTAGGGGATTGGAATGAGAAAGCTGCTGATCTAATTAAGGCCGCAGTAATCGATCCCAATACATATAAACAAATTGAGTCAGAGATTCTTCGTAAGGCCCCTCTTATTAAGCGTCGGTTTGTCGAATTTGTCGCCAGTCATTTAATGGATAATTTTTGGAACGATTCTACGAGACCCAAGGACCCTCAATGGTCTCGGTTTCGCGATGTCGCTGAGTTGCGTGAGTATTTGGGTCGAATTTACGATGCACGTTCAAACGCTTTGCATCGAGGCGAACCATTCCCGCCTTCCGTGCCTGGGGCGCCAGAGGAACGCCCAATGGGTCTTGGGGTAAGGGTAGGGAAAAAGGAATGGAAAGAGAAGGAACTCATTCCACCGGTAAGAGCTTTTGAACGTATTGTTCATCATGTATTGATGGAATATTTAAGACGCGAAGCAACGGCCTCAAAAAAATAATGAAAGAGAGCGAGTTAGCAATCTTCGCGATTGCTTATTCTGCTGTCGAGACGAAGAAATAATATCTGGTAAAGGCTATGAATGAGGCACTTGGCGAGCAGCCACACGAACTCCACTACAAAGAGATATTGAAGCCGCTTTTCACCAATCTTCATCAGGTCAGCGGGTTTGAGTACGCTTCCACCTTAGTCCGTGTTGGTGGGATGGCGGATGCAGGCTGGGATGCTGTCGAGGAATCCAGCGAGTTCCTAGAAGACCTATCAGCCCTGACTCAGCCTGAAGCCCAGCTCGGGAAAGTACGTGATCCCGAAAAAACTAAGTGGAGATTGCGACTGGTTTCTTACGCCCATCTCATAGAAATGGATGCTCCTTACGAGTTGTTAGCCAATCTGCTGAGGGTGAGATTGGGAGCCCGCTACAGCTCCGTTCCATTTCAGGCGATTGGTAGAGATGGCAGCAAGAAGGGAAAAGAAAAAAAGAAATCAAAACCGAAATTGCTCGGTTTGGAGATCCCTCCGAATCCCAGCCAGAAGATCGGACTAATAAAGGAGCTGTCGCAGGCGGCAGGAGTTCCGCAGGTAGGATTGGCGTTCGACGAGTTCTATTACCCACCTCTTCGCAATGCAATTGACCACTCGGACTATGTGCTTCGCCAGAACGAACTTAGATTGCTCAAGGGTTTCATTCCGGATTCTCTTGGGAGTAGGGCATTCACCCCGGTCATTCCGTTAAATAGACTGAAGGATATTTTCGCTCGCGCCATTGTATTCTATCGGGCTTTATTCGAGTTTACACATAAAGCGCGGGCGGGATTTGGTGATTTTAAGGGAGAATGTGTCAGAGGTGAGTTTTTCCCTGGACAGCGAGAGCTCAAGGGTTTGCTAGAGTTTCTGATTGATGGAAGCGAGTTGTTATGCGGATGGAAAATTCACTGGCCGAACCAGCTCGACTCGATTTACCAGAGGACAATCGACGGCTGCGAAGCTACAAATATGTTTAATGCGACGGATGGGACCGTAGAGTTCTTCCCGGGCGAATGTTTCGCTGAGCATGTCGCCTTTTCACCGCTAGTTCCTCTGGGTGGAGTACCCCAATATACATTGGCAGATGGGGGAAGGCAGCCCGCGGTATGGGACGACGCCCCGAATTGCATCGTTGTCCGATCCACTATAAGTTAACGGTTCTGGTATCTTCCTGGTCGAATGTCCAGATAAAGACGACGGACAATTCTTAAGTCTGAGGGAGGGTGCGATGCAAAATGGAGTGAAGCTAGAGTTGGGAGATGGGCGTTCCGTGGTACTGGCTCTTCCAAATATCGGTGAGCGCCTTAGTAAAGAAGCTTTAGACGAGCGGATTGCCGACCTTGTGGCCGAAGCGCTAGTCGACCATCTGGCGCGGAAAAAAATCCAGCAACCTTTCGCATCAGAACAACCTAATCGCCTAAGCGAAAGGGTGGCTCCCCCTCCCGGCTCCCAGCCCAATAAGCTCCTGACCGTAAAACAGTTGGCCGATGCGCTCAATGTTCCTTCCTCTTGGATTTACCAGCGGACTCGTCTCGGGCCTCAGGCAATTCCGTTCGTTCGGGTTGGTAAATACCTTCGTTTTGATCTGGGGCAGGTAATAGCGTTCTTCAAGAATAAAGGGAAATAATCCCATCGGGCGCCTCTTTCATCACCCCTATAGCGAAAAGCTGATCCAGTCCACGATGGATTTCTGGGGTCCGAAATATGCCGAAAAAGAAGGGAAAGAAATCGCAAAAGCTGATGCGGAGGAGATCTTAAGAAACCTCGATGGGTTTTTCAGCATACTCCTAGAGGTCGATGAGAAGCACTGCAAGAAGATGATTCAAACCTATTATTCGGAACGGGGAATTGAAGTTGTCGGGCCTCTGGCAGAAGCCATTGCTACCGACAATTTCAGGGCACTCCGCCACGTTGAATACGCCATCGAACACCTGGCGAGTGTCTCCGGCATGGGAGAACTGCTCAGAGATCTCGCGCGGATTCAGAAAGACGGCAACCACGGGAAGAGAATCTACCTCAACTCTTTGACTCAACTACATGCCGTAGGGTTTGCCCATAAGGAATTAAAGCTGCACATCCAAGCGGTGGAAGCGATAAACCAGCCGGTTCTTTCCCCGCGTCGGATAGGCGATAAATCATGTGATTTCCGAGCTTCTGACGGGCATGAGGAATCCTACTTCGAAACGAAGGATTCGAGCGCGGAGACAATGTCCGAGCACCGCATCAAGGGGATCATTCATTTTGATCCGATGAATGAGCGGAAAATTGGAGACTGGATTATCAATCGCTGCCGGAATGCGGAGAAGAAGGGCGCAGACTATCTAATTTGCCGGGTTCCGGTTTGGGATAACTGGGAGGAAGAGGAGCGGGAGTTCTACGGAAAATGGATCAGGGAGGTCTTCGAGGTGAAGTCTCAGCCGGATAAGAACGAAGTTGTTATCAGCCGGCCCAGCGGGACAGGACAGCTGAAGGGCATTTACATCATTAAGGCGTTTGGGTATCTGCGGATAACGTTTGAAGCAACCCCATTGTCCAGGTAGGAGCGAGGGACAATTATTAAGTCTTAGGGACGCTGGGACTTACGAATTTCTGTCCTCTCAAAAAGTGGACAAATTGGACAAAAGCTGGCCCCAAAACGACCTCTCTGTCGTCACCAGCCTTTAGGATAGGGGGAAGGGGCAGGGGTGTATAATAGGCCATGTTTAGAGAGGTTCCCTCGTCCGTGTGTCCTCAGGGACCCGTATTTTTCTATCTTTTATCCCGCGAAGTTGAACCCGGCACTTTTGGAAACGGTACCTAATTACCTAATTAGGTTAGGCGTTCGTTAAGGAGGTGAGCATGTTGTATCGCAGGAGTGCTTTTGCAAACTTAGCCAAGTCTACTGCGCGTGGTGCGGGGCATCCTGCAGCATTCGTTGTGGCAGTGTTGATCATTTTAGCGTGGGCCACTACGGGTCCCCTGTTTCATTTCAGCGATACGTGGCAACTAGTCATCAACACGAGCACTACGATTGTAACGTTCCTCATGGTATTTTTGATCCAGAACACGCAGAATCGAGATAGTTATGCCATCCAGTTGAAACTGGACGAGTTAATCCGGTCCGCGGAGGGGGCTCACAACTCGTTACTTGAGATCGAGGAGCTGACGGAGGAGGAGCTGTTGCAGATCAAAGTGCGCTACAACCATCTTGCCCGCCAGGCTATCGAAGATCTGCGACAGGGGAAGCGGGACACCGGCCGACCGGACTATTTCCCTGCAGATCGGTAATTCAATAGGTACCATTCCCGGAAGCGTCAGGTTCATCCGGTTAGCAAGCCGTATTCAGAGAGGTTCCCTCGTCTGCGACATGGCAGGGACCCCAATCTTTTCTCTCCTAAGGCCACAACAGAGAGGTCAAAAGCCCCGATTCGTTCGCTGAATCGGGGCTTTTTCATCTCCTAGAAAACTCAAGAGATGCGCGATTGTTTTGCGTCGAGAAGTTCCGGAATCCGCGTTTCCGCCATCGTCCGATAAAGCCAGCCAAACCCGCGCCCGTTTTCCTCTGAAAATGGCCGATTCATCTCCAAAGCGGCTGCTAGTAAATGCCTAGCTAGATATGGTATATTTACATTGTAAATACAATGTCTGAAATCAAATTTGCCTGGGACGAGAGCAAGGATCGGCTCAACAAGAGAAAGCACGGCGTCTCTTTTGAAGAGGCAAAAACCGTTTTTTACGATGAAAATGCAATTGAGTTTCCTGACCCTGATCGTTCGGAACGCGAAGATAGGTTCCTGATGCTCGGAGTGAGCTATCGGCTGAGAGTCTTGATCGTATGTCATTGTTTTAGAGAGGGCGACTCAACAATCAGGATTATCTCGGCTCGGAAGGCAACCAGAAAAGAGATCGAGCGTTATGAGGAGGAGAAAATATGAGAACCGAATACGATTTGACTAAGCTTAAAGGCCGGCGCAATCCGTATGCCAAGGCGTTAAAGAAGCAGGTAACGATTCGTCTTGGTACGGATGTCATTAGTTACTTCAAGTCGATGGCGGATAAGATGGGCGTTCCTTATCAAAGCTTGATTAACATTTATTTGCGGGATTGCGCCGAACATCATCGCAAGCTAACCTGGGCTACTTGATGCGTCCGATGGATAAAACAACAGCCAGGTATCATGCCGATCTCTTGGATGAGCGATATCATGTCGACGGAAGATCAAAGCGGTTAACCAAACGATTTGCCAAGCGGAAGTCCAGCAAGGCGTATCGTAGGGCATTAAAGACTCTAGTCGGCGCGCCAATTTCGTAACGTGTCCCCTCGGAACCCGGTACCATTCAATGCAGGGACCCCATACTTTTCTCTCTTAAGGCCTCAACAGAGAGGCCAAAAGCCCTGATTCAGACGATGAATCGGGGCTTTTTCATCTCAAAAACGGCTATTGCAGACGGGATTCCCCTGATGGAAGGTTGAGAGGTTGCCCTGATTGTGCGGTGATCGCCTCCAGTCTACGATATTCCCATGAGATAAGCGGCTGGGCGACGACTGCCGTCGTAAGGATCGGTTAAAAGGGGACGAGGTCGATGACGTTTACGCTGACGGAAATATTGCTGGTCATCATCGCGGGGACACTGATGGTTGTGGCCGGCCTGCTGATCTGGCTGTCCGTCCGGGTATCTAAGGTGTCCGGAAAAACGGAAAAGGTGTTGGTCGATGTCCGCAAGACCGTCGGCCGAATCGACGGCATTGCCGAGACTGTCGAGTCGGGGGTTGCGCTGGCCCGTCAGGCGCTGGCGCCTTCGTTGACACGATTTGGGGCGCTTGTCAGTGGAGTGAAAAAGGGATTTAGGATGTTACTGGGTGGTATCGCATAACTTGAGACCCGTGAATCTTCTCGGCATAAGGCCGCCCGGCTGGTTTCCCCGCGCCGGTCCGCCCCCCCGAAAAAGGCGGCCCGCAAGTCGCGAGTTCGCGGACATCAGCAAACTGTTGCGAGGGGCCTGGGACATGCACTCCCTTGCTCTCAACGGCATTTTTGTCCTCCTCATTATCTACACGCTCTATTTTGGGCGCATCGTCATCCTTCCGGTGGTCTTGGGTGTCTTTCTCAGCTTCTTGCTGCGGCCGGTTGTGCGTCAACTCGCCATGTGGAAGATTCCAGAATCGGCAGGAGCCGCCATCATCCTATTGATTGTTCTCGGAACTCTTATCTTCGGCGTCTCTCAACTCACGGAGCCGGCATCTGACTGGATGCGTAAGGCCCCTAAGAGCTTGCAGCAGATCGAGCGGAAGATCGGCCACATGCTCCAGCCTGCGCAGGAAGTTACCCAAGCGGCCGAACAAGTGGAACAGATCGCCGGCGGAACCCCGGACAAGTCTGTGCAGCAGGTGGAGATCAAATCCCCTGGATTCCTGGACAGCGTCTTCCTTGGTGCCAAGAAGGTCTTAGGCGGCATCGTGATCACCTTCGGCCTGCTCTACTTTCTTCTCGCGGCAGGGGACTTCTTTTTGCGCACGTGGGTCGAAAATCTTGCCACCCTAACGGAGAAGAAACGGGCCGTTGCCGTCGCCCGAGAATTGACGGAAACGATGTCGAAGTACCTCGTGACGGTCACGATGATCAACATTGCCCTCGGTTTCCTGACCACCTTTGCCCTCTCGCTCTTGGGGATGCCTAATCCGATCCTATGGGGTGTGCTGGGAGGATTTTTGAACTACATCCCCTATTTGGGGGCGTTGGTCGGCGTGGTCGTCATCGGGTTGGCCGCGCTGCTCCACTTCGACTCGGTTGGTTACGCCCTCCTGGCTCCCGCGATCTACTGGGGTCTGACGGTTTCGGAGAGCATGTTTATTAGCCCGATCTTTTTGGGCCGCCAACTAGCGCTCAATCCGGTCATGATCTTTCTCTCGCTTGTCTTTTGGGGATGGCTGTGGGGAATCCCCGGTGCTTTGCTGGCGGTGCCGATCCTCATGGTCTTGAAGGTTGTCTGCGACTACTCGAAGCCGCTGGCCTCCGTCGGGAAGTTTTTGGGCCGATGAAAGGTCAAGTCCTGTGAACATCTTAATGATGACCAATACCTATACGCCTCTCGTGGGGGGGCTGGAACGGTCGGTTAAGACGTTTTCAGAGGAATACCGCCGGCGCGGTCACCGGGTGGTCATCGTCGCTCCGACGTTTAAAGGGATGCCCGAAACGGAACGGGATGTCATCCGGGTGCCTGCCCTCAAGGAGATTGGGGGGACCGAGTTCTCAGCCCGCCTCCCCATCCCGGGGTGGATGGAAAAGCACTTGGAGGGTTTTCGGCCGGACATTGTCCACGCGCATCATCCCTTTCTGCTTGGGGATACCGCTTTTCGCGTCGCGCGAGCGCATCGAGTGCCGCTGGTCTATACGCACCATACGCTGTTTGAGCAATACACCCACTACCTGCCCATGAAGGCCGAAAGAGCGGCCCGGTTCATGACCCGGATCTCCACGGCTTATGGGAACTTATGTGATCGGGTGTTCGCGCCGAGTGAAAGCGTGGCGAGACTCCTGCGCCAGCGGGGTGTGCGGACGCCGATTACCGTCGTCCCGACCGGCATCGATGGCGCCCATTTCCGGGGCGGGCGCGGCAGCCGATTTCGTCTCCGGCTGAAGATTGGGCGGAAGGCTTTCATCATTGGCCATTTGGGACGGCTGGCGCCGGAAAAGAATCTCGGTTTTCTGACTCAGGCGGTGGTGGAGTATCTCCACCGTAACCCAGCGGCCGTGTTTGTGGTGGTGGGGCGCGGCCCGTCGGCCTCCGGGATTAAACGGCTCTGCACACGGGGGCGTGTCAGGGATCGCATCTACTTTACGGGAGTGCTCCGCGGGCAAGACTTGATCGACGCGTATGATGCGATGGATGTCTTTGCTTTTGCGTCCAAAAGTGAAACCCAAGGGTTGGTGTTGCTGGAGGCGATGGCCGCGGGAGTGCCCGTGGTGGCTCTGGACGCGCCAGGCGCTCGAGAGGTCGTGCGGGATCGACACAATGGGCGGCTGCTGACAGCCGAAGAAGTCGGCCCTTTTGTTAACGCGCTCCGGTGGTTCACCCGTTTGCCGCCCGCCCGAAGGCGGGCCGTGCGTCAGGCGGCGCGTCAGACGGCAGACAACTTCTCAGTGCCGCGGTGTACCGAACGAGCCTTGCAAGCGTACGCCTCCCTATCCTCCGCGCGGCAGACCTCCCGGAAACGAAGCAAGATCGGCGGAACGGCGCGTCGAGTGCAGACGGAATGGAGATTATTACGGAAGGCGGCAGGGGCGACAAAATCGCTGTTTTCGAAAACCGGCGCAAATACTGCCATTTGAAGCAGCCGTAAGTTAGTGGGTTCCCCTGATGGGGAATTTAGGGGTTTCTCTGATTGCCCGGAGGCTTCCGCCGGCCTAGAATAGTGGTGTGGGAGTCTACCTATGAGCGGCCCAAAAAAGAAACCGGTTTCTACGAAACAGCAGCGTTCGCGCGAGCGGACGGAGCACGCTCTCGAGGCGTCTGAAGTCCGGTACCGCCGGCTTTTTGAAGCGGCCCAAGATGGGATTTTGATTCTCGACTCGGAGTCGGGCTGCATCACCGATGTGAACCCATTCTTGGTGAAGTTGTTGGGGCTCACTCGAGGCCAGTTTTTAGGGAAACAGCTCTGGGAGATCGGGCTATTCAGGGATGCCGGGAAGTCCAAAGCGGCGTTTCAGGAGCTGCAGAGGACAGGCTATATCCGGTATGAAGACCTGCCTCTTGAAACGAAAGACGGGCGGCGCATCGATGTCGAATTTGTAAGCAACGCCTACCAGGCTGACGGCACCCGTGTGATCCAGTGCAACATCCGGGACATTACCCTGCGCAAACACACGGATATCGAAAAAGCCATCCTAGAATCCAGTGAGCGTGAACAGCGGCGGATCGGGCAGGAGCTGCACGATGGATTGTGCCAGCAGCTGACGGGCGTGGCCCTCCTCGCCAAGGTCTTGGCGCAGAGGATGGATGCCCACGCGCCCGTTGAAGCGGCCGATATCGCCGAAATTACCGATCTGATCAACCAGGCCATTGATCAGACGCGCGATCTGGCTCGGGGGCTCTCTCCGGTGGAGGTGGAGTCGGCCGGTCTTGTGCCCGCGCTGTACAAATTCGCTCTCACCACCGAACGGCTCTTCAGTGTTTCGTGTGTGTTCGCGTACGATGATCCCTCCCATTTTGAGAATCCGAAGACGTTTTCTCTCTCCACGCACTTGTACCGGATTGTCCAGGAGGCGGTCAGCAATGCCATTCAGCACGGGAAGGCTAAGCACGTGGTCATTGGACTGACCACCGTTGGGAACCGCGGGGTGCTGACGGTCCGGGACGACGGGGTGGGTATTCCGGCCGACCTGGAGGACAAGCAGGGTCTGGGCCTGCGGAGCATGCGTTACCGCGCGGGGATGATCAAGGCCTCGTTGGATGTCCGCCGGGACTTGGGCGTCGGGACCATCGTCACCTGTTCATTTCCGTACCAAAGCGGGCGGGGGCCTCGCGCGGCATGAAGAAATCGGCAAAGCGGGCAACCGTCTTCATTGTGGATGACCATTCGATTGTGCGCCGGGGATTGAAGCAATTGATCAACCAGGAAGCGGACCTCGTCGTCTGCGGGGAGGCCGAAAACGGGCAGGCCGCCTTGGAGGCCATGAAGAAGCTGGCGCCTGATGTGGCGCTGGTGGATCTGTCGTTGGACGGCGAGAGCGGCCTGGAACTCACCAAGGACATCAAAGCGCGTTATCCCAAAGTCGCAGTACTGGTTCTCTCCATGCATGACGAAGCCTTCTATGCCGAACGGGTACTCCGAGCCGGGGCGAAGGGCTACATCATGAAACTGCAGGCGGCCGACAAGATCCTGGCAGCGATCCGGCGCGTCCTCAGCGGAGAGATCTATTTGAGCGACCCGATGGCGGCCAAGATCCTTCGAAAAGTGGCTGGGGGGAAGACCGAGGCTGCCGGTTCTCCCGTCGACCGGCTCAGCGACCGCGAACTGGAGGTGTTCCAGCTGATCGGGATAGGCCTGGGAACACGCCATATCGCCGAGAGGCTTTCCCGCAGCGTGAAAACGGTCGAGACCTACCGTGAGCACATCAAGCTGAAGCTGGACCTGAAAGACGCCACCGAGCTTATCCAAGCCGCGATTCAATGGCTGCAAAGCCAGCACGCCCAATAAACCCGTAACCTCTCTCTACAGAAACCCCCTCTAAGCAGCGTCCCGAGCAGGAGATTCCTTGTCGCAACAGTGGGGCCTTTCCCTGATGAAAGGTTAAGAGGTTGCCCTGATTGTGCGGTTCCTGCTTCGGGTCTACGCTGTTCTCATGAGAAAAGGAGACAAAACATGTTGAGACGTAAGTCGTTCTTGTTCGGGGTTCTAGGCGTTCTGTTGTTTGGTGGGTTGGCGCAAGCGTCGGAGTCCATTCCGGCTGTGCGTTACGTTTCGGGAGAAATCGCGTGGGTGGATGTCCAGCTTGGCCAGCTGCAATTAAGGGAAGAAGGCTTAAGAGGGAATCGGGCAACAACAGCGTACAGAATCAATCAGCAAGCGACCAATGTGACCGATTCATCCGATCAGCAGTTCCTTGTCCTCGAGGACTTGAGATCAGGCCAGCTGGTCGCGATTGAGTTTGAATGGATCGATAATCAAGGCCAAAAGATGGCTCGTAAGATCACCGTCCAATCCCCGCCGGAACCTGTGTCCCAAGAAGCGGTGGGTACGCTGGAGGCTATCGATGTCAACGCGGGGACGCTGGTCCTGATGGAAAGGGGCAATCGGTCCTATTTTGCCTTTGAACCCAGGGAGATCGTTGTCATGAGAAGTCCCAGCAGGCAGCCGGTGCGGTTAGAGCTCCGGCCGGGTGATCCCGTGAAGGTGGAATTCACGGTGAGAGATGGAAAGCGGCGGGCTCACGCCATCACGCTTTATTCCGCGTTGCCGGAACTGACGGATAAGACAACCACAACGACAACAACCACGAGCACCACAACAACGCAGTAAAACAGGAGGATTCAGACATGGAATCTACGGTACAGATGCAGCAGTGGATATGGTTTCTCTTCATCGGTGGGATTGTCGGGTGGTTGGCCGGCGTCATCGTGAAGGGGCGCGGGTTTGGGATTCTGGGCGATGTCGTGGTCGGCGTGGTCGGGGCCATCTTTGGTGGATGGCTGTCCAGCGTGACCGGATTGTATGCCTATGGCTCATTCGCCGGCTTCCTGACAGCGCTGGTCGGCGCGGTGATCTTGGTGTCGCTGACGCGTTTTTTCCGCCTGGCGGCCTGAAACCGGGCTGACCCCCACCATGCGACTCGGCAACTGGATCGCATGGTGGGCAGTGCGGCGGTTCGCCCGCTCGCAGGGTTTTGTTGATCCGGTTTCGGTGTTCCAGCAGCTGGAACGGTTCGGGCAACCGGCTGAAGTGATCGCACCGGGTGAACTGCTCCGGGCCGGCGCGGTGATGCATGCCCGTGGGCTGATGAACAGCCAGGCAATCCAGCATAACCTGGACTGGGTCTGGCCCTATTGGGTGGTCCGGCAGTTTGATCCCGCTGATCCCGCGTTTGTGCCGCGGGCCTTCTC
>JGI1358J11329_10000744_pt1 | contig 28369 bp, 29 predicted proteins | sample Subgroupgradi54m_FD_11329 | JGI IMG/M metagenome (IMG submission 11329)
GAGAAAGGCAAGATAAAAATTAAAAAGAGAAACAAGAAGAAAAATATAGAAAAATGTTGAAAGTGGTCGATTGAAGTAGCCAATATATTGAAACGCGTGGACAAGATTTCTGAGAAAAGTTATCCGAGAGAAGGTAAGACTTAAATCAATTTGGGTAAATGAGTAAAGGAAAAAACCGACAAGCGTTAGCGCGTACAGAAAAAAAACAATTTTTATGCTCTTCATACAAAGAAAAACTTAGAGATCACGATAAACGCCGGTCAGAGCATTTTTCTTGATTTTTATTAACCCACTTAGTCCTTCGATAGAGTCAAAGATCGGATTGACTCGCCGTGTCTCAACATAGAGCCATTTCACGGGCACTTCTTTCATTTTGTAGTCAAGAATTTGTGCTAAATAGAGGAGTTCTACATCAAATCCAGCAGCAACGTTGGATCCATCAATCTTATGAAAACCATCATGGAGGGTATTCATTTTTGTGAAGAGCTCACGGGCAGCATTGCCAGTAAACATTTTGAACCCACATTGGGTGTCTTTAATCCCGTTCAAACCAACAATCAGTGTCCTAAGAAAAATCATCCCCTGCCCCATCAGTGCTCTTGTCCAAGGCGCTCCTTTTCTGATACCCCCGCGAGAACCAATCACGATATCAAATCCATCGTCAAAATACGGCAAAAGCTTATTTACTTCTTCAATCGGTGTCGCCTGATCCATGTCAGCAAAGAGAACATAATCTCCTTGCGCGTGGAGTACTCCTTTGGTCACAGCTCCTGCTTTGCCGCAGTGTTCACTCTTGAGAAGACTAAAATGCTCATTCTCTTTGACGAAATCTTGAATGAACTCAATACTTCCATCTGTTGATCCATCATCAACCACGATCACTTCATAGGTAATCTTTTTCTTATCCAAAAAATGCTGTACCTTATCTAGCACACCTTTTTGGAGATTGCCCAATTCATCATAACAAGGGATGATAACAGAAAGAAAAATCTTATTCACAAGAAGATTATACACAAAATTTTACAAAGCGACAAATAGAAATTGTGCGCATTAATATATTCTTACTCTTTACTTACCTCTTCTTTACTACGAATACTCAGTCATTCATGTTGCCTCAGCATCACGATATTGGTATAATCCAAAGTAACAAATGGCCCCATCGTCTAGTGGCCTAGGACGGCAGATTCTCATTCTGCAGACCGGGATTCGACTTCCCGTGGGGTCACAGTTTGGGACTAATTCAGATTCAGACGATTGCAATTTGTCTTTTAGCTTGATAAATGGGGCTAATCTAGGGGTTCCAGAAGATATTTCTTCATATGTTGGAGCTTCATCAAAAACTAACCCAAAATACGCACCTCTTTTTAATCGATTAGGGCTTTTTAACAATAAAAACTCGAAGTGTGCCAGAAAATATTCTACGTTTGCCATGACTATCTCCATACTGACCTCCTGAGGCTTGTTTTCAACTTTTACTTGTTCTAATTCTTTCATTTCTTGTTCGATTTTGAGTAAGTCTTCTTCCATATATTTTATTGCTGTCTCTGAGCTGAGGAGACTTATCTTATGAGCAATAGCTTGTGCAGAAGTTCTGAGTGTAAGTATTTTGTTTTCTTTCTGTTGATTTTCATCTACTCTTTGCCCTTTCCGTTGATTCCATTCATCCATAACAAATGTCTTTAGTTGCTCAACATATTCTTCAGTAATCTTTAATCCTGTTACAAAATTCGTAATCGTATCGTTAAAATCCTTTTGTGCAACTCGGAAATAATGTCCTCGTTTATTACAATGATAGGCAGGATAGTATTTCCCTAATTTTCCACGGGATGCACTACCAAACAACGGTTTTTGACAGTGAGGACAGAGAACGTATCGTTTATAGGGGAATTTAGGATTTTTAACAACTTTTTTTAGTCGCCAATCAGGAATTTTTTCTTTCCATAATTTTATTTCACCAGCTTCTTCAACAAACGCTCTTTTTCCTTTATTTGCTTTATTAAATGTCTCAAGCTTAACAAGTCCTTCAAATTTTCCCTTAACAGGCTGTGCTTCTGTCCATTTTTCAATATTTATTCCTGCGTAAATTGGATTTTGGATATATCTCCATAATTGTTTCAGTGTTAATTTATTGCCTCCTTTTTCACCAATTACTTTCGTTCTATCCTGTGAGTCTCTCACATACTGTTTCCTTGAGTGAAAACCCAAGCTATTTATCTCATCAATAATTTCTTGGTCACTCATCGTTCCTCGTGATCGGAGCTCAAACATTTTAATAATCCATGTTGCCTCGACTGAATGAGGTTTTAAAATAACTCTTTTTCCATGTGGTGTTTCAACTTTTTCATTCACATATCCAAACGGCGCAGGGCGCACTCGATAACCAAGTCGGACATATCTGATTTCAGCACCTATCATTCTGGTCATAATATCCCGCATTTCATCTTTCGCACGTTCTGCTTCAAGAATCTCTGATTTTTTTGTGGGACTATACACACTCCAATCATATTTGATGCCTAAATGATCAAGTGTGTTTATTTCCTGATTCCCGATAACCCCATAAATATCGACCAATCGTACACCATATCGAACAAGTTGCATTTTCAGGTGATCATACAGATAGGAACCTCCTCTGGTAAAACGATCTATTGATTTGATAACAAAAAGTTGGATGTCATTTTTCGGATTTTTACAATAATCGATTGCTTCTTGCACAGGTTGTTCTTCTTTAGATGCTGATTCCATAAAGATAAAGAATTTTTTAATATGGATATTATGAGACTGAGCAAATCGTTCAATCTGTTCTTTTTGATGCTCAGGAGAATCACCTTGAAGCCCTTGCTTCACAGAGGATATTCGTATTGCTGCAACAGCATTTTCTTGTGGTGACAGATCATTCATATTGTTAATTGTTCAGTATACATTTTTATAGGTAAGCTACCATTGTTTTGTTCTTCGATGATCCGATCAACAATCAGGTTTGCAATAATTTTGAGGCGTTCTTCAAGAGGTAGCGTTGAGGTAAATGGTCGTCCCGATTCTGATACTTTTACGATATTTTTACTTCCTTTAACTCTTCCCATACCTTATTATTAATTATCCACTTCATGGATAGTTTATCAATAAAAATAATATGTGTCAAGAGGGAATGTGCCTAAATTGAGCGATGAAAAGAGGATCAGATAGTAGTCTTATTCATTACAGAATCAAGTTCTTCAAATATCTTATCAGTATAGTCCTTTGGTTTAAGTTTCAGTAAAATAGTACCGAACTGAAGCATATTGTTGATTCCTTCTTCACTGTTGATTTTTCTATACGTTATTAAGTTATCAATAATATCTGCTGCTTTCACTATTGAAGCTTGCTCTCCATCCTGAACACATCTTTGCAATAATTCTTCATAGCGATTTTCTTTTGGTAAATTTTCATTTTTGGTATTCGCTTTTACGAGATCGGCAACGTCGTTGCCAAAATCGTTTGCTATCTCTTTAGCGGTGACAGTACTATCCTCTATGAGGTCATGGAGTAAACCTGCCAAAACAATAGACCTTTCGTAGCCATGATTATATAGGTAAACACCGACTCTGACACTATGAAGCAGTGTTGGTTTTTCAAGTCTCTCTGCATCGGGCATGTTTTTTGATAAAAAGCGAAGTGCTTCTTCAACATCTCTATCTGTTGATGGAAAGTTTATCATGGTAGACCTCCCTCCATGCCACTGAAGTGATACTTCAGGAGGCCCCCGTCTAAACCGGACAAGCCCAATTGAGGCATCCGGCTTTCCGATACACAACACTTACACCGATCTTCATCAGTGCTACTAAAAGTCATTCTGTTACTGTGTTCTCCAACGTCAAAGTTTGGCACGTGTCTCCTTTCTTTTATTGTTGTATCGATAGTCCCTTGGAGGCTTGTATGTATAATATCCTTACATCAAGTGATTGGGCATTACCCCAACTTACCTCTACTATTGACTACTCAGACTTCTCTACATCCATTATCTCACCCTCGCTATCTTACAGCTTGTTAGAGACTTACCCCTTTACGAGAGATGTAGAGATCTCCCAAGTTCCCAAGCGCTACGTTCGTGATCATGCCCTGCTCTATGACTCCGGCTCGGACGTGGATACTAAAACCTTCTTGAGTCGTATCCAAGTCTATTGTCTTCCCCAACATGCAAAGGGTCGACCGATTGCAATCATATACATTTCGGAGCTCAATCACTTCACTTTCGTTACGGCCTAATCACTCCATTCCTTTCGCTTCATACCCCAGGTCACCCTGACACATGGAAAGTTCAGTACAAGGCTGGTGGTTAACCTTTACCCTGGTAGGATTTTAACCCACTCTATCGCTCAAGCTTCACTTGGCGCACGCATGATGTGATTGTATCAAAAAACGAGTCTTATTGGTCAATATGTATAGGTCACGTACTTTTTGGAATCTTGGATTGAATAAAAGATATAGGCGACATGTACTGTAAGGAAGCATGTGGCCTTTGGTAGTTGTACCAGTATAAATACTTTGTTAACTTTTTTGCAAATGCTTCTTGATCATAGTAAATCTCATCACTCCTCAGAATAAATTCCTCCTGTATAGTTCTGTTAAATCTCTCAATGAAACTGTTTACCTTTGGCATCCTGGGATAGATAAATTGATGCTTGATCTGTTGTTCTTCTAAATACTCATGGAAAGACTTCATAAACTCTGATCCATTATCTGTCTGGACTGTGTGAATGGGTGTATGGTTAGTCTTCTGAAACTGTTTGAATACCTCCCTGGCTGTAGCTGATGACAGTGTCTGCACATAGACAACTAAAGCATATTTTGTGTAGATATCGATCACACTCATAAACAAATGTTTCTCATAGTTGATATACACTACGATTGAATCCATCTGGATAAACCCAGGACTAGTGACCTTTGGTGATTTCCTTACTCTGAGCTTCTTGAATTTGTTCCTCTGCTTCTGAGGATAGACTTTTTTTTCAAAGGTAAAGTGTCTTCTTTTAATCACTTTGCCAATTGTTGTTAATCCAATACTAGAAATACCAAGTTCCTTTGCATAGGCATCAACAAATGGTTTAAGCTGTTGTTTACCAATATTCCCATGCTCTTTCCTCATTTCCTTGATGAAGGCAACTATCTTCCAGTCTGCTTCCATTTTTCTCACATGGAGTGGTCTTGTGTGGTGAGGAATTAAACTACTTGCTCGTCTTCCTGATGCTCTGTATGCATTTCTCCAGTTGTACAAGCTACTCTTTTTGATCTTGAATGCTTCAAGTGTTGGACTCAGTCCGTATTTCTCATAGTAGTTTAAAACATGAAGACGAAATGCTGCAACATCTGAAGTTTCTAAAGACATACTATCCTGCAGCATCTTCATTAACCTATGATAGCTCTTTTGAGAGTATTTCGGTCGTAAATATCTGACTCGTTTTAAATCGCTTGGCATAGAATCTTTCTCCTAAGATTCCATTATGTATCGCGACTTATTCACAATAATTTTATCAGTTTTTAATATCTCTTTATAATCTTCTCCTTTTAGCATTTGTTTAATTACTAAAAATTTCACTGTTTTATCAGTGTGATTTATGAAGGTATGCGGTGTTCTTTCTGTTTCTATGACATCTCCTGCTTCGACAATCTGTGTTTTTATTTCTCCATTTTCTTTCCACTGTGCAGTTAATTCTCCGTCAATAATAAACAATGTTTCCCATATCTTTTCATGGTGATGCCATGTTTGGGTAGCACCTGGAACTTGTTCATTGTAATGGATTTCATATTCAGGAAAGAGATAATAATCAACAATTGTTCCTTCTGGCTTTTCAACATGTAAGACGTTTGCTTTTTGTGTTATTTTCATTGTAATTGTTACTGTATCGATTCTCCCCACAAAGTTGTAAACTTTTTTGTATCCCAATCCAAAATTGCAATATCAGGCATTTGTATGGTATCGTGGAGTTCATAAGGTGTTATATTGGCATACTGCGCAGTAAAATACGATAAGATATTTCCGTGAGAAACAATACCGATATTCTCAATACCTTTTTTTGCTTCTTCTACTACAATGTTTGCTAATGCTTTATTGAATCTCTCACGTGCTTCTTGATGTGTTTCTCCATCTGCGATTCTCTCAATAGTATCATGGTAAAAATCATCGACTCCCTGTTCGTATCCTTGCTCTTTGGTTATAAATTGATTGGTAAAAGAGGTTATTTCAGTAAGGTCATTATTTGTTTTTAGTGGGATTGCGTTGGGTTTTGCAAAATATACTGCTGTTTCTATGGCTTTGGTTTGCAGGCTTGCATAGAGGACTTGTATATTTTTAATCACATCTCTTCCACTTAATGCTTTTGCTTTTTCTATTCCTTCATCAGACAATCCCCAAAGAACAATTGGTTTTTGTGGTTCAACAAGGGTTTTTGAATGACGGATGAGTGTTATTTTCATGAATAGCTTTAAATAATCTCGTTATTTTTGTCGGTTAATAACCATTCCACCAAATGTTTGATCTATTGGCATAATTTCAATATTGTCTATGTTTACCCGAAGCGGTTGATTAATTACCCATACAATTGTATTGGCGATATCTTCTGCGGTGAGCGATCTTGTGCCTTCATACACTTGTTTCGCTTTTTCAAGATCACCTTTGAATCTGACTATAGAAAATTCTGTTTCTGCCATCCCTGGCTCAATATTAGTAACCTTAATGTCTGTTCCAAAAAGATCAGTCCTCAAATTTCGAGAAAACTGCTTAACAAATGCTTTTGTTGCACCATAGACATTACCTCCTTTATACGGGACATGAGCAGCAACAGATGCTAAATTGATAATAAGACCAGTATTTCTCGTCTTCATGGTTTCTAAGGCAAATCGTGTGAAGTAAAGAAGACCTTTGATATTGGTATCAACCATTAATTCCCAATCATCAATATTCGCCTCTGTTGCAACCTCCAAACCTCGAGCAAGTCCTGCGCAGTTAACCAATACGTCAATATCTTTATATGCATTAGGAAGATTATTAAAAAATTCTTCAACCTGATTTTTGTCTCTTACATCGACAGAAGCAATATACACATCCGTATGCAACTCTTGCTTTAATTTTTCCAATAACTCTTTTCTTCGTGCTACAAGAATTAGTTTATGTCCCTCTTTCGCAAGTAATTGAGCTGTGGCTTTGCCAAAACCTGACGATGCCCCTGTAATGAGTATTGTTTTAGATTGTTTCATCATATATTTAGTGTTCCATGAAGGATGACTACATTTTTCATCCAAAACTCATTTTAACAAAAATACGGATTAAATAGAAGGAATATTATTTCGTTTTTTTATTATCATATTTACATCCACCCACAATCCTGTATATAATGCTCAACAGTCTTCTGTAACAAACTGTCCACACAATAGTGAAACTTCTGCCCCAGAAGCAATAAGGTATGCAAGATATTCATCATTATGAAGCAGGATATCTCTTGTCAAAATCGTGGATGTATGTCCTTGGTCTAAATGTTTCTTTTTTTTCTTGGTATACCCATACACATTTTCTCATTCCGCTTTTGGTTTTTTGTATTGCCATAGTTATCTGTCTTTTTATCTTCCGTAAACTCTGGATGCTCAAAACAGTGTTACAGCAGGAAAAGGTTTTCCTTGAAATCACCCCACCAGCATTTACTGAAAAAACCGCGTATACAACCCAACAGGTATTTTCAATCCTTCATGATGTCGGAAGTCAACAATCTTTTTTCGATAAATTTCTTGGAAGAAAAGTAATATTTTCTTTTGAAATCGTCTCAACCCGTAATAAAGGAATTCGATATATTGTCAAAACAACTCCTGAGGAAGCACAAAATATTGAGCATACGGTTATCTCCTATCTTCCTCATGTTCGGGTAAAACGAATTGCTGATTACTTGCTTGATACCGTATCTCTCAAGAAAGCAAAAATAGTGGAGTTCAAGCTGAAAAAACGGTATGCCTTTCCTCTGGCAAAACAAAATGTCCTTACTGAACACGATCCAGTTGCCTACATTACGGGGATGATGACACAGTTACAGCCAGGTGAGCTCATTGCTTTTCAGATTGTTGTTTCTCCAACCAGAAAAAAGGAAACAGATATCTTGGCTCATAAAATACTCAATAATGAGGACGTCTTAGGCTATTTGTCTAAACCTCGACTTCCTTGGTATACGTTGCCAGGTATTCTCATGTTCAAAATAGTTGTCAAACTTATCAATATCATTTCTCGTGAGGTGATCTGGGCTATCCATGAATTGGCTCATGGAGGTTCAAATCAACAAAAATATGCCTATCAATATGATGCATATCAGCAACAATTGAAAGTAACCAGACAAAGACCAGCACGAGTACTCAGTACCTTTGAGCAGGATGTCGTCACTTCAATCCATGAGAAAATTGAACAATCACTTTTTGAAACCTCAATTCGAGTTTTGGTTGTCCAAGATACTACTGCTGATCGTGAAAAACGGATACGTTGGATGATATCATCACTGAATCCTTTTTCAGTACCCAAGTATCAAGCATTTGGTACGGTACATAATTTTCTCCCATATGTATCAGACAAAATACGATTATTTGTCTTTAAAAAGAGATTACTGTCACTACTTTCAAACAAAAGCTCATCCATTTTGTCTGTTTCCGAAATTGCCGACCTGTACCATTTCCCTTACGCTGATACAACAAAAACAGAGGATATGGTAACAAGTAAAAGCAGGGAGTTACCAGCTCCCTTATCACTCAAAAAAAGCACGACAGAACTTGATGTGGTGATTGGAAAAAATACCTTTGCTGGAAAGGAAACGCAGGTTGGGTTAACCCGCTCCCAACGACATGAACACACCTACATCATTGGTAAAACTGGCATGGGGAAATCAACCATTATTGAAGGGATGGCTCTTCAGGATATTGAGGCAGGCAAAGGACTTGCCGTCATTGATCCCCATGGGGATATGATCAAACATATCTTATCTCTCATTCCAGCGCACCGGAGAAAAGATGTCATCTATCTTAATCCGTTTGATAAGGACTTTCCTGTAGGACTGAATATTCTCGCGCCGGGTATCCCATTTCAAGACAAGGATGAAGAACGGGAATGGATCACCTCAGGACTCCTTTCCATTTTGATGAAAATAACGCCAAAGCAGCAATGGGGACAACGAATGGAACATATTCTGAGGAATACCACCCTAACGGCACTTTCCATTGCCGCGCCAACAGAAGTGACTCCTTATGTCTCTCTTTTTACGATACAGAAGCTATTGACTGATCCAACATATCGGAAACAGGTGTTGGGCTCTTTACAAGATCCTGTCTTAAAACAGTTCTGGCAAAAAGAATACGCTCTTTTTGGCAAAATGCAGCAGGGAGATATGATCTCCCCAATCACCAATAAATTGGGAGAATTTATGACCTCGGTATTATCCCGCAATATCCTTCTTCAGGAGAAAACAACCATTACTATCGCGAACATTATGAATGAAGGAAAGATACTTTTGGTAAATCTTTCTAAAGGTGAGTTGGGGGAAGAACGAAGCGCCTTTTTTGGAACTGTTATCACGTCCCTTATTCAACTTGCTGCTTATTCACGCTCAAGTATGCCTGAGCACAAACGGAAAGATTTCTTTGTCTATGTTGATGAGTTTCAAAATTACGCGACCCACCATTTTCATGAGCTTTTTTCGGAATCACGAAAATTCCGGGTCTTTTTCATTCCAGCCCATCAAAATATCGCTCAGTTTGATGATCCAAAGATTGCTAAAATAGTCTCGGGAAGTTCTGGAACAGTTATCATGCTCAAGGATGGTCCTGATGATGAAGCCTTTATGCTTCCGTTTTTTTCGCCAGAAGTTACGAAGGGCGATATTGTTAATTTACCCCCTCATCACTTTTTTATGAAGGTGACGAATGAGGACTCTGAAGACGCGTTTTCGGGTGTTACACTCCCAATTACCGAAGTTGGAGATGAGTCTGTTCGTGATGAGATTATTGCCTACAGCCGGAAGCACTATGGAACGCCAAAAGCAGAGGTTGAGAAACAACTTGAGAAGTTGTTTGGGGTAAAAACTAAAAAGGCGCAAAAGAATACCCAAAAACCGCAGAAAAAACAGCCCAAAAAACAACAAAAATCATCGAAAAAACATGACGTATAATTGTCATCACGAGCGATGACAAAAATATATGGTTTTTGAAGCTGATTTTTACAATACTGTGACACCTACCTTTAAAATAGAGGGAGTAGGAGGGGTTGGCAGAAACAGTACATTACAAAACCAAAACAGACAACACACATACCATGAACCTTCCTAAGATAACAAAAAAACAACAAGAAATTATTTATCTTTATTCCACCTATCGCTTTTTAAATAGACTCCATATACAACAATTCCTTAATCATAAAAATAAAAAGAGAGTTAATACCTGGTTACCAGATTTAGTAACAAAACACTATCTTGAAAAAGTACCACAACCTAATACGTTTGCAAGCAAAACAAAACCTACGATCTATCACCTTGGTCTCAATGGGATACGATTGTTAAAAATACAAGATGCTATTCCTTTGGATCGAATACACAATCTTTATCGAGAGAAATTCAAGAAAGCATCGTTTATTGATAGATGTCAGTTATTGGCTGATATTTGTCTGATGCTGCTTGAGAAGAACAAAAGCAATGCCAAGAATAGCTATTCTTTTATTACGCAAAGAGCGTATGAAAAGGAAGATTCACCTTTCAATTTTCTGACAGAATTAAACCCGCATCTTTGTTTCATAAAACAAACAGGACGAAAAAAGAAATACTTTCTCCTTGAAATATTTGAGGAAACACTACCGAAGTACAGAAGAAAAAAAAGAATACAGACATATATTGAATTTTTTGAGGGATATGAATGGGATGAGAATATGGATGAGCCATTTCCGGTTATTCTTTTTGTCTGTCCCACAAAACCGCTTCTTATTTCAGCCAAACGAATGACAAAAAGACTTTTGGAAGATGGACAAATTGAGGATATTCATATGCGATTCACGACAACGGATGAGGTAAAAGAATTTGGTGTGACTGGTGAAATTTGGGAAGAGGTTGAGATTGAGGATGAGGAATAAATGGGTATGGTGGGGATACGCAATTCGTACCCCCACTTTTTCCAATTATTCCTAACCCATCACTGAGTCATAAATCTCATTGATGACGTAGTCCATGGATATAGCCTGTCCAGTACAGCATCTGCCCCACCAGATACCGAAACCATTATCAATGACTGGTTCTCCTTCCATCAGTAGCTTTCTCCCAAGCCAGGGAGAAACTAACCACCATTCAAAGATTTCTTGTGGCTCCTGCGTTTCTTCAAAACAATTTTCACATTGTCCTGTTTCACTGTCCAAGAAGGAAAACTCACAATTACATCTTACGCATACCGATGGAGACAGTAATTTCTCGTCAAATGATCGGTAAAGATTCTCTATCTCATCAACAGAAAATAATTGTTGTTTCAATGCTTCCTCAATCAATGCTGATTGACAAGCAAAGATTTCCCTTCCAACAAATCCATCTACTGCTTGTTCTCTTGTTAATTCATTCATATTGTCACCCCCTCTCTTTTTTGTATTCATAATTGGTTTTTGTCGGCGCGCGCCTGCGCCGACATACCAGCTACTGCATACAAAGGGAGTGAATAAAAGCAAGGAGGAATACGGTAAGGAACGCCCCGTAGGAAATCCTTGCTTTTAGAGAGGGCAATGCCCTCTTTCCTTAAGCAACTGGACTAACCAGAACAAAAAAACTCGCTGTTTTTATTGGCGACAGGAAAGCTTTGGTAATGGCGGTTAAGATTAACAAGAGAACGGTGAAACAGACTGCATTAAAAATTTCGTTGAGATTTAATAAAATTTTCATAGCGTAAGTTCTAAAACGAATCCGAACAGTATAATGTTCGGATATGGTAAAAAGATCAAAAATCACGCCAGAAGAAAGGGATGAAATCGCTGTACTTTTGGCAGCAAAAACCAGTCTTAGAAATATTGCCAAACAAGTTGGCAGAAGTGTTTCTTCTATCAGTGAGGAGGTGAAGCGGAACAGTCGTAATGGTCAGTATTCAGCACTTCTTGCCCAGGAACTGAGTGAACAAAGAAATACTGCAAGTAGAAAAACCAACCCTCTGAAAAATACGCAGATCTATGCATATGTCTGTGCTAAATTACGTTGTGGTTGGAGTCCTGAGCAAATAGCAGGAAGACTCGAGCGGGATAACGGAAACAAGCAGGTCATTTGTCATGAAACCATTTACCGGTATATCTACAGCAAAGAAGGAGGAGAAAAGAATCTCACTGAGTATTTAGTCAGACATCATTACCGAAGAAGGAAATGGCATAGTCGGCATCTGTACCGGAGAGGTATTGCTAACAGAACCAGCATCCGTTTGAGGCCAAAAGAGGTAGAGCGCAAGAAGACATTTGGTCATTGGGAGGCAGATGTGGTAGAAGGAAGAGCTCACCAGGGTGGGATACAAACCTTGCTTGAGAGAAAGACACGATTCTTTCAAGCAAAGCTTTTGGAGAAGATAGACTCAGAATATGGGGTCAAAGCACAACGAGATGTGCTGATCATCTATCCAAAGCAAGCCAGACAAACAGTGACCATGGATAACGGAAAAGAAAACTACAATCATCATAAATTAACACGCTGGTTAGGGATACAAACATATTTCTGTGATCCGTATTGTGCCTGGCAGAAAGGAGCAAACGAGAACCATAACGGTGTATTACGCAGATATATTCCAAAGAAAGCTGACCTAACAGAGCTCTCACAATGTGAACTGGATGCCATCATAGAAGAGATCAATGATCGTCCACGTAAATGTCTTGGATATGAAACACCAACCGAAGCCTTCACAAGGGAGCTACAATTGAGTACAATGCAAGAGTGTTCGGATTCACATTAGAATTCACCTAGATGCTATAATATGCACTAAGTTCTTTGAGCATTAATAAAATAAAAGAAGAAAACTTTATGACCACAAACATCCAAAAAGATAAAACAATAAAAGTAGCAACATATAATATATTTTTATTTAGTAATCCAAAAGTAATCACACAGAATATTCTTGCTATGAAAAAGCAAGGTGTTGATATTTTCTGTTTACAAGAAATATTAAAATCGAAAGGAAAACCATTTGTTGGAGATACAATATTAAAATTACTTGGAGATGAGTGGAGTATCGAATATAATCTTGGAACTGAAGATTTAGATGTTTCTCATGGAGTAGCAATTCTTTGGAATAAGCGTACCTTACATAAAGTAGCTGTTACAAAAATAATTCTTCCTAAGCTTATAAAGCATTCATTCTCAAGTAAAATAGTTCGTTATCTCTTACGATTTAAAGATATAACAATTGAACATCAAGCGCTTGTTATCACTTTTTCTATGGGGGACAGAATGCTTCGTGTTACCTCAGCGCATCTTGCGGTTGCTGGAGGGATCAAACATAGATTGAGCCAACATCAATTTTTAAAGAGCATGTTGGCAAAAAAAACTGTCCCATATGAAATCATTTGTGGCGATTTTAATAGCTTACGAGGCATAACATACAAAAAAGAATTACAAGGCATCCAAAATATTTATGGAAAAAACTTTATTGAACCTTCCTTACAAATTCCATGGACACAAGACATACACTATAGTATCTTTGAAAGAGCAATACTCAATTTTTTTATCAAATATAGTAAGATACATTATCGTCAAAAGCTTGACCATATATTCATAAAAGGATTTACCCCTTTAGAATGTGAACGATTACATAATGAAGGATCTGATCATTTCCCTTTGGTTACAACACTTGTTTTCAATTAATCCTTGTGTAAAAATAAAAATTTTTAAACAAACAAGGTGTCTTTCTGTTTGTAATGATTGAGTTTATGATATAAATTTATGAGGAAGAATAGTTGCCGGGAATAAACAAATTTTTCCTGAATTATGGTAGAATCCCCTTATGTTACCGAAAAAGATTGTTGCAATTGGTGCTAGTGATTTCTTTGGTATGGGAGATCCAGAAGAAGGAGGATTTATAGGGCGTTTTAAACGATGGCATGAAATGCAAGATATACACAACTTTGTTTACAATTTAGGAATACGAGGAGAAACAACAACACAAATATTACAACGCCTCATTCCAGAAGCCATACCACGCAAACCACAACTCCTCATTTTAACTGCTGGTTCAAATGACATAAGAAGAAAAGGAAGTAAAGATGCTCCATTGACTACATCTATCGAAAGATTCAAAAAAAATATTTTAGAATTGATTAAGCAAGGAAGAAGCCTTGCTGATGTCGTATTTGTGAGTACATATCCATTTGATGAAACAAAAACGACACCGTTCTCTTATTGGAATAAAAATAATTATTATTTCTTAACAGATATTATTGCTTATGAAAAAGAAGTCAGAGATATTTGTACAAATGAAAATGTGCCGTTTTTAGACATTTTTAATAAATGGATAGATAAAGAATATCTTATATGGCTTCATGAAGATGGACAACACGCAAATCCAATAGGTCATAAAATAATATTTGAAGATTTAAAAAATTATCTAGAAATTTTATATAGTTAATAGATTATAACCATAAAATATTATTTATCTTGTATTGATAGTCTAACCCTTTAATTTTATCCCATAATAAGATATAATCAGATATATTTTTTGAAGCTATGCTTCGGAGTATAATCAAATAATTCAAAATATATGATAGAAATTGAAACAAGGCCTATTCAGACAACTGTTCCATTAGTAAGACCTGAGGGTGGAACTAATTTACCAGGTACCAGCAGTATTATCTTTCTTAATGCTCGTAGGGCTAGCAGCCAAAGAGTTGAGAGACATAGGCCTGTTGAGGGATACCGACATGCCAGTGAATTCTTTCATTGCGGAATTATTGATCGAACTCAAACCTTAGATCAGGGTTTCCCCTATGCAGTCCTCGATCCTATTCCAGAACAGAAGGAGGACTCAACAACTTTTGGAGAACTTTGTGATACTATGGGAACCGAAATTGTAAGTAAAGCTATCGAATCAAGTCGAGGAATTCGAGTTCTGTGGTCGGGAGGCATTGATTCTACTTCTGCATTAATATCACTTATGAAAGCAAGTCAAGCTGCTAATAGACCTGATCTCCTCGAAGTTTTTTACTCGAGCCACTCGTTAGCAGAGTATCCCTCATTTTATGAACAACATATTCGAGATAACTATCCTTCAACCATGATTGATGGACAAGTTGCTAAAACGTTGGATACTCGCTATATAAATGTTACTGGTGAGCATGGAGATCAATTATTTGGAAGCATGGTATTAGAGCCATATGTAAAAAAGGGTGTAGCTCAACAATCCTATCAAGACACATTGCCTGGTGTTGTTTTTGACCATTTACAAGATGGTAAGAAGACTGATCAAGTGATGGATTATCTTGAACCACAAATACAATCAGCAGTAATGCCAGTGACGACACTATTTGATGCATTATGGTGGATCAATTATTCAATGAAATGGCAACATGTTACATTACGATTACCTGCTTTTAGTGATAATGCGCGAGGAGCATACGAATCACTTGAACATTTTTTCCGTGATGGACGATTTCAGAATTGGTCACTTACTCATCCTGAAATACGCCAAGTTGAAGATTGGAGAAAATATAAAGATGAGGCAAAAAGATATATTCTTGATTACACAGGTGATATTGAATATTATAACAATAAAACGAAAGAAGGATCTTTAAAAAATGTTATGAGAGGTACAAATGGAGATACCCCTGTAAGTTATCGAATACATATGACTGATAATTTTCAGCCTAGATTTATAGCTGATGATAGAAGTATGCCTAAACAACAGGAGTTTGAATAATAATAATTCAGTTGAGGATTATTTTATTAAATCTTTCAAAGGCCTAACATGTATCACAAGGACAATGTTTACAATTTTTCTCATGTAACATTTCTGGATATTTTGCCTCAATTTTACAAATTAAACAACGCATATCTCCAATTTTTGATATTATTGATTTATAGGCAACAGGTTTCATTCTATCGGGTGCATCAACTGGCTTATGAGGAGAACCTACCGCTAATATAACATGATCGGTAATTGCTCCTACACCATGAGGGACATTCCCATCTATCATATATAGTTCTCCTGCTTGTGTAGGGAATACATTGCCATTATAAGTAATTGTTCCTTTACCTCCAACAATAATAAGAATGTGATCTCCTGGATGGGTATGGGGCACAAATTTATCTCCTGCATTTAACTGAATTGCGTCAATACCAAGGTCTCCATTAGTAGCTAATCCTTCACCTGTTGCCTTGCTATGAGCCATTTTGTGAGGTCGTTGTTTTAATGAAATCGCTAATTGCTGTAGACCATTTTTAATCCCGAGATTTTCCGCCCATTGTTTAATTTCTAATTTGTCTGCTGGTTTATTCTTTTTTTTCATTATTAAAATTATTATTTTTCTATCGAGATTACTTTGATTTGTGTAAGTTCATGAAATCCATACTTACCATGTTCTCGTCCTAATCCTGATTTTTTGTACCCTCCAAATGGATTACATGCTTTCACAAAATTAATATTATTTTGGCTTACCATACCTGATTTAATTTTAGGTGCAACTCGAGCAAACAATTCATTGTCTTCTGTAAAGACATAAGCTCCTAGTCCATATATTGTATCATTTGCTAGCGCAATTGCCTCATCCTCTGTTTTAAAAGGTATAATAGGCAGCACAGGTCCAAAAACTTCTTCTTGCCATACTCTCATATCTTTCGTTATTTTTGTAAGCAAGGTTGGTTCATAATAAGCACCTTGTAAATTATTTGGTCTTTTTCCTCCAATAAGTATTTTTGCTCCTTTATTTATAGCATCCTTAACTTGCTCCTCTAGTAGCGCTACCTGCCTTTCAGCTACTAATGGCCCGATATCTGTAGTTCTATCTTCAGCATCGCCAATTTTTTTACTCAAAATCTTTTTTGTGAGCTTTTCAATAATTTCTTCCATTCTGGATTCATGAACCAGTAGTCGTTTTAAGCCTTTACACATTTGTCCACAATTTAAAAACTTAAACTTATAAAGTGTATCAATTACTTTGTCTATATCTGCATTTTTGAATACAATTCCAGGAGATGAACCGCCAAGTTCTATATGAACAGGGATCATTTTTTCAGCGCCTATTTTATAGATAGATTTACCTGTTTTCGTGCTACCTGTAAAACAAATAGCATCAATATCTTGTTGAATTAAATACTCCCCAGTTTTTCTATCTCCATAAACTTCATTGAAAACTCCTTTTGGAAAATTTGCTTGAAGAAAAATATCTTCAATCGCTTTACCGAAGAGAGGTACTTCTTCTGAATCTTTAAATATTATTGTGTTGCCACAAATAAGATTTTGACCTGCTTGCCATACAAAATTAGTAAATGGGAAGTTCCACGGAACTATTACTGCTACAACACCACGCGGCTCATGAAATACTTGATGTAATTCATGGGTATTTTCATAGGTTGTTTCTGAATCCAAATATGTATGGGCATTATCGCAATACCAATTAAGAAAATCTATGCCATCTTTAAGATCATTCTCGGCTTGCAGTATTGGCATTCCCATTTCTCGACACATCAATAATGCTAAATCTTTTTGTTTCGCTTCAAAAGCATTAATGACTTTTTTTATATGCTTTATACGTATATCTAAGCCTATTTTTTCCCAAGACACGGATGCTTCCCTTGCCAATATGATCTTTTCAAGAATTTCTTTTTTTGAGGATATCTCAACTTGTCCTAATATTTCATAATTTTTAGAGGGATTCGTGGATACTAATTTCATAAATAATTGTTAAATATTACAGTAATAGTTATCGATTCGCAAGAACCAAAATAGATTTAACACATATTATAATTATAGACTTGAGGATAAAAATCTAGCAATTTCTGAAAAAGCGACTTGTTCTGCTTGTACCTCTAAATCTGTATGAGGCCTTAGAAAGTTATGCGATGCGTTGCTAAGCACTAAAAATTCTCCTTTATTTTCTATTATACCTCTAAATTTTTTTCGCATTCTACCCGGGATAATCCTATCGTTTTCTCCATACATAATGAGAACTGATCCAGAATATTCCTGAAGTCTGGAAAATACAGGAGCATCTTGCCAACTTTCCTTATCAGTTCGTATTCTTCGAGTAAAACCAAGCTGTAATGGCTCAGTTCTAGCTTCCTCGGGATAGGCAGCTGGTGCGAGTAGGAGAAGATTATGTATATTTTTTTTGCCTGTGAGATTAATTGCTATATCTGCACCCATACTCATTCCTACGACACTAGAGTTGTCAGGATCAAAATATTGTTGAAATACATCAAATCCTCTCTCCGCATCTTCCAAGCGACTTTCAAGTGTTTCTTCTTCTCTTACACCTCCGCTTTCTCCAAAACCACTAGAATCATAAGCAAATGATCCAAATCCGTTATCGCATAGATATCGTTGAAGATTTTTAACTTTACTTTTTCCATGAGGACCTCCTCCATGAATAAAAAAAACTCCAGGAGTCTGATCTCGACTACTATTGTCTGGTAGATATAAATTTGCAACTAATCTATGTCTTACAGATGAGAATTCTATTTTCATAAAACGATTTTGGATCTTATGCTCTACTATTTCGCCTTGTGGGTGTGGTTGGCCTTGTGGAGTTTCCTTTGACATAGATTTAATTATATTATTTTTTCTCAAAGATATGATATGTTTTGGTTTTCACCTTTCAATCTTAGGAAATGTGACAAATTTTTTATCTACATCTAAATGAGCGCTTGGAAGAAAAAAACATACAGTAACAGCTTCTTTTGTTGGAGCATAAAGATGATGCGCTACTTCGGGAGGTATTTGAATTGGTTGTCCTGGTATTAAATTTTGTTGTATATCCCAATCAACAAGAATTTTTCCATCATCATTGATATTATAACTTCCATTTTTGTCTTTTATAACTTTTCCTAATGTAATAATTCCTTTTGAAAGAGGAAAGCATATTTCTCCATCAATTTCATGCATATGTGGAATAAGTTGTTTGCCTGGATCGAGTCGTATAACGATAAGGGCAATCTCTTTTCCTGAAACATGCATTGTTGCAAGTCGGATAAGTCTTATTCCCAATGTCGGTTCATATTTTGCTTCTGTGAGTTTTTCTTCGATGAAAGATGTGTCAAAAAGAATATTATGCATGTTGCCCAATTGTATAAAAAATATTACTATTATTCAATAATTTATCGAAGAGGAGTTTTTTAAAACGAAATCAAGTCTTTTACTTCGACATTCAATTCTTTCGCAATTTTAAGTAACGTCTCAAGTCTTGGTGCATGAATACCAATCTCTAAACTTGCTAAATGAGAAAGAGAAAGTCCGACCGCTTCTGAGAACCGTTCTTGTGTATACCCTTTTTTCTTTCTGGTTGTGGCAATCTTATGTCCTATCAACTTTCTGGCATCAGATATATTTGGCATATGTGGCATGTCAATAGACTATCAGTTGTAAAAAACTTATTCTATAAGGTTTTACCGAATATAAATAAAAATAACTATTGACAAACATATTGTAAAACCATATAAATAAACTGTGAATAGTAAAACAAGTCAAACAATTACTATACTGTTAGACAATATTTTTCTTGAGCTAAAAATAATTAAAAGTATGCTGCTAAAAGAACAGTTTCATGACAAAACAACTACTCATAAAAAATCCCATACTGTCAAGAAAATCGACAAAATTGTCGGTTGACAATTACGCTCTCCAATTATAATATATTCATCAGATCTATTTACTGCCCCAGATTTCGTTTTATGCGGAATCTGGTTTTTTTGTACAAATTTTTATGAAAGGAGGTATCAGTCTTTGAAAAAATTATTTATTGCCCAGGCAGTATTCGTTACCCTGTTATTCACTGCTTCACCTGTTTTTGCCCAATCAGCTGATGTCGCAAAAGTACAAAGCTTTATCCAAAGTATTATCCAGGTATTACTCACGGTTGTCGGGTCGTTATCCGTCGTCTTTTTCATTTTCGGTGGATTCAGATATATTACCAGTACCGGAAATCCTGAATCAATGGATGGAGCAAAGAAAACTATCCTGTACTCGGCAATTGGACTTGCCATTGCTCTTGGCGCGTTTGTGTTAAGTAATATTGTTTCCCAATTAGCAACCGCTGCTTTTGGAAAATAATAGCATAGCTCTGATCATATTATGAAAGTAATACGTGCCCTTTTGGGAGGACTTCCCATTTTTTTACTCAGTGCCGCGACGGCACTTGCTGCTACTGATTCAACCATTACCACTTACACGAGTGACACCCTTAAGATTATTACCGTTATCGCAGCCGCAGGAGCGGCTTTTTTTTTAATCAAAGGTGGCTACTTATATATCGTCTCAACCGGCAAACCAGATGTCCTGGAACACGCCAAGAAAACCATTCGAAACGCGTTGATTGGACTCGTCCTCATTCTTGGCGCAGCCGTTCTGGTGAATATTCTCACGGGTGCGTTTACTCCCTCACCAACAACCAACACAACCTCCACTATCACCCTTGTCCCCATTGATACACCTCCGCCAAGTAGTGGAGCTGTCCAGTTTATGATCGATACCTTGAATGGCTTTATGCAAAATATTGTCCAAGGAGCAACCAAACCAGTGGTTGATGCCATTATTGGTTTTCTGACCTCAACACCCTCAGTGCTGCAAAACTCAACCATCCACAATTTTTGGTTGGTAATGCTTGGCATTACTGATTCCCTGTATATTCTTGTTGTTGCCCTGTTAGGTCTTCATTTCATGAGTGCGGCAACGTTTGGCTTTGAGGAGATGGAATTAAAACAATTGCTTCCGAGAATTGGTCTCTCCTTTTTAGGATCAAATATGTCTCTCTATCTTTCCGATTATGTCATTACCACCAACAATATTTTAGTCGGGGCTGTTCTCAAATCAACCGGAGGTTTGGCGCATGCTTGGATTGTGAATGCCATTACCGTGCCAAGTCTCCTCACGGGAACATACAAGATTGTCACCCTTCTTTTTTTTGTTCTCTTTCTCATTGTCGCCATTGTATTGCTTCTCCTCTACGTAAGCAGGCTCATCCTGATTGCTCTCGCAGCAGTTCTTTCCCCCTTTATCTTTCTTCTCTGGGCAATTCCAAAGACTTCAGATTTTGCCGAGATCGCAGTCAAAGTATATTTCGTGACCGTTTTTGTTGAGTTTGTGCATGTAGTTGTTATCCAACTTGCCTCCTCCTTCTTATCATTTCCTGATCACAAAGATAATTCCTTACTGGCAATTGTGATTGCCATAGGACTTTTTACAACCCTTCTCAAGATCCCATCTTTGATGACCCAAATGGTTTTTTATACCTCCCGAAATGGTACCTTCAAAAAAATTGGGGGACAGATTGTCAACGTCATAGGAAACGCGAATAATACCAACAAAACAGGCAATTCGGGAACCACAGGAAATGAACAGCACGGAAGTGTCAAAACACCAAGGAGGACAGTCAACGCGTGAGAACAGCCATTATTCCCGCACAAATCATTACTGTTGAGGATAAACTTGCCGGAAACCTCTCCCTTTCCCAAATTATCATCCTCATGATTCCACTTTTCGTTGGCACACTTGTCTATGTGCTCTTCCCGCCTAAAATGGAATTGACGGTATATAAAGGGATTCTGACAGGGGTAGTCGCGCTTCTTTTTATCACGTTGTCCTTTCGTGTTAAAAACAAGATTGTTTTTCAGTGGTTGATTGTTCTCCTTCGGTATACCTTACGACCACGATATTATATCTTCAATAAAAATGACATCACAGGACGAGAGGTTGATCTACCAGTATTGCAAACACAGAAAGAAACCTCCCACGCTGAAGTCAAAAAGGAAATAAAAGCAAAAATACCCTTATTGAGCATTATCGACATGATCAGATTTGAACGACTGATAACCAACCCAAACTTCAGCTTACGTTTTAAAGAGAATAAGAAAGGAGGCCTCAATGTTGCTTTTGAACAAGTCAAAGAATAAGGTCAGTTCCCGTCGACAAATTGCCATTAAGGAAGTCAAAGATGACATTCTTGTTTTGCCAAATAACCGATATCGTCTCATTCTTGAAACCTCCTCAATCAACTTTGAGCTGAAAAGTGAGGAAGAACAGGATGTTATTACGGATAATTTCAAAACGTTTCTTAACTCACTCCCATTCCGCTTACAAATTCTGATCAGAGTAAGGGAAGTCGCGATTGATAATTATCTGGAGAAACTGCAACAAAGAAAACACAATGAAAAAGAACAAATCTATAAAGAGCAAATTGATAACTACAGTGCCTTTATGACCAAGCTTGTCTCAGGCAGTAAAATCCTCTCCCGAAAATTTTATCTGGTGATTCCCTTTGAGCCAACAGAAAGGCAGAAGGATTTTCCCTTTATCAAAGAGCAACTGTATCTCCAACGGGATATTGTGATCCGGTCATGTGAAAAAATCGGCATGAAAGCAAAACAAATAAACTCCCTACAGATTCTTGATCTGTTTTATAGTTTCTATAACCACAACCAAATCAAAACACAGGAACTCAAGGGACATACCATTGATGTCCTGATCAACAACACCTATGATACACGCGTTTGAAACAGTACAGAGAGTCTATAAACAAACAAAAAGGAGGCTTAAAAAGAAACCGTCAAAAAAAGACGTACTCAAAAAATCTCTCACGTTTAGTTTTGGTGAGCAAGATCAAATTGATCTGATTTCTTACTCAGGAATGGAAGAAAAAGGATCATATTTACAAGTGGGTGATAAATTTGTTCGAACACTTTTCGTTTCTGGTTATCCCTATGTAGCAAGTACTGGCTTTCTGAATATGTTAGTCAACTTCAATCACAATATTGATATCTCGTATCACATTGAACAAGTCGAACCAATGATCGCCATTCCCAAACTCCAGAGAAAAATAACGGAACTTGAATCAACCAGACGGGCAATGGTAAAAGATGGAAAAATCATTGGTTCAGAATTAACCGATCCGTTAGATAGCGCGATTGAGTTGAAAAATAAAATCCAGCGGGGTCAAGAAAAACTCTTTCAGCTCTCACTCTACATGACCATCTCGGCAGATACCGTAACGCAACTCAACAAAATAACAACCATTCTTGAAACCGTGATGTCCACCCGACTCTTTTATATCAAAACAGCAATCTTTCAACAAATTGAAGGATTACAATCAATACTACCAAGAGCGGAAAACCAACTGGATCAAAAAAGAAATCTTGATAGTTCCTCAGCTACCTTGATGTTTCCCTTTGTCTCCTCTGAATTTGTTCAGGAGGAAGGCATTCTGTATGGGATTAATAAGTCAAATAACTCATTGGTTATTGTTGACAGGTTTTCACTCAATAACGCGAATAGCATTATCTTTGCCCAATCAGGATCAGGAAAGTCTTACACAGCAAAAGTGGAGATTCTTAGACAACTCATGCAAGGGACAAAAGTCATCGTGATTGATCCTGAGCGGGAATACAAACAACTGGCAACATCGGTAAAGGGAACCTATATCAAACTTTCAAGTAAATCCAAAGAAAAGATTAATCCGTTTGATTTCTCAATCAATTCGTACACGGGGGAAAATAACCTGTCAGAGCATATTCAGGATTTGACCGAGATTATTGCCCTGATGCTTGGCTCATTTACTGATGAAGACAAAGCAGTCATGGATAAAGCAATTATTGATACGTATAAAACATTTGGTTACGCGATCAAGGGACAACAAGGAAAAAAGAGAAAAACAAACAAGAACCAAGCATTTCCGTTACTGAAGGATTTATATAAAACCCTTAAACAAATGAAACAAAAAGATCTGTGTAACCGATTGGAGAAGTTTGTGAAAGGCTCGCTTTCAACCGTGTTTGATGAACAGACAAATATTGAGCTGGATAATCGATTGGTGGTGTTTGATATAAAGGATTTGCCGGAGTCATTGAGGAAAATAATGCTGTTGGTTATTGCCAATTATGTGAATGCCCAAGTGAAAGCAAGCCCTCAGAAACGAATCCTGGTAATTGATGAGGGTTGGATACTGCTTGAGCATAAGGAAAGCGCCAGATTCATCTCAGGGCTTGTGAGAAGGGCAAGAAAATATTATCTGGGAGTAACCCTTATTACCCAACAAGCAAATGATTTTCTCACGAGCGAGTATGGGCGAGCAATTGCCTCACAAGCAGCACTGAGAATCCTCATGCGACAAGACACCACAACCATTGCAACAGTTGCCAAAGAATTTCATTTAAGTGAATACGAACAACATTTACTCCAAACCTGTGAACGAGGAGAAGCATTGATCATTGCTGATCAAAACCATGTCGCGGTAAAGATTGTGGCTTCTGAAAAAGAGCACCCACTCATTACGACTGACCCAAAAGAAGTCTATCTATCCGCATGAACCCAATAATACTTACTAGGTTAGCTGTTTTATTTTCATTTAGACGTGAATTATATTATGTTGCCTTAACGTTTATCCTTATTCTCCTTCTGCCAATCCTCGCGGTTGTTACCTTTACCAATGCTGGTTTCAATGCACTGTCCAACAAATTGGCAACGATTAATCTGAATACTCATACCATCCAACTTCGCAATCCTGCTACTGGAGCAGTTATCAAAAATATCACGCAACAAGTTAGCTGGCCTCTAGTTGGAGATATAACCCTGGAGTTTGGTGAATCAGATTTACCCTATCAACCTTTTCATAACGGCATTGATATTGCGGGAAACATTGGTGATCCGGTTACTGCTTTTATGGATGGGAAAGTACTCTATGCTGGAGAAATTAATTGGGGATATGGGAAGCATATTATTATTGATAATGGGAATAACGTCAATTCAATTTATGCTCATTTGAATACCATAGATGTTACAAAAGGAGATGAGGTGCATGAAGGAGATCAGATTGGGACTGTTGGCAAAACAGGATGGGCAACAGGACCACATCTTCATTTTCAAATTAATGTGTATGGTATTCCGGTTAATCCAAGAACCTTTTTAGGAGACAATAATCCATGATGCAAAAATCTCATTGTTTTTATGAGGCTAATTCTGGTATTATTCACTTAATTGATAAATAAATCATACTATGACATTGACAGAAGCTGAAAAAAGAAAAATTGAGCACGAAGAAATGTATCGAACAGAAGTCCGCAATAAATTCGGACAGAATTTAGAGAAGAGAAGCAGTAAAGATAGAATTCTTGCTGGACTATTAGCGATCGTCTTCGGCAGTCTTGGCATTCATAAATTTTATTTAGGTAGACCTGGATGGGGAGTGATTTATATTCTCTTTTCTTGGACATTCGTTCCTGGGGTTGTTGGAATAATTGAAGGAATTTATTATCTCTGCATGTCAGATCAGTCGTTTAGGGTAAAATATTCATAAGCTCTTATTTTTGTTTATTTTTTTCGATTTTCTCCATAGATCCAATTTTTTGCTTCGAGTGTAGTCAGTTTGAATCTAGCATAGTAACGATTTTTTGTATATAATTTATGTAATAGTATTATGAATTTTATATTCGGGCATGGAGATGTAAACTATTGGACAATCCTTTCTTCTAAATGGGCAATTGTAGCCTATTTCTTAACTGCTTTAAGCATAATAATTGGTGGAATATTTGCTTTTTTCAAATTATTCAAGAAAGATGCTTCACAATCCAATACTTCCAACATAAAAAATGTCAAAGACTCAAAAGTCAGCGTTAATCAACGCAACAACTCAAAGTAATAAAGCAGAAGTAAAGGATGTTATTAACAGTAATGTTATTATTATCCAGTTGAATAATGGGGAAAATAAGGAAATAAAAGAAAGTATCCCTGGAAATACTGCAAATATAGAGGGCCTCCGAAAACTCTTTTCATCTCAATCTGACCAATATGCAAATCTCAACGGTGAATACCATGAAGAAATAAATCAAGGACGTGAATTGTTTAATAATTATAAAGTTAAGACTGCATTGGATTTTTTTCTGAACTTAAAAGAGAGACTTTGGAATAAGGCAGACGCAGACAATATAATTAAATTCCGTATAGCATCTAATATTGGAGCATCATATCTAGGATTAGGTGAATACGACGAAGCGGCGAAATTCTTTATAGAAGCAAACCAATATAATCCTGCTGATGAGAAATCATTATTAAATCTTGCATTGGGAAATTTATTGCTTAATAACGATAAAGAGACAATTAGTGTCTCTAAAAAAGTGATTAAAAAAAATCCTGCCAATCAACAAGCGTACTCATACATTATTCAAGCGTCCAAAGAACTGCTAAAAGATATTATTAACAAAATTCCTTCCTCTTACCGCAAACTTCCTCTTGTGGCAAATGCTTTTGCATTAACAGCACTTGAACAAAAAAAATATGAGGAAGCTATCAAATGGACAGAAATTGCTCTAGAAAAAGATGAAACAATCGAAATGCGACTGTGGAGTGCTAATATTTTCTTAAATTGTGCAACTAAAAATCGTTCAATACTTGTCAACGAGAACCTCACGGAAGAAGAACAAAAATTGGTGAACAATGCTATTGATTTAATTACTCTTGTATGGGAAAAAGTTGAAAATACTGAGTTAACCTCGATAAAAACGGAATGTATGAACAATCGTAGTCTATGCTTTCGTTTTCTTGGTAACACTCAAAAAGCAATAGAAGATTTAGACGTGGCTATAAAATTAAATCCAGATAATACAAAATATCGTCTTTTCAAAGCATCTCTTTTATTTGAAACAAAAAAGTATGCTGAGGCAGAGATTCTACTCAAGCCGATTGTTGATGGGGAAAAAGAGCCTTCTTCCCCGTTACTGTATGCACAAACTTTAACAGCCCAAGATAAACCAGACGAGGCAATTAAAGCTCTCCAAAAAGAACTAGAGTTGGGGAAATTGGATGAACTATTGGAACGGGAATTTAAGCGATACTTGGTTGAAATATTTCTTAATCAAAAGCAATATGATAAGGCAAGGAAAATAGCGGAAACATTAGACGATTCCCTTATCATCAATTTGGCTACACAAGCACGAGTTCTCTTTGCTCTAGATAAAAAAGCGGATGCACAGAAAAAACTTGCAGAAGCGAGTAAGAAAATTTCTCCAACATCATCTTTTGTAGATACTCTCTCACTAGCAGATGAATACTTTTATATTGCAGATTATGAGACAGCCGCAAAACTGTATGAAAAAATAACAGACGCAAAAGTTGATTCCTTCTTCACTCGAAGATTGCTTCAGTGCTATTTTTCGCTCCAAGATGATAAAAAAATGTTAGAAATCACCAGTAAGTTACGAAAAAAGTATGGTGCGCTAGAAGTTATTACAGAAATGGAATGTGCTATTAACGAAGAAATTGGTAATCTCCAAGAAGCAGAAAAAATATGTAAAGAATATCTTGAAAAGTATCCAGATAACTCATCAATGCTTGTTCGCCTTGTGATGATTTATTTCAGACAGCAAAAGATTACTGAATTAAACAAGCTTCTGGAAAAAGGAATAAAGATTGCCAAAATGCCTCTTATGGCAAGAACCCAGCTTGCACAAATATATTCAGCAAGAGGAATGTCTTTTGATGCAATCAAATTGATGTACGAGACGAGGAGAGATTTTTTTAACGAAAGCAAGGCACATGCGCAATATATAGGAACATTTTTCAGTCGAGAAAAGTCTCTCAATCTTGATAGCGACATTGTAGATGTTGACTTTGCCGTTTGTGTTGAAGAAAAAGGAGAAAAGCGTTGGTATATTATTGAAAACCGAAAGGATGCTGACATTAATAAAAACGAGATCGACGTGAGTCATCACATTGCAAAAATTCTCAAGGATAAAAAATTAAATGAAGAAGTAGTTCTCAGTGAAAATGAATACCAGAAAAATATAGGTAAAATTGTTGAAATAAAAAGCAAATATGTATATGCGTTACATGAGAGTGCCTCTGTTTTTAACACAATGTTTCCTGATGATAAAAGTTTTTATAATTTGTCGATAGATATTAAAGAAGGACAGAAAGAATTACCTGAAGTTATAAAAAAGATGCTTGATAGTAAAGATGAACGATATAGGCAAATTGTAGAAATTTACCAATCAGGAAAAATTACACTTGGTATGTTAAGCCATTTAATGAGTAAAAACATTATTGACACTTGGGCATACGTAACAAACAATCCCGAAATGGGATTAAGTAAACATGTAAAAATAAGCTTTACATGTTAATTGATCTGTGCAATACTCGTAGCATATGTCACCTGTCCAAGCGTATCAGCACATGCTCCCACTCC
>JGI1358J11329_10000775_pt1 | contig 27770 bp, 23 predicted proteins | sample Subgroupgradi54m_FD_11329 | JGI IMG/M metagenome (IMG submission 11329)
GCACTCGTCCCGCCAGCGCGGGACTCACTGTCCGATGAAAGCGTTTTATCCCCGCCATGGCGGGGAACCATGCTAAAACGCTTTCATAAGCTTCGGAAAATTATATCCGATTTTATTTTTTGCCATAGATTTCTAATTAAGTCAATATTGTTAAAAAAAAATCTTTAAGTTATAGTTTCAAAACTGTTTTGTCCTTTTAAAACTTAAAAAGGAGTTGAAAATGATAGATGTTGCTGCGGCAATAATTGAAAAAGAAGGAAAGTTTCTTATCGGAAAAAGGAAAAAGGGAAATCATTTAGAAAATAAATGGGAATTTCCCGGCGGTAAAATAGAATCTTTAGAAACTCCGGAAGAATGCTTGATCAGGGAATTAAAAGAAGAATTAGGTATTACTATAGAGGTAGGCGGCATTGTAGCCGAAAGGATTTTTAATTACAGCGGCAAAGAAATTAGGTTGCTTGGCTATCGCGCAAGTTATATATCGGGCGAACCGATATTGAATGCTCATGAAGAAATTAAATGGATTTCTGCCGAAGAGCTAAACAAGTTTGATTTTGCCGAAGCCGATCTTATATTCGTAGAAAAACTAAAGAGAGGCCTAGATACCAACGTAAGGTGGGTAAAAAGGGGGATAAAAATGCCGGAAAGAGAATTATTTCGCGATAGAATCCATTGGGCCATAACGCTACTTGCCTCTGCTTTAGGCAGCTGTAATAGATTATTAATTTCTTCAAGCGCTGAAAAGAATAAACGTATAGTTGGTCTTTCGTATAACGGTTCTTTGCCGGGACAGCCTCACTGTGATGACGTAGGTCACCACATGATAAATGGACATTGTGAGCGTACTCGTCATGCAGAGGTGAATCTCATAAGTAATACGGATGAAGAAAAACTAAAGGATTCCCATGTTCGTGCTCTTGGCACGCCCTGTTTGAAATGCCTTAAAGACTTAGCCGGCGTTCCGGTAGCCTGGATTGAATATACGGGTTATTATAACAACCAAGAATTCCAACCGACTCCGGAAATGATTAAAGAAATTTTTGGAGAAGATTTTAAACTCCTACATCGGGATATTGATTGGGTAGAATTATTTCAAGAGATTTTCGATAGGCTTAGCGGGCCTGGGGGGATATTTAACAGATTGGGTTATCGGATTAAGTTAGTAAAAGAGCCATTGGAGAAGTAATTATGAAACTCTATCTCGCCATTATCGGTCATACGGCTACGGGCAAAGAAAGCAGTTATATAGCCGCCAAAGAAGAATTCGCAGGAAAATTTACTGTTTCCATTCATCATTTTTCAGATCCGCTTAATGAAAATTTGGATTTGCTTTGCCTCCCAAGAACGCGCTTGAATCAGCAAGCCATTTCAACTGCATTACGCGGGACATTTGGCGAAGAGCTTTTGGGAAATATCATTTACGAAAGGGCTTCAGACGATCCATCCGATATTGTATTTTTAGACGGCGTACGGCGCCCTCAAGATGTTGTTATGCTCAAGCGTCTTTCTCAAACTCACGCTTTTTTGGTTTATATTTGCGCTCCGATAGAAGAGAGATTCAAACGTCTTACTAAAAGAAACGACCGGCCCGGCGATGCTGAAAAAACTTGGGAACAATTTTTAGCCGAGCAATCGGCTGAAACCGAGAGTTTGATCGACGCTTTAAGACCGATGGCCAATTTTGAACTGTATAATTCATTTCATGATCCGGAATTTAGGTCGCTTCGCTTTCAAGTAGTGAACATAATAAGTGAAAAACTCCGACGCTCTGGTCGGAGTCCCGACTCGAAGGCGTCGGGATTAAATCTATCTAGAACGGAGGGAACGGATGTCGCATAAATATCCGGGGAAATTAATTCTTTTTGAAGGATGCGAAGGCGCTGGTAAGTCAACGTTAATCAAAGCTTTAATTAATGATTTAACAAAATCGGGATTCAATGTGATCGGAACTAGAGAACCCATGGGATCTGCCAGAGATATTTTACTTGATCCTGATCATCCTCTGACGTCTCAAGAAGAATTGGCAATTTTTATTGATGGTCGGGCAGAACATTTTTCCGAAATAGTTATTCCCGCTCTTCTAAAAGGCAAAATTGTTCTCTGCGATCGCTCAACTTATTCCACTATTGCCTATCAACATTATGGTCGCGGTTTGGATTTAACCAATATTTTGATTCGAGACGCTTCAGCCAGAAAAAATACTGATTTTGACTTAATAATTCTTCTTGATATTGATCCGGAAATCGGTTTAGGGCGCAAGAAACCAGGAACTCGGTTTGAACTTGAAGCGATTGATTTCCACCATCGTGTCCGGAACGGTTATTTGGAACAAGCACAAAATGATCCTGACGGTAAATGGGTTATTATTGATGCTTCTAAGCCTGCAAAAGAAGTCTTAAACGAAGCGTGCGAAATAATTTTAGATTTCTTTATTAGTGGAGGTAAGAATGCAAGGCAGTGAATACGATCCAATTTTCAGTCCTGAAGAAATTGAGATATTAAAACAATATGTTACCGATCCAAGATCAGATGTTTTTTGTCTTTTGCCGACTTTATTAGGTTTTGGCGGCGCGCTTTTTGCCCGTTATTCAAGAGCGCCGGGTGGTGCCAGAGTCAGGCTTTTAAAGGAATTTTTGGATTCTAACGGCAAACTTGATATTGAAAAACTAAAGGGTGTTATTGACAGGGTTTTAATTGCCTTTGGCGATGATTCGGTGGGCGAGCAAGAAAGCGCTAGTCTTGCCTGTGAAAATATTTCCAATCTTGCCACTAAAGAGCTAGAAGATTGCCGCATTGGCTTGTCGCCTGTTGAACAAAGCACTCGTTATGTTGTTTATGATCAAAAAAACCAGTTTGGTCGTTGGCGTTATTTGAGGCCGCCCGAGATAATTGCTGCCGGCTTGCTTGAAAAATACGAAGCCGCAATGGATTTCATTTTCAACACTTATGCTGATCTGGTTGCTCCAATGTCTGATTATTTTAGAAAATTAAAACCGGAGTCTGAAGCCGAATACGCTATTAGAACCGGTGATAGCAAGAAATATAAGCTTACAGAACTTACTGATGATAGAGAAATTAAGGCATGGCAGCAAACTTATCGTGCTGATATTCGTACTAAAACCTGCGATACAATAAGAGTACTTTTACCGGCTGCGACCCTTACCAATGTAGGTTTTAATGGCGATGGCTTGGCTTACCAAAAAATGATTACCAAACTTTTAAGCCATAATCTGGGAGAAATAAAAAATCTCGGTTATAGGGCTAAAGAAGCGCTTTCGCAAGTTATTCCCCAATATGTAAAGCGAGCGCAGGAAAATGAATATCTAAGAACTGTTGATAGGGAAATGAAAAAGTTAGTGGCTGGATTTAAAGAGAAATTTGCTCGGATTGATGAATTAGACACAAAAATTGATTTGTTTTATGTTGGCGAATGGATGCCCCATCTTATGGCTATTGCTCACATCCTTTATCCTTACACAGGTTTTTCTTTGAGAAGTCTTTATTATTTAACTTACGATCTGACTCCGGAAGAACAGCTTCTCATAATGGAAACTTACTGCCAGCACAAAAGTGTTCGTGGAAACCGTCGCAATAGACCGGGGCGAGCCTTGGAATTTGGTTATCCCATCACCTTTGATTTGATCGGTGATTTTGGAATTTATAGAGATCTTCAGCGCCATCGCATGCTAACTCAAGAACGTCAGCTTTTAAATCCTTATCTTGGTTATAAAGTTCCTAAAGAATTACGCGAAGCCGGTTTTGGCGATAGAGTTGAAGATTGCGTTGCAAAGTCAAAAGAACTTTATGAGCTTTTATACAATGCTTGCGGTCCGGAAGTTGCCCAATACGCAGTTTTATTCATCTTCAATATTCGTTGGTATATGGGTATGAATTACAGGGAAGCTTTCCATCTTATGGAGATAAGAACCACTCCTGAAGGTCATCCTTCTTATCGCCGTTTGGTACAAGAAATGTATAATAAGCTTTCAGAAAAAGATTCTTTCATCGCTCCATTAATGGAATTTGTTGACCATAATGATTATTTCTGGAGCCGGGCTGAATCGGAATCGGCTCAAAGAAGAAAAGAGAATCAATTAAATGAAAGTTAATCTTTCTTGATTAAAATTTACCCCCATAAATTATGGGGGTTGTTTTTTTATAAAGCTTATGTTTATACTAAGCCAAAAGTAATTCGTTCGTTTACAACAAGGAGGAGGAAAGATTTAGCATGGTAACATGTTATCGTTCGGGTCCTATTGAGCGCGATCCGGCCTCGGCTTTTCACGGTAAAAATCAAATAGACGATGTCTTGCGTGAACTGGATATAAAAATTATCGGCGATACTTTTGAGATTTTGGAATCGCGCGGCGAGCCGCAGGAAATTTACGGTCCGAAAATGAAAAAACTTCGCGATCAGGGCAGATTTTATGATTACTCTAAAGCAGAATCGCTTTTGGTCCAAAGTTTAAAAAGTGCCAGAGAAGCCGATTTTGTAATTTCAAGGCCGGCGCCTGAAGCGAGCGGCGGGACTACAAGCGAAACCGTAATGACATGTATGCGCGGAGTTCCTAAACTCGTTATTATCGGGCCTCATGGCGAGGGAATTTCGGATAATGATTCCACTTTCATGATTAGAATGCTTACGGATTATTATAGTTTGGTTTTTAATTCCGAAAAAGATGTTATCGGCTTTATAAAAAAACATATTCAAGCTTTTAGAAGAGGCCGCGACGGAATCAGGCAATTATTTATCCATATTAAAACTGCTAATCCTTACGTTAATGACCGTAGGAAGCCGCTTTGGGATGATCGTTTTGAAGGTAAAACAATTATTATTCAAGGTCGGCCGGGAGCCGGCAAAGATACCCAAGGCCGCCTGCTTCAGGATTTATGCGGTTTTAAATTTTTCGGCAGCGGCCATGAATTACGCCGACTTTATTCTAAATTCCCGAATTTATCAGAAAGTTTAGGAAATGGAGAGCTGGCTCCGGAGTGGCTCATCAACTGTCTTATATCCAACAGTTTGATTAAACTCGAAAGATTTGAGCCGATTGTATTTGCTGGTGCCTCCAAAATGCCGAGCGAAGCCGAAACTCTAATCAGGATTTTAAATGATTTAAAACGGAAACTTGAGGTCATTGTTATTGACATTGACGAAGATTTAGCTAAAGAGAGAATAACTTTTAGAAGAAATTGCTATAGCTGTGAAATTTCTTTTTGCGGACGGGAATTTGTGGAAAATCCGACTTGTCCGCAATGCGGCGAACCGCTTGCGGCTCGCGATGAAAATATGAGTGAGGAATCAGTCAAAAAGATTTTTGGCTGGTATAGAACTGAAGTTGAAGAGACAATTCGATATTTTGAAAATCTGAGATTAGTAACCCACATTGACGGCCATGACAGCAAAGAAAATATCTTTAACAAGATTCTTGAAATTTTGAAAGCCTAAGCGTTCATCCTGAACGCTTTTTTTTATTAAAATATTGTGTTATTTTGAAAGCATGGCTACATATGAACCAGTAATTGGTTTAGAAATCCACGCGGAACTTAAAACCAAAACTAAGATGTTCTGCGCTTCAAAAAACGATTCGGATGAACGGCATCCGAATATTAATGTTTGCCCGATTTGTATGGGGCATCCTGGAACATTACCCGTTATTAACAAAGAAGCGGTAAATCATGTAATTAAAGTAGGACTGGCTCTTAATAGCAAAATTTCCGAAATCACAAAGTGGGACCGGAAAAATTATTTTTATCCCGACCTACCAAAGGGCTATCAGATTTCGCAATACGATGAACCGATATGCCTTGGCGGTAAATTAAAAATCCCCGGTTCTGATAGAGAGATAAGAATAACACGCGTTCATCTTGAAGAAGACACGGGGCGGCTTATTCATGAGGGCCACATCGGCCACTCTTTTGTTGATTTTAATCGCGCCGGCGTTCCTTTAATGGAACTGGTGACAGAACCCGATTTAAAATCGGGCGAAGAGGCATCCGCTTTCGCGCGGGAGCTTCAGCTGATTTTTAGGTATTTAGGAGTTTCCGACGCCAATATGGAAAAAGGACAGATGAGAGTGGAAGCCAATATTTCGCTTCGCGAAATCGGTTTAAAAGAATTGGGAACCAAGGTAGAAGTAAAAAATTTAAATTCTTTTAAAGCTGTTCGCGACGCCATTGATTATGAAATCAAGCGCCAATCAGAAATTCTTAGTGAAGGAAAAAAGGTTATTCAAGAAACTCGCGGCTTTAGTGAAACAAAGGGCCAAACTATTTCCCAAAGAATCAAAGAAGAATCGCACGATTATCGTTATTTCCCAGAGCCGGATTTGCCGCCCTTAAAAATTGATTTGAATTTTGTTAAAGAAGTTAAATCAACAATGCCGGAGTTGCCATCGCAAAAGAGAGTTAGATTTATAAATAATTACGGGTTGTCAAACGATCAAACCAATATTCTTGTTAACAACGAAAAATTGGCAAACTATTTTGAAAATGTTGTAAGCGAGTTTCTAAACTTTGATAAAGAAGAACCCGCCCCTCATTTTGTAGAGCATGAAAAACAAAAACTTATTAATATGGCGGTTAATTATCTTTTAAGCGATTTTTTGGGGTTGTTAAACGAAGCATCGGCCGAAATTGATGATATAAAAATTAACGCTGAAAATTTTGCCGAGTGGTGCGGACTTATTCATAGGCAGGTTATAACTTCAAGAGCGGCCAAAGATGTATTAAAAGAAATGTGGGCCACGGGCAAAGATCCGTCGCAAATTATTAAAGAGAAGGATTTAGTCCAAGTTAAAGATGAGGATGAGCTTCTAAAAGCAGCGCAAAAAATTATCGATGAAAATTCAGAAGCAGTTTCTGATTATAAAAAAGGCAAAGAAGCGTCACTTCAATTTTTAGTAGGCCAAGTGATGAAAGAAACGCGCGGCAAAGCTAATCCGGAAGCAATTGCAAATATTTTTAAAAACCGTTTAAAATAACCAAGATACTATTTTTCTTCGCGCGCTCATCCCGCCAGCGCGGGACTCGCTGTCCGATGAAGTCGTTTTATCCCCGCCATGGCGGGGAACCATGCTAAAACGACTTCATAAGCTTCAGAAAAATAATATCTTGGTTATTTTATTAACTTAAAAAATCTTTAATTAATTTTTCAGCCCCTTGTTCGTTTTTAATCCAGCGGATTCTATTGTCCTTATTGAACCATGTCATTTGCCGCTTGGCGTAGTTTCTTGTGTCCCGTTTTATCAGTTCAATCGCGTCTTGAAGCGGTATTTTTTTATAAAAAAAATCTATAATTTCTCGATAACCGATAGCTTCAAAGCTCTGTTGCTTTCTACCGTATTTTTTAATCAAATTTTTAACTTCGCCCTCAAGTCCTTCCTCTATCATTAAGTCGACCCTTTTATTTATTCTTTCATCCAAAGTATTTTTCGGCCATCTTATTCCTATTTCAATAAAATCAAAAAGCGGCTGACCAGCTTTTCGCTGGGCTGAAAATGGTTTTTTAGTTTTAATGGCGATTTCTAAAGCCCTAATGATTCGACGGGGATTGTTTGGGTCAATAATATAAGCAGCTTCGGGATCAATGTCTATTAATTTTTTAAAAACAAAATTCAGTCCGTATTTTTCAATTTCTTTTTCCAATTTTTTTCGTAACTTCGGATCAGGCGCGACTTCCGGAATGTTTAGATTATCTACCACCGCTTTAACATAAAGGCCGGTGCCTCCGACAAGAATGGGAAGTTTTTTCTTTTTTGTGATTTTATTTATCGCTTTTATAGCGTCGCGCTTATATTCGGCAACTGTGTAATTTTCATCTGGATTTTTAATATCAATGAGATGATGGGGGATATATGCCAACTCTTTTTTTGTTGGCTTTGCTGTTCCAATATCCATTCCACGGTAAACTTGCCGCGAATCAGCGGACATAATCTCACCGCTGAATTTTCTAGCGATTTTTACTGCTAGTGCGCTTTTCCCCGAAGCTGTCGGCCCGACAATAACAACTATTTTATGCAATTTAGATTTTTTTCTCAATTTCAGAAAGTATTTTTGATTTGAATTTTTCGAGTTTTTGGGCGCCGAGGTCGCCCTTGCCCCGTTCGCGCACGGCGACGGTATCGGCTTTTTCTTCTTTGTCGCCGACAACTAAAATATAAGGAATTTTTTCAAGTTCGGCTTCGCGGATTTTTTTGCCGATTGTTTCGTTGTCGGTATTAATTTCAACTCGGATCCCTTCAGCAATAAGTTCGGCGGCGATTTTCTTGGCATATTTTTCATTTCTATCGGTAAGATTTAGAATTTTAACTTGAACGGGCGAAAGCCAGGTCGGGAAAGCGCCTTGATAATTTTCAACGAGAATCCCGATAAATCTTTCAAAAGAGCCGAAAACGGCGCGATGAATGACAACCGGCTTTTCTTTTTCCCCATCTTGATTCACAAAACCCAAATTGAATTTTTCAGCCATATTGAAATCAACTTGTATAGTGCCTAATTGCCATGACCGGTTTAAAGAATCTTTAACATGAATTTCAATTTTCGGGCCGTAAAACGCCCCTTCTTTCGGCTGAAGTTCGTATTTTATTTTATTTTTCTTTAGGGCTTGTGCTAACGCGTCTTCGGCTTTGTCCCAGAGTAATTTAGCGCCCATTGCTTCATCGGGGCGAGTGGCGAGGCGATAGCTGGTTTTAAATCCGAAAATTTTATAAAAATTATTTATCAGGACAATCAGATTGTCTATTTCGTCAATCATTTGATTTTGCCGGACATAAATATGAGCGTCGTCCATCGTGATTTGGCGGACGCGGAATAAACCGTTCAAAACTCCGGAAAGTTCTTTGCGATGGAGCCGTCCAATTTCGGAAAACCGGAGAGGCAAGTCGCGCCAACTTCTTATTTTTGAAGAATAAACCATGGTGCTTTCCGGACAATTCATCGGTTTTAAAACAAAAGTTTGATTATCAACTTTCAACGTAAACATTAAATCTTTGTAAAATTGAAAATGGCCTGATTTTTCGAAAAGATCTTTTCTTACCATTATCGGGGTAGAGATTTCCTGATAGTTGGCCATATCAAGCGCCTCGCGGATGAGTTTTTCAAGTTCTCTAAAAATTACCATTCCCTTGGGGTGCCAAAAGGGCGCTCCCGGCGCGATTTCGTGGAAAGAATATAAATCCAGTTGAACGCCCAATTCTTGGTGGCTCAATAATTTTTTATTTTCATTTTTCATTTTTATTTAAATTGTTATTTATAAATTTCCGAATACTAAATACTTGATTCTAATTCCCGCGCGGTATCGCAAATGACCGAAATATTCCCGTTTCTATCGGAAACTTTTCCTTGCACCACAATGATTTTATCTTCAACCCATATTTCCTGGTCTTTTAGAAGTGTATCGGGGAAAACAACCACTTCTATCTTATTAGCCCAATCTTCAAGTTTTGTAAAGAGCATCAGGCGGCCACTTTTGGTTACGAATTTCTTGATTTCAGATATCAAGCCGCAAATTGAAACTCGCTGGCCAACAAGGGCCGGTTTAACTTTTTGGATAAGCAGCGACTTTTTTTCCATAAGCTCTTTATATTCCTGCATCGGATGTTCGGAAGTATAAAGGCCCAAAAGTTCTTTTTCCCAGGACAGTTTTTCTTTTTTTGAGGCCGGTTGGGCCGGTTTAAGCTTAAGCGGCGCCAAATTTGAAAATGAATCAAAAAGGCCTATTTGGGAAGAATTATTATTTTTGTTTTTGTCTCTTGCGTAGCGCTGAAGTTCTTCAATATTGGCAAGCAGGAGCCGCCGTTCGGCAAAACTGTCTAAAGCTCCGCATTTTATAAGCGCCTCAAGGGACTTTTTGTTTAAGTTGTTTAACGAGATTCTTTCAAGAAAATTACCGGTGTCCAAAAACTTTCCGCCATTTTCCCGTTCGGCAATCAGGCTTTGAGTCGTATTGGCGCCCAAATTTTTTATTGCCGTAAAACCGAAGCGAATTTTGATTCCGCCGCCATCTTTAATCAACGTAAAGTTTTCTAAACTTTCGTTAAGATCCGGCGGCAGAATTTCGATATTCATTTTTTTGGCTTCATTCATTAATACGGCAACGCGGTCCAAATCAAAACTCTCGGCGTTGAGAAGCGCGGTCATAAATTCGGCCGGATACTTTGTTTTAAGGTAAGCCGTTTGATAGGAGATTAAGGCGTAGCAAGCGGCGTGCGATCTGTTGAATCCGTAGCGGGCAAACGGCTCTACATACTGCCAGATTTTTTCGGCCGTGGCTTTCGGAATGCCGTTATTTACCATGCCGCTTATAAGTTTTTCGGACTGCTCGTCTAAAAGTTTTTTGATTTTTTTACCGACAGCTTTTCTTAAAATGTCGGCTTCGGCTAATGTAAAGCCCGCTAACTGATTGGCTATTTGCATAAGCTGTTCTTGATACACGGCGATACCGTAAGTATTTTTTAAAATCGGTTCAAGTTTCGGATGGAGATAAACCACTTTTTCTTTGCCATGTTTTCTGGCGATATAGCTCGGAATAAGTTCCATCGGACCGGGTCTGAACAATGCTATCATAACGATTATGTCTTCAAGCTCGGTCGGCACCAGCTCCTTAAGATATCGGCGCATGCCGTTTGATTCAAGCTGAAAAACACCCGTCGTGTCGGCGTGCTGAAGTAATTTGAAAACTTCGTAATCATCAAGCGAAATATTATAAATATCTAACTTCTCACCATAATTTTTTTCAATCAGATCAAGAGCTTTTTCAATGACTGTTAAGTTTCTTAATCCTAGGATATCCATTCTTAGTAATCCCAAGGCATCAACGGAGCGCATTTCATATTGAGTTACCAATGCCTGTTCCCCGCCTTTTTTACCACCTGATTTAGCGGCCCATTGTGTTGGCATATAATCAGTGATTGGATTTTTTGTGATAACAACGCTGCAGGCGTGGGTTGATGCGTGGCGCGCCACACCTTCCAATTTTTTAGCGGTCTCAATTAATTGGCGGGCTTGCGGGTCGGTGTCTATTGCCTGTTTAAGTTCGGCGACAATTTCAATGGCATGTCCGAGAGTCATTCCGGTTTTAAAAGGCACCATTTTTGCTACCCGATCGCAAAAACTGTATCCAAAATCTAAAGCTCTGCCGGCATCGCGGATGGCCGCCCGGGCGGCCATAGTTCCAAAAGTTATAATTTGGGCCACATATTCACGGCCGTATTTTTTTGAAATATATTCTAAAACTTCACTCCTTCTATGATCGGCAAAATCAAGATCTATATCCGGCGGCGATACGCGGTCGGGATTTAAAAATCTTTCAAAAAAAAGAGCGTATTTTATCGGGTCAATATTAGTTATGCCGATAAGGTAAGATATAAGCGAACCGGCGGCGCTGCCGCGGCCGGGACCGACGGCAATGCCCTGATTTCTGGCCCAATTGACGATATCCCAGACGATTAAAATATATGAAGCGAACCCGGTTCTTTTGATGACACTAAGTTCAAACAGGAACCGATCGGCAATTTCTTTGGGCGTTTTTTCTGGCGAATCGCAATTAAATCGTTTTTTTAGGCCTTCAGTTGCCAATTTTTCCAGATACTGTTCGGCCGTTACGCTTTCGGGAAGTTCAAAATGCGGGAATTGAAGATTTCCAAATTCAAATTCAAAATCCACGGCCTCAGCGATTTTCCCCGTGTTGGCAATTGCTTCGGGGACATCTTTAAAAAATTCGGCCATTTCTTCCGGGGATTTCAGGGACAGATCACATCCTTTTGTAGACAGACGATTAGTATCGGAAACTTTATTGCCGGTGCCGATTGCCAGAAGCACATCGTGGTAATCTTCGTCTTCTTTTAAAATATAATGAACATCATTGGTCGCCGCTAAGGGAATTTCTAATTTTTTGGAGAGCTCCACTGTTTTTAAAAAGATATTTGGATTTTTTTTATCTGTAAAATGCGGTTGAATCTCAATAAAAAAATTGTCTTTGCCAAAAATATTTTGATATTCCAAAGCAGCAGTTTCCGCTTTCTCAATTTGATTTACAGCTAAAAGTTGAGAAATTTCCGAGCTCCGGCAACCGGAAAGACAGATCAGGCCGCCTGCGTGTTGGCGAAGCAGGTTTTTATCAACTCTTGGTTTGTAATAAAAACCTTCAAGGTGGGCCTTGGTTATCAGTTGAACTAAATTTTTATAGCCGGCTTTATTTTTTACGATAATTGTCAAATGATAGCGCTTGTTGTGATTGCCCGGAGTTTTGTCGGCCATTTCACCCGATGCCACGTAAATTTCACAGCCTAAAATTGGTTTAATGCCTTCCTTTTTAGCTTTTTGAAAAAATTCAACTGCCCCATAGAGGGCGCCATGGTCGGTTAAAGCAAGCGAATCCATGCCAAGTTCTTTGGTTTTTTTAACCAGAGCATCAATCTTGGCGAGACCGTCTAACAAACTATAGTGGGAGTGGACGTGTAAGTGGGTAAATTTTGTCATAATTTAAAATTTATAATTTCATTTTATCATTTTAATTTTTTTCAACCAAATTTTTATGAAATTTTTACGTTTTTACAACATCTTTACGTGTTGCAATGTTAAATGGTATGTAATAAGTAAGATTGTTCCAAGAACAACAAGGAGGATGCGATGCTACAAGTGACAGAAGTGAGTTCGAGGCCGTCAGGAGAACTGCAAGCGCTCATTACGATCCTCATCGGCGGAGTCATCGCCTATCTCTCTGAGCTGAAAAAAGTAACAGCAATTTTCATCGGGGATCATGACGCGGACTTTCCATCGCACGTGCACTTCTCTGTGGTGGTCGTAAATCCCGACAGCGAGAAGAATGAAGATGTCTGGGAGATGATGAACCAACACGCGATGCAGATCCAGCGGGTCTTTCCTCAATTACAGCTCGACTTCAATTGGGAAGTCTGGGAGAAGTGGCGAAGGCAAGATAGCTTCGCTGGTACAAGGCAAATCTGGCTTCGTCCGCGGTAGTGCGGCTAAGATACAGAAGGGCGCGCCGAGAACAATCTCGCCACGCCCTGTTTTTATGTAGAAAATCCTCTGAAATACGGAATTTCTTCCATCCTTTTTTTATTGCAAAAATATTTTTTATTGAAATTTTCAAAATTAACGCATAATTTGACGATCGTCAGAAAGTGCGTTAAGATAGTTATCTAATGTGGAGTCTCAATAAGAGAAAAATCTTATTTTTGTTAGCCGCGGGCGTTACCCTCGGTTTTGAGCGTTCGCCCCAGCGATATTTAAAAATTGCAAGCAAAATACCTAAAGAATGGCGGAAAATGAAGAAGCGATACCTTAGAGATTGCATTAGCGAATTTTATAATGATAAGTTGATAGATTTTAAAGAACAATCCAATGGTTTATGTATCTTAGTGTTAACGGAAAAGGGGAAGAAAAAAACCGTTGCTTTTAGTGCAGATAGTCTCACGATCAAAAGCCCTTTAGTTTGGGATCATAAATGGCGGGTAGTTGTTTTTGACATTCCAGAATCCAAAAGAACGGCCAGAAATGCTCTGCGCGAAAAACTTAAAAATTTGGGTTTTTATTCATTACAGAAGAGTGTTTTTGTTTATCCATATAATTGCTTAAACGAAATTGAGTTTGTTGCGGAAATTTTTCAAGTTAGGTCATATGTTAGATTTTTTGAAGCCGTTAAAGTTACGAATGAATCAGAACTCAAACTACATTTTGAAAATATTATGTGAAATTTTGGGAGTGGGGGAATAATCTGAAAATATATCATCTGATAAAAAAATAAAATCACGGCATAAATTAACGATCGTCTTATAATGCAGTGATTTTATTTTTTTATGTTTTCTAATCAAATATCAGTATTCTCTTAAATTATCGACTTTTTATTAAGTTTATATAATAATCAATCACATTAGTTATCGGGAGATCAACCCGATTTGACAAATTAATATGATAAAGGGGGCGCGATGGAAATCAAGGACAGATTTGCACATCTTGATGTGAAACAGCTTGAAGAAATAGTTTCTGCGAGAATAAAGCAAATAAAAAAGATTTTCCAATTTGCAGAATCAGTTGTCCGAGAATACGGCAGAGTAGTGGAAAATGAGGTAGGATCTTCTAATACTCGCACGGTTGCGAGATTAGATAATTTCGAAGGTTTTAATTTCATTTTAGATACCGGTCAGACCATGATGGGTGGCAATAGTCTTAGTGTGGAATTTAATTCAAAACTTGTTTTATCGGTTTATTATCAAGGTAATTTAGATGAATGTCGGATTGATGTTTCTGATATAAGTAATTATGGGCAATCTAGATTGGAATACGTAATGAGTCATAAAGATGAAATTGTTAATGAAATTAGAGAGAGTGGAAAAGCTGAAAAAGAACAATGGCGTTTAGCACAAGAGCATTTTAATAAAAGGGCAAGGTTGCTAGAAGCGGCAGAAAGGTTGAAATTATAAACTAGGGTATTAATATAATTTGTGGGTTAGAACGCGACTTTTCTAACCCTTTTATTTTTTACAAGCAAATTTGCCAAGAAGATTTTTTTATGTTAATCTTTTTTTGTTTGGAATTTGGATGAGTAATTTGTATTTAGGGATAAATTTTTATTTTTTATCTTATTGTTTATAAAATTTTCAAATTACTAATAACTACTAATTACTAATTACTCAAATTTTTGAGTAACAAAAATTTATGGGTGGTGTACAAGTAAAAAAGCATACGAAGGGGAAAAGAAACCGGAGGCGGTCTCATTTGGCTTTAACAAAAACGCTTCTTTCAACCTGTCCCAAGTGCGATAAGGCGGTTTTACCACATCATATTTGCGCGTATTGCGGTTATTACAATGGGCGGGAGGTTATTGACGTTATGGCTAAGCTTGATAAAAAAGAGAAGAAAAAGCGCCTAAAAGAAGAAGCGGCGACTCACGCGACGCACGGCCGTCAAGCCTCGGGAGAGTCAACGCCAGAATTAAGCCCCGAGGAGCTTTCAAGAAAATAAAATGTCAAAACAAAAAATTCCCCCGATTTTATTGCGGTTCGGCATTGCCTTTACGTTTTTTTACGCGGCAATTTTCTCGTTTTTAAATCCCAATGACTGGATCGGATTCTTCCCGTTGTTTTTAAGGAATATATTTCCTGCTGGTCTGATGCTGGCGGGATTTAGTTTTTATGAATTAATATTGGGCTTTTGGCTTCTTTCCGGCAAATTTCAATTTTATAGCGCAGTTTTGTCAGCATTTACTATTTTGGGAGTTATTGTATTTAATCTCGGCGCGTTTGATATCATTTTCCGCGATGTCGGATTATTTTTCGCCGCCCTGGCGCTGGTTTTTGCCAGCCGCCGCGCTTAATTGCAATCACGCCAAAAATCTGCTAAAATTTTCCTCATTAGAACAATTGCGAAAATGATAAATTTTGATTTTCATAAAAACAAATATTCTAAATGGCTAGGACCGGCTGTCGTCGGTCTCTTAATTATTATTACGCTGGTGGCCTATATTAAAATTTTTCATGCCGAATTTGTTTATGACGACATTGGTTTTATCGTAAACAACAAAGACATTCAGAGTTTTAAGCCGTTTTCAAAATTCTTTTTAAGTCCATATATTTTTACCGGAAGCAATTATGCCGCCGAAAGCGGCGAGGGAGGTCAAAACTGGAGGCCGGTTGCGTCTTTGGCTTTTGCATTAGAGTACGCTCTGTTTGGCGCAAATCCTTACGGTTTCCATTTTGTGAGCATTCTTTTACATTTATTAAATCTGATTCTGGTTTATCTTTTGATAATAAAGTTAACAAAGCGAGTCGGCATCGCCGCTTTAGTTACGGGTTTTTGGGCATTACATCCGACAATAACTGAAGCGGTCAGCTGGGTTACTAATCAAAGCAGTTTGATTTTCCTGGGTTTCTTTATTTTGGCTGTTTTAGCGCTTCTGAATTATCAGGAAAATAAAGATAAAAAATTTTTTCTTTGGTTTTCATATCTATTTTTTGCCTTATCACTTCTCTCAAAAGAAACGGCATTGGGAGGAATTTTTATCATACCTTTTATTTTCTTAGCCGGTTCAAAGCAGTGGGAAAAAATTGATGGTTCGACTTTGCTCACCATAAATTTTCGCAGAATTTTTATTAATTCTCTTCCCTTTGCTCTTATCGGCTTAGCTTATTTTTATGCCCGTTATAAAATCATCGGCGCCTTGGGCGATCACGCTTTGCGAGGTTCGTTTTGGGAAAATTTTCTTTTAGCGCCAGCTGTTTTTTACAAATATATCGGCTTAGCATTTTATCCAGTTAAGTTGCTTTTAAATTACGCTAATTATCCCTTGCCACTTGGCGTGGGAGATCCAAGAGTAGCGATGGGAGTTTTGTCGGCTGTTTTTTTGGCGGTATTACTTTATTTCGGATTTAAAAAATCTTGGTCCGGTTTTGTTATCGGCATTGTCTGGTTTTGGGCGTTTCTTAGTCCGGTAATGCAAATAATTCCTTTTCAGGATATAATTGGCGAACGTTTTCTTTACGCGCCGCTTGTCGGTTTTTTTCTTTTCACGATACTGGGCTTTGATTTTCTATTGTCCCACTTTAAATCAAAATATAATTGGGATTTACACTTGGCAGGAAAAGTTGTTGCGGTATTGATCTTAAGCTGGTTCTTTATTTTAACTTTTAACCGAAATAACGATTGGCTCAACGCCGAAAATCTTTGGAATAGCGTTTTAAAAGTTGATTCAAAGAATGAAAAGGCTTTGAATAATCTGGCGGCTTATTATGTAAATGCCGGCCAGGCCCAAAGAGTTATCGAACTATCGGAAAAATTATTACAGATAAATCCTGAAGATATTTCTGGAAATTTAAATTTGGGCGCTGGTTTGGCAATGGCGGGAAGATTTGAAGAAGCCAAATCAAAATTTCTTTACGTACTTTCAAAAAAACCGGATTATCAGCCAGCTTTAGTTTATTTAGCGGTTTTTTATCAAAATATCGGCAGCTATGATAAAGCTCTGGAAATTGTTAAAAATTTAAACAGCAGATATCCCGACAGGGAAGATATAAAACGGCGCCTTTCGGAGCTCCAAAATATAGTGAAATATAATAAATCTTCATCCGGCGTCAATACTTACATTGAAGCGGAGGTTCAAGCGCCTGCGGTTTCAGGCAATATTGTTAATTCGGGCATTGCCGGCAGGATTATTTTAGAGGGCGGCACGCCATTTGAAGCAAGTTTGGATGTTTTTAAAGCAGATGACGTGTCTAAACCTTTTATTTCGGTGCGTTCCGATGCGGAAGGTAGATTTCAGATTCCTTTAGGGCCGGCTGTCTATATTATAAAACCGAATAATCCAGACGGGTCTCATGTACCTCTAAAGAATCAATATATGATTGCAATCGGCAACGGACGGTGGCTTCAGGTAAAAATAGAGTATAAGTAATCATCAACGAATAAAGAGTATATGACTGATAATGTCCAACAAATAAAAGAGCGTTTGAATATAGTGGATGTTTTATCCGGCTATATTCGACTGACAAAAGCCGGCGTTAACTATAAAGCGCTTTGCCCGTTTCATAACGAGAAAACGCCATCTTTTATGGTGAGTCCTTCGCGCCAGAGCTGGCATTGTTTCGGCAGTTGCGGCGAAGGCGGCGATATTTTTACTTTTATTGAAAAAATCGAAGGTATTGAATTTCCCGAGGCCTTGAAAATTCTTGCCGATAAAGCCGGAATAATTTTAAAATACGACGATCCGAAGCTGCGCTCGCAAAAAGATCGGGCTTACGAAATTTGCGAAAAAGCCGCTCAATTTTTTACGCAAGAGCTCAATAATACTAATACACGAATTTATACGAATGACACAAATAATGCAGGCGGGAATCCAATTGTTAATTATCTTCATAAGAGGGGATTAAATGATAAAACAATTGAGGAATGGCGACTGGGCTACGCGCCGGATTCCTGGAGTTCTTTACTGTCTTTTCTTGGGAAATATGGCTATAGCGAAAACGAAATTGAAAAAGCCGGCCTGGCTATAAAGGGAGAAAAATGGCATGATCGGTTCCGCAATCGTTTGATGTTTCCCATCTTTGATACGAATGGTCGGGTTGCCGCTTTTTCCGGAAGAACGATGCAGGATATTATTCCTTCCAAAACCGAAAAAACCGATACGGGAAAATACGTCAATTCACCTGAAACAATTTTATACAATAAAAGCCGTATTTTATACGGCCTTGACCGCGCTAAAAATAATATCAGGAAAGATGACAAAGCGATATTGGTAGAAGGCCAGATGGACGTGGCTTTGAGCTGGCAGGACGGCGTAAAAAACGTTATCGCCACTTCCGGCACGGCTTTAACCGAAGATCAACTGGTAATTTTAAAGAGATTAACCGGTAATCTTGTCTTGGCGTTTGACATGGATGAAGCTGGTTTTCGGGCCACCAAGCGCGGCGTTGATTTAGCGCAAAGCTTCGGCTTTAACATTTCGGTTTTAAGATTAGAATCGGGTAAAGACGCAGCTGATTTTATTAAAGATAATCCGGAAAAATTCGGAAGGGTGATAGAAAAAGCCGAATCGATTATGTCTTATTATTTTAAAGAAATTTTTAAAAAAATATCTGCGGATAAACTTGAAGGCAAAAAAATCATTGCTTTGAATCTTCTTCCCGAAATAAAACGCTTGCCAAGCGCTATTGAGCGCTCAAACTGGATAAGAGAGCTTGGCCTTCACCTAGGAGTTTCTGAAACCGATCTTAAAGAAGAAATGGATCAGTTAACGCCAACTGACGCGGATGGCGCGCGGGCTGACGCGGAAAAATATCAGCATGAATCCGCGCTTGGAAGTCAGCGTAAATCCGCGCTAACAAGAAAAGAAATTTTGAGCGAACGCCTTTTAGCGTTATTATTAAAGAAGCCTGAACTTGTTTGCGAAGCCGTAAAGGCGGCTGTTTTTTTACCTCAAAATGATTTTGAAATTTTATCTGCCTTCTCCGCTAATTCGGCGGATAAATCGGCGGACGCGGCAAGCTTTTCGGACATACGGTCGGTTTTATCAAATGATTTAAGGCCGCGGCTGGATTTTCTGTATTTGGCCGGCGATTATGAAATTGAAAAATTAGGACCCGGATTTAATTTGGACGATGAAATAAAATATTTGATTCGGGATATTGAAAAGGAGCATTATAAAGAGGCGCTTAATAAAATAGAGGTTGCGATTAAAAAAAACGAAAATCTTTCAATAATCGCGAATGACAGCCTGGCTTCTGAAAGCGGTAAAAATTTAGAAACTTTGACGAAAGAATTCCAAAATATCTCTCAAAAATTACTTAATTTAGATAAAAAATGAAGAAAAAGCTAAAAAAAATTAAACGAAAAGCGAAGAAGAAAGCCAAGAAAGCCGTTAAAAAATCAGTAAAGCTGAAAAAGAAAGCGGTCAAAATTTCACTTCCCGGGAAAAAAGAGAAAGTTTTTGAAAGGCGGGTGAAATCAATTATTGATCGCGGCCGGCAGCGCGGTTTTATCACCGAAATCGAAATTCTCAAGTTCTTTCCCGATGTTGAAAAAGATATTTCGGAATTGGAGCGGCTGTACGACCGGCTTGAGGCGGCTAACATCAGGGTGGAAGAAAGCCATGAATTTATTGGAGAAGCCGTCCCCGAACCGTCGGAAGACGAGATTAATCGCGCCTTGAATATTGAAGCCGACGATACAATTGCTTCCGATTCGGTCCAAATGTACTTAAGAGAGATCGGCAAAACGCCTCTTTTGAAAGGCGATCAAGAGAAAGAATTGGCAAAAAAAAATGAGAAAGGCGATATTGAGGCGCGCAACAAACTCATTCAGTCAAACCTTCGCCTTGTGGTTTCCATTGCCAAGCGATATGTCGGGAGATCTCCGAATCTTACTCTGCTTGATTTAATTCAGGAAGGAAACATCGGCTTGGCGCGCGCCGTTGATAAGTTTGATTATCGCCGCGGCTTCAAATTCTCAACTTACGCCACTTGGTGGATTAGGCAGGCGATTACCAGAGCTTTAGCCGATCAGTCGCGGACCATTCGCATTCCGGTTCACATGGTTGAAACGATTTCCAAATACACGCAGGTTAAAAGGCGCTTGCTTCAGGATTTTGGTCGCGAACCGATGCCGGAAGAAGTTGCCGCCGAAATGGGCATTGAAGTTGAAAAGGTGCGCCATATCATTAAAATATCGCAGGATACCATTTCTTTTGAAGCGCCGGTAGGCGATGAGGATGAGGATTCTTCCCTTGGCGATTTTATTGAAGACGAAAAAGGCCAGACGCCGGCACAAGCGGCGGCCTTGCGTTTGCTTGGCGATCAGATAAAAGAAATCATTAAGGATCTTCAGCCGCGGGAGAAAAAAATATTGCAAATGCGTTTTGGCCTCGAAGACGGCGTTACCCATACCTTAGAGGAAGTGGGCAATGAATTCGGCGTTACCAGAGAGCGCATACGCCAGATTGAATTTAAAGCGCTTGAAAAAATCCGTCAACATAAGCATCTTAAAAAATTGGAAGGATATTAAATAAAATTTCTAAATCCCTGCCTGCCGGTTAAAATTATAATTTAAAAAATAAAAAAATTTATGAAAAAAGTTATTTTAGTAAGTATTTTAGCTCTCTTTTTATTACCGTCTCGGCTGGGAGCGCAAAACCAAACAGCGTTGCCGAGCGCGGGCCTAACTCCCGAAAGCCCTTTTTATTTTCTTGATCGTCTCGGTGAGGCGCTGCAGGAATTTTTCACCTTCAATCCTGAAGCCAAAGCCCATCTTCAAATTACTTTCGCCGCCGAACGGGTCGCTGAAATAAAAATAATTCTTGAGACGAAAGGCGTTAATGCCAAAGGATTGGAAGTCGCTCAAAGCCGATTACAATCGCATCTGGCTGACGCCGCGACAATAGTTACCGATCAAAAAGCGAAAGGAAAAGACGTGAGCCAACTCGCCAAGGAGTTGGATGACGAATTTGATGCGCCAAAAACCGCTCTTGAACAAACATTTAAAGATGAAGAGCGGGCGTTGGAGGCAAAAGAGAAGGAATTAAAAGCAAAAATCAGGAGCGCGCGCCAAGCCGTCGATACCGCGCAAGTTGAAGCATTGATAAAAGAACTTAGCGCTGTAAAAGCGCAAAAAGAACTTTTGGATGCCAAAAATAGTGATCAGGAAAAGGCGATAGAAAATGAAAACGAGAAGATTAAAGAGGAAATAGACGCAAAAACGGAAGCAGAGAAAGTCATTCGTGATAATCAATCTGGGAAGCAAGAAATTTTGGGTGAAGCCGCAAAAGATAACATTACTGTGCCAGCTGAAATGTTTGGCAAGTTTGATGAACTCCTGGCGCAGGCAAAATCGGCTCTCGCCGCCGGCAATTATGAAGAAGCAAAGCGCCTAGCAAAACAAGCAGAAAAAAGTCTTGATGCTGCCGAAAAAGCTATTGAGAATTTAAAGGAAGCGAAAGACAACGAAGAGGAAATTAAGGCCGACGAGGAAGAACGTACGCAAGAAATAAAAAATGACCGGGAAGAAAAAGCGAGAGAAGGAGCTAAAAAAGAGTCGGAAAATCTAAAAGAAAGTCAGAAAAAAGCCGAAGAAAAAACCAAAAAAGCGGATGAGCAACTTCAGGTCGGTAATGAAAAAAATGGCGAACAAGTGGAAGGAGGCAAAGAACGGGCATCTCAATCAGCTGTCTCGCTGTTATCTCAAAATTGGACCGTAAAATTTGAGAATGGCCGTTTCAATCCGGCGGAATTGAAAATTAAAAAAGGCGACACGGTGACGTGGGTTAACAAAAGCGATAGTTTGATGTGGCCGGCTTCGGCGTTCCATCCGACTCACCAAGTTTATCCCGGCTTTGACGCTCTTAAAAGTCTGAATATGGGAGAAAGTTACTCGTTTAAGTTTGATAGGGTAGGTTCCTGGAAATATCACAATCACTTAAGCACGTCGGTTACAGGAGTTATAGTAGTTGAAGAATAAAAAAATCTCCCTCGTATTTGCGAGGGGAATTTTTATATCTTTTTTATCTTTACCTTTTTTACTCGCCGTTTCCTTCTTTCATGTCGGTTTTTACTTTTTCAAATTCATTTTCAAGCTCTCTTAACCTTTTTTTACTCTCTTTAATAAGAGCGGCGCCCTCCCTTACTTTCTCAAGACCAGTTTCCACATCCGCGTCTTCTTGTTTTTCAAACCAATCCACTATATCTTTTAATTTTTTCAAAGAATCTTTTAAATTATTTTTTGCCATAATTTTTTAGTTGATATCGTTAATTACTGATTTTATATTACCGTCAGAAACCCTAATAGCGATTTCTTCCCCCAATTTGACCTGTTTTACCGTTTTTACCACTTGTCCGGAAACCGATACAATACTGTAGCCAAGCTTAAGCTGGCGAGCCGGGTCAAAAATCTGCAATCGCTTTTTTATGTTATCTAACATTTTATTTATATCCTCAAGATTCTTTCTGAAATAAGCCGCAAAGTTTTTAGAAAATAATGATAAATTTTCTCGCGCTCTCTTTAAATCATAAATAAGTTTGGCCAGATTGTTTTGAATAGCGTGCCCCAACCCATCAAAAACTTGGAAAATATCGCTCCAAAACCGCATCAAGTCACCGGAAAATAATTCAATACGATTTACCGCCGCATTTAATGCTTTCTGATATTGATAAACTAAATCTTTTTCGGTAGCAGCGATATTATTTACGGCTTTATCCCATGACTGGTTAAGAATTGTTGTAACTGCGGTAGGGGTGGAAACCGCTTTGTCGGCCGCCAGTGACGCAAGTGGCATGTCTTTGTCGTGGCCGATTCCGCAAATTACCGGGGTTTTAAAATCCACAATTCGGCGAACTAATACTTCATTGTTAAATGCCTGCAGACTTTCCAAACTGCCTCCGCCTCGAATAATCACCAAAACGTCTATGTTTTTGTTGTTGAAAGATTCAATCGCCGAAAGTAAACCGCGTACCGCCGCTTGACCTTCAACTCGTGAATTTATAAAGCTGATATGAAAGCCGTATTTGCCCAGATTATTTAAAAAATCATGAATAACCGCGCCCGTTTCCGAAGTAATAAGGCCGATTCTTTGAGGAAATTCCGGTATCAGCCTCTTTCTTTGGGGAGAAAACAATCCTTCTTTTTCTAATTTCTGTTTTAATTTATCATACGCTTTTTTGAGCGTGCCTTCTCCGACAAGTTCCACGACGGAAACTTTGAAATTAAAACGTCCGGATGGCGCGTAAATTTCAGGGAAACCGTCAACAATAATTTCTATACCGATTTCTAAGGAAATGCCGCATAACTCATAATTATTTTTCCACATAAAACAGGGAAGAACGCTTCCGCCGCCCTTGTCTTTTAAAGTAAAAAATAAGTAACTGTCTCTAATATCCAAACTGCTGATTTCTCCCTGGACGCGCGCTTGGTATTTCTTAAACTCCGCGTTGAGGAAGTTTAGGTAGCGGTTAACCATGTACGGCTTTTCGTTTTCACTTCGCGCCGCGGCCGCTCTAAAATCTTTTAATTTTTGCAGTAATTTATCATCCATCGCGATAGCAGATAGGCAATACGCTAAAACATTATCACATTCTGCAGAAAATGAAAATAAAAGCGCCCCCTCATAGTATCGGGAGCGCTTTATAAATCCGGGGCCTTACATTGAACCGCCGCACATTCTGCAATCCTTCTTGTGGTATACGAGCAGATAAACCGTCGATAAACCAACTAGGATGTAAACTAAGCGCGCCAAAAAAGCGCCTAACCAGTTGCCGACTCCCCAGCCCAAAAGACCTATCAAAAGCCAGTTTAAACCACCAATGATTACCAAAGAAAAGGTAATCTTATGCAACATTTTCATACTCATGTAAATTTATTTTTTAAGTTTAGTTCTTCGACCTTTATCCACAGTGCCACACTCATTAACTTATTATAACATAATTGATTTTTTGCAAAAATAGTGTAAAATTATTTCTATATTCCGGCGTAGCTCAGCGGTAGAGCGGCTCCCTGTGAACCTTATCCGCAGCTTTCTGCCGCAAGGCAGATTGAAAAACGAGGTGAATTCGGGAAAGCCCTCAGATAAACTAAGGGTAATCCCGAGCCAAGCCCCTATATTACATTGGGGAAGGTGTATCGACTATCTCGAAAGAGAGTAGTCCGAAATTATTTCGGGCGAAGCGCCTCGCATCCTAAATGGATGATGATATAGTCAGCGCCAATGGTAACATTGGATAAAGCGTAAGGAGATGGTCGCAGGTTCGATCCCTGCCGCCGGAGCCAGATAGGATGAGCATCAGCGAAAGCTGGTGTTTTTCCTTTATTGACGGGCTCTTTTGGCGGTTCGAAACTCTTTTTTTCGTCTACTTTTTCTCCCAACATCTGCATTACTCGGTTAGAGACCATTTTGAAGGCTTTGTGGTATGAAATCTCAATTTTCTTGCCATTTATGGTCGGGTTCGAAAATAAAAGGGACAATAGCACTTTCTTGTCGTCGACCATGTCGATCGTACTTCGGTTTACATAAATCTTTCTCGCTTCCTTGGCCATTTGTAGAAACGTTGATCCCATATCGTAGTACTTGAGGTTGGCATTTTTATGCTTATTAAGACTGTCCATCACTTCCTCCTGCTCGATCTTGTACTGCTGGTATTTTTTCTGATAGAAATCCTCGCTTATTTTGCCGTCGATCTTGTCGTCATATATCTTATCCAGTCTCTGCGTGGCTACTTGGTAGCGTCGCTCGAGTTCGCCGGTGGCCTTTTCTCTGAATTCTATTTCCTCACCATGACTTTCCTTGAGAGCTGTTTGGACCCAGCTAAGCATATTTTCTATGGCCTCGTCATGCTTCGAGCTTAACTGCTCGATATTCTCCATTACCTGCAGATCAACATTCTCCTGCTTGACCCATTCTCGTTGCGAGCAGTTTTTATAATGGTTACAGTGGCCATACCAGTGGCCTTTCTGTATCTCCCACGTTATCCGGCCTTTGCATTCGTCACAGTGGAAGATATTTTTAAACAGCGGATTGTGCTTATTGTATTTCGGCATGCCATTGCTATGCATTATGTCTTGGCACCGCATAAATAATTCTTTGGTGATCAATGGCTCATGTTCGCCCTTGCCGACCTTTCCATTCCAGCGATTCATACCGTAGTAGAAAGGATCGCCGAGAAGCTGGTGGACTCGCGAGTGACTCACTTTGTTTCCTCCCCGAGATCGCATACCGAGCTTGTACGTTTCATCGGCCAGTTTTTTGGTCGAGCTTACGTTCGTGGCATAGAGATCAAACATTTTCTTAACCATCGGTGCTTTCTCCTCGTCTATCACATGGATTTTGTGTCCTTTCTCTCCGATAGTTTTATATCCGAGCGGAGGCTTGCTCGGTAACCATCCTTGAGCAAGTTTTTCTTTTTGTCCTTTTTTCACGTTCTCAGAAAGCAAGCGGATATAATATTCTGCTGTAGCTACTTTGACTCGCCACATAAACCATTCATGCGACTTGGAGTCTTTGTGAAGCGTACAGCCTTCTTTGACCAGATGGATCGTGTGCTTTTCATCGGCCAGTATCCACTCGTCGATTATTGGTACATCGGCGAAGTTACGGGTTAAGCGATCAGTTGTCTCCACGAAGACCGTGTTGATCTTGGACTTGGTTACATATTCCAACATTTCGTGAAATATCTTGCGCTGAATTTTTCCAGCGGCCGATTCTTGAATGGCAAAAACTTTTACGAGCTCGAAGCCGTTCCGGTCGGCATAATCTCGCAAAAGTTTCTCTTGAGCCGGAAGCGAATAGCCGGTGTCCTCCTGATCCTTGGAAGACACCCGAGCGTAGCCTACGGCTTGCATCGATTGATTTTCTTGATTCGTTGTCATAATCATTTAGTTGATAATTTTATTGGTTCGAATGCGACTTTTCGTACCACTACGCACCCTATACTAATCTTGCTCATCCGCTAAGCTCGAGTTGCCCACAGCTGGTTCTCCGTCTGCAAGCCATTTTTTTATGATCGCGGCCTTGGCATCTGGATATTGATTGCGTGCCAGAGCAAGTTGCATCTCATAGGGAATAAATTCCCAGCGATCGCCTGGCGACATCTCACTGAAATTCAGCTTACTGAGTTCAATTCTGTCTTTCGGATGACCCTCCACACGATCCAGTAATTCTTTGATAGCGGCCAGCTTCACATTGTCTTGTTGGCTTCCCATAAGAGCGACGAGCATTTCATTAGCCAGGCGAAAATTCTGCTCACGAACACGCACACCGGCTTTTCGGACTATGTCTACAGTTTCCTGATGGATGAGATCCAATTCCTGCGCGTAGAGCCGGTAGGTTTCCTGTAGTGTTCCTGATTGCTTGAACCAATCCTTAATCGTTTGCTCGGTAAAAACAGCTTTTCTACTTTTTTGGAATCGGTGATTGATATCCTCGGCGATGTTTTGGTAGGAATAGCCTTTATATTTCAGCTCGAGCGCGCGTTCTTGGTATTTGGTTATATGTTTCAGCTTGGCCATAAAAAGTTGTGTTTAGTAGAGTCTTTTCTTGCTCTCAATTGGGATGATTAGGAGCGATCTACCGGTTACCCATTCGACGATATAAGCGGCCGCGTGTGCTCGTACCAGAGTATCTTTGGATTCAAGAAGCGAGATCAGAACTTCCGCCGCTTTTGGCATATTCTTTCGGATGATCTCGTCAGCGATTTCAATTTCGGTTTTCTTTTTATACTTGGTCATAGGTGTGTTGGTTAGTAATTACGTTTATGTCGATTCGACGAGAACGACATCTTGGCCACGAGGCTCGCTTTCATCTCGTTTATTTTCTTGATTTGGTTTTGGCCGTTAACTTCTTTATAATTTTCTTTAATTTCTTTTAATCCCTTAGCTTCTATATCATCGCCGTCGGACGCAGTGTGCGTGTCATGCCGTTCGGCATTTCGTGCTGATCGGCCACCGTCCTGCTTCAGATGTAGGATGGAGAGTAAGGTGATGCTTCGGGGCTTGAACTTGGCATCCTCGCCTCGGATTTTCGTGATCGCGACAAAAGCCCACTCTTCGAGCTTATCCAAGCACTTCTTAATTGTTCGCCAATCTTTGAGGCCACAGTAAAGGCGAAGCGTCCGGTTTGATGCTTCTATGGTCTGGCTCGCTTTGTTGGAAGCGATCTCGGTCAAAGCGCAGTACACGTTACGCAGATTGCGATACGCATCGTCGCTCACTTTCTTATCGAGCCACTGCTGACGCATAAACCGCAAAGCCGGTTTGTCTTGGTAGGCAAACGGGGCTTCGCGGTAATCTCGGACCTTATACTTCTTGTCGCTTGGGTACATTGTCATATGGCTCTATGAGCGTTCGACCACTCGTGATGTCCTCGATGTAGAATCGCGACAAAGCATCGTAATAACTTACGAGATTGAATGCGATGTCGTGCAGGTCTTGATCATTCACTTCCTGCCCGAAGTCTTTTTTGAGAATCACGCGGAGCTTCTCCAGCGTTTCCGGTTTTATTTTCACAGGTCTTAGTTCTCGGCGTAAATCCGTACCTTGACCTGTTTGACCTCGTTGAAGAACGCCTGAGGCTCGACTTGAAGCTCGCGGCTCCAATATCGCTTCACCAGAGAATCCAAGTCAGGGCTCTTGCCGAAGCAGAAGAGCACCTTGTGCGGATTTCCCCGATCCACGACCTCAAGAGAATCAGGAATAAATAATAAAAGCACCGCGACCAATGCCAGGTCGGCGGTTTTGTAGTAATTGTTTTCCATATTTTGGCATTTTCATTGTCATTAACT
>JGI1358J11329_10000783_pt1 | contig 27642 bp, 26 predicted proteins | sample Subgroupgradi54m_FD_11329 | JGI IMG/M metagenome (IMG submission 11329)
ATTTCAGCATTTTTGCAATTTCATTTAACGTACTGCCAGTCGTGACCACATCATCAATCAATAAGAATTTTTTATCCGCGACCAGACCATTGAACGCAAAGGCGTTTTGCACATTGCTCTTTCTTTGATCGTGAGTGAGTTTGGTTTGCGGCTTAGTAAATTTGAACCGAGTCACAGTTTCGTTGTTCACCGGAATTCTTAAGATGCTGGATAATTCTTCGGCTAGTAGTTGGGCTTGGTTAAAGCCCCGCCAATTGTATCGGCGAGTATGCAACGGCACGGGGATAATCGTGAATTCATGAAAGTACTCAGTTAAATTTTCTTTCCGGATGGTTTCCAGCATGATTCGGCCCAGAGGAACTTTGAGATCCGAAACAAAATTATATTTGAATGTTTCAATAATTTTTTTGACATGTCGGTCGCGGTAGGGCAAGGCGCTTAAGATACCGTCAACCGTATTTCGCGACACGCAGTCTGGGTGAGTTTTGCCAAACGGACTGGGTTTTTCACACACCAGGCAGAGTTGTTGGTCCAATCGTGCGAGATTGTCCAAACAGGTTTCGCATAGAAAGATTTTATCCACACCGCAAACCAGGCAAGAAACCGGAAAGACTAGGTCCAGAAATTCTTGGCCTAGTCTTTGTAAGTTTTTTATGACATTCATATCTACACCCTAGCTAATTCAATCTGTTTGATCTGTACCTTGCCAGTATTGACTGTAATTTTGACTTCAGCCATCTCCGCGATTTCTCCGGTAATAATTTTTTCCGCCAGTTGGTCCTCAATCATCTCTTGGATATTGCGGCGGATCAGCCGCGCGCCTTGGGTCGGATCATAGCTTTTGTCGGCCAAGAATTTTACGACGTCGCGGTCAAAACTCAGGGTCATGTTTTGCTGTTTCAAGGTTCGCTCAACCAGCATGGTGAGTTCCAGGTTTAAGATTTTCTTGATTTCTTCCAGGCCTAATGGTCGGAACACAATAATTTTATCAATCCGGTTCAAAAGTTCCGGCCGCATGGCTTCTTTCAGCGACTCTAAAACTTTTTCTTTGACCCGGTCGTATTCGGCTTCGGCGAGGCTCCGAACATCCGGAGCTTCATCACTTGTGACTTCTTGCGAAAAACCAAAGCCTTTGGCCGTGCGGGTCAGGTCCGCCACCCCGATGTTGGAAGTCATAATCACCACGGTGTTGCGAAAATTGACCCGCTTACCCGCGGCATCAGTCAGTTCGCCCTCTTCCAAAATTTGGAGCAGGATATTGAAGACATCCGGATGGGCTTTTTCAATTTCATCAAACAGAATTACGGCATAGGGTTTTTTGCGGATTTCTTCGGTCAGCCGACCGCCTTCTTCGTAGCCGACATAGCCAGCCGGCGCGCCGATTAAACGGGCGACATTGTGCCGTTCCATAAATTCGGACATGTCCACTCGGATTAACGCGTCTTTGTTTTCAAAGACTTCTTCGGCCAAAACTTTCGCGGTCTCGGTTTTACCCACTCCGGTCGGGCCCAAAAACAGGAAGGAAGCAATCGGCCGTTTCGGCGAAGTAATGCCGGCCCGCGAGCGCCGGATTGCCGAGGCGATAAGTTGTGTGGCCTCGTCCTGGCCCACGATCCTGGTTTGGAGGATTTTTTCCAGGCCAATCAGTTTTTTGCTTTCCGATTTTAGAAGTTTGGTCAGGGGAATTTTGGTGATGTTGGACACAGTGCGCGCAATGTCCTCAGACGTGATCTGCACGCCTGCAGCCGATTTGCGGTTGAGAGTTTTTTGGTATTCGTCTTTTTGTTTTTTGAGTTTGTCTTCTTGGGCCTTGAGGTGTAGCGCAGTGGTAAAATCTTGCAGCATCACGGCTTTGGTTTTTTCTTCTTCCAGCCGTTTCAATTCGCTTTCGAGTTTTTTGACCACGCGCAAGTTGCGGGTTTTGGTGTTGAGAGTTTTGGAGTAAGCCGCCGTTTCATCAATTAAATCCAAAGCCTTGTCCGGTAAAAACCGGTCAGTCATGTATCGGGAAGACATTTCAACTGCGGCCTTGATCGCATCATCAGTGATTATGAGTCCATGATGTTTTTCATAATATTCGCGTACGCCAGTCAAAATTTCAATTGATTCCTCATTGGACGGTTCTTCCACTAAAATCGGCTGAAAGCGGCGTTCCAGAGCGGCATCGTGTTCAATATATTTTTTGTATTCGGAGAGAGTAGTGGCGCCTATGACCCGAATTTCACCGCGAGCCAAAGCCGGCTTTAAGATGTTAGCGGCATCCAATGAGCCGGTGGTGGCGCCGGCCCCGACAATCGTATGCAGTTCGTCAATAAATAAAATAATGTTGTGATTATCTTTGACTTCGTCAATCACTTGTTTCAAGCGCTGTTCAAACTCACCCCGGAACATGGATCCGGCCACCACTAGGGCCATATCCAGGGTCATGATTTTTTTATCAATCAGCGTGTCCGGGACTTCTTGTTTGGCAATGGCCAAAGCCAAGCCTTCCACAATCGCGGTTTTGCCCACTCCTGGTTCGCCAATTAGCACGGGATTGTTTTTAGTTCGACGATTAAGAATTGAGATTAGCCGTTCGATTTCGGCTTTGCGGCCAATGACCGGATCGATTTTTCCTTTGAGCGCTTTTTTGGACAAGTCGCTGGCAAAGTAATCCAGAGCCGGGGTCTTAGTATTTTTTTCCGGGGTGGGCAATTCGGCTTGCTCATCAACGTTCAAAAGGTCGGGAAATCGCGACACGTTTTTAAAAATTGACAGCAAGTTTTTGCGAAGTTCCATAACCGAGACGCGTAAGGTCATTAAGATATTTTTGGCTTCGTCGTTTTCCATGTCCGTAATGCCATAGAGAAAATGTTCCGTGCCGATAAACTGGTACTGGTGGCGACTGGCTATGATCGCGGCTTTCTCGATTACTTCGCGCAAATTATTGGACAGTTTCGGCTGCCATTTATCCGAGAGGTGATTTTGATTAAGCCGGATAATTTCCTGCTTGATGACCTCAGCGGTCAATTTATTTTTCAGCAAAATTTCCGAAGCGAAAGACGCTTTTTCTTCCACAATACCAAACAGCAAGTGCTCGGTGCCGATATGGTCGTGGTGCAGATCCTCAGACATGCGCTGAGAAGTGATCAGGGCGTTTTTGGCCCGACTGGAGAGTCTTTCTAAGATGAATGAAAAATGATTATTCATGCTATTATTATACCAGATATGTCAAATGTTTACGACAAAGCCATTAGTTTGCTCAAAATCCGGCCTCACGCATCCGGTGAAATCATCCGTAAACTGACTTTGCGGGGTTTTAACACTGATGAAGCCAGAGAGGTTACGGAGCAATTGAAAGAACAAGGCTTAATCGATGACGCTTTATTTGCGCAAACTTTTTTGGAAAATTTAATCCGGTTTAAAACTTTTGGTTTCTATGGCCTGAAGATGAAACTTATGCAGCGGGGGATTCCGGGCCATGACGCTGAAGTTCTTTTGAAAGAAAATTTATCCTTGGATCTCGAAAAACAAATCGCTCAACGAGTCGTGGAGCGAAATAAAAATTTGGATAAAATAAAATTGGCTCAGAAATTGTCGAGAAAAGGATTTAGGAGTGAAGTGATAAGAGCCATGATTGAAAAACCGCCTGAAAATTTTTAGGCGGTTAAACAGTTATGAGATCTTTTTTGAATTGATATCTTGGCGATTTAAGTCGCCAAGGTTTAGCCGCGTCTAAAATTTCCACGCCGATGATTTTGCCTTTTTTGTCCACGTCAAACATCACGCGGTGGTCAATTTCAATTGTCCGGTCAATTTTGCCTTTGCTGATATATACGTATAAAGCATCGACGGTTTTATCGTATTCAATTTTTTGAAATGGTTTTTTCATAATAGAGAGTAACTATTACTAGATGATTATTTTCTACAACATAGATGACTTCAAGAGTTTTGCCATTTAGTTTTTTTCTGGTAATAAATCTGTCGCGGTCGGCTTGAGAAGTAGAATCAGGATTTAATAGAGTTAACCTGACTTGGCTTTTCGTAACATAGCGTTGCCGCAGTCGGGTCTTGGCATGGGGACTATATTTGATTTTCATATCCGTACCAGTATCATAAATCTAATTAATTATTTGGTCAATTTACAGTAAGTCAATACCAGTTTGACAAAACCCTTCGGGGGGGGGTAATATGACCGTAAGTAATTAATTAAAAAATATTTATGAGTGACTCGGAGAAAGATTTTGAACAAATAGCTCCTGAAAACGGTAGTTTAATGAGCAATAAAGATGCTCAAACAGAAGCCAATATGCTCAGAGCAAAAATGGATATTGATATGACAACGGGCTTAAAGGAAAGTGGAGAAAATCCATGGTCTGAAGAGTATGATAGAGCGTTAGCCGAAGTTGAAGATCTGATTAAGCAAGCTCAAGCGGAACCGATTTCTGAGATAGTAACTTCAAAAATAAATCGATTTATTGAAGATAATCGTTCCGTATTTGAATTTTTATTTACAAATAGATCCGATATGACCGAGGACGAACTCGCTCAATCTTATAAAAGTGCGCAGGAACGACACGAATCGAATATGAAAAAACTCCAAGATGCCGCAAAGAAGCTGAATGATTTGAAGTCGGCTTCTAAAAAATATAAGGATTTGCCACGAGAATAAGCTGTATCAGACTCTTTTTTTATTTGGTAAACTAAAAACGCCAGAGAACTGGCGTTTTTGTGATCTGACCTTGGTGAGAAAGTTGGCTTGTCAACCATTGATATAAGTATAGCAGAAAGAAATGGATCCCGGATATTGCCTGCGATATCTAATGCTTTTCGGCAGGCAATTCCGGGATGGGGTCTAGTTTAGCGTTTGTATATCTTTTTGCTCGATCGAGCAAAAAGATATACAAATTATTTTTCCATCTCTTCCAACCGTTTGATCCGATCTTCAATCGGCGGGTGGGTGTCGAAGAGGCGAGAAAAAGCAGATGGATTGCCATGCAGGGGATTGACGATATAAAGATGCGCGGTGGCATTGTTGGCCGCTTCCAAAGGTTCTTGGTCAGAAGCAATCTTGCGGAGAGCTGAGGCCAAACCCTCCGGATAGCGAGTCAGCAAGGCACCGGAGGCGTCGGCCAAATATTCGCGTTTGCGGGAAATTGCCAGTTGAATCAGTGTCGCGGCAATCGGTGAGAGAATCGCCAGCACCAAACCTATGATCATGAAAATCGCGCCGGCGTTGCCGTCACCGTCGCTTCTACGTCGGCCACCAAAGAAACTAGCTCTGAGCATCCAATTGGACAAGAGCGTGACAACTCCGACGAGCACAACAATGATTGTGGAGAGACGAATGTCAAAATTGCCTACATGTGAAAGCTCGTGTGCCATCACGCCTTCCAGCTCGGGTTTGGTCAGTTTGCTTCGTAGGCCTGTAGTAATGCAAAGCACAGCGTGTTTGGGATCGCGCCCTGTGGCGAACGCATTGGGCGCCGTGTCATCAATCAAATAAATTTTGGGCGTGGGTAGACCCGCGGCAATGCTTAAGTTTTCCACTGTGCGGTAAAGATCCGGATCATCGGCGCGTTGGACTTCCTTGGCATGAGACATCGTGAGTACGATTTTATCTGAGTAGAAATAACTGCCGAGACTCATGAACACAGAAAAACCCACGGCGATTGGCAGAAGCAGGGGTTGGTTGGCCGAACGCGAAAATACATAGCCTAATCCAATAATCAGGACTAAGAAAAAAGTAATCAGCAGAGCGGTCTTTTGTTTGTTGGACGAAATCTCTGAGTAGACCATAAGTTTAAATTCTAATATCGAATATCGAAATCCGAAACAAATTCAAATATCAAATGCTCAAAATTCAAAACGGGTTTAGATATTTGTGCTTTGAATTTAGATATTGTTTAGGATTTAGTGCTTCGTGCTTCGGATTTCAAAACTGCACATTTACCGGCTGAGACTCTGGCCCCTTGTCATCAATGTCAAAGAAAGTCTTGGCCACAAACCCAAACATGTTGGCAAAGAGATTGGAGGGAAATGTCTGGAGCTTGGTGTTGTAGTCGCGCACATTGCCATTGAAGAATCGTCTGGCCGCTTGGATTTTATCTTCCGTGTCTGTAAGGTCAGACTGCAAGCTTAAGAAATTCTGATTGGCTTTGAGCTCCGGGTAATTTTCCGCCACAGCAAACAATGATCGGATGGTTTGAGACAGCTGATTTTCCGCAGCCAGTTTTTGTCCCGGGTTGGGCGCGGCCATGGCCGCGGCACGCGCATCCGTGACTTTGGTAAACACGCCTTCCTCATGTTTGGCATAGCCTTTGACCGCATTGACCAAATTAGGGATCAGATCATATCGGCGTTTGAGCTGGACTTCCACGTCTGACCAGGCTTCATCCACTCGATTGCGGGACTGGACCAAGCCATTATAAATGGCAATTGCGGCCATAATTAAGATGGCCAAAACCACTAGAATGATAATAAATGGCATATATTTTTCCTTTCTAAGGTTATTATAAATGTGGTATAATAATAGAGCAAATCCTAAATTCGAATTTCTAAACTCTAAACAAATTCGAATTTCTAAATCCAAAGGTTCAAAACGTTTCTAATTTTGAACATTGAAATTTAGATATTGTTTAGGATTTAGTGCTTAGTATTTAGAATTTAACTTTATATGTCAATTTCTATCGACGAAGTCAATCGCATTGCCAAACTGGCTCGTCTGTCGTTTAACGACGATGAGAAACAAAAATTACAACAGGAATTGTCGGCCATTTTGGATTACGTGGACCAGCTCAAGCAAGTTGAGAACAAAGTTCAGACAGAAAGCATGCCTGATGCGGACGCCTTGAATTTGGTTCGAGATGATGTGGTGGAAGTGACCACTGAACCGGAAGAATTTTTACTGCAAGCCCCGAGTCGACAGAATAATTTTATTAAGGTTAAGAGTGTGCTGGATTAATAACCTGTCTTTGCGAGCGGCTGCTTTAATACTGAGGATTAGATATCGGCAGTCGCGAAGCAATCTCTTTGTCTAGATATGAGATTGCTTCGTCGGCCGCTATTTATAACCCAGATCGTAAACACCCGGCCGCCTCGCAAAGACAAAAGAACTATGGATAATTTTCAAGACCTCACAATCAAATCAGCTGCTGAGCTTTTGGCCCACAAAAAAATTTCTGCCAAAGAGTTGGCACTTATGTCTCTCAAAAGAATTAAGCAAATTGATGACAAGTTGCACGCGTTTTTGTATGTGGCAGAAGACGAATCCATGGTGGCGGCAGACAAAGCGGATTCAGCCATTGCTGACGGGGAGAATTTTTCTCTAACCGGGATTCCTTACGCAGTCAAAGACAATATTTTGGTCAAAGGCATGCAGGCCACCGCTGGCTCTAAAATTTTGGAAAATTACAAAGCAACTTATGATGCTACGGTGATTAAAAAATTAAATGAAGAACAGCCCGTGCTGATGGGCAAAACTAATCCCGATGAATTTGGTATGGGATCCTCAACCGAAAACTCAGCTTATGGGCCGAGCTTTAATCCATATGATATTACAAGGGTGCCAGGCGGTTCTTCCGGCGGTTCAGCCGTGGCAGTCGCTTCGGGCGAAGCCTTGTTTGCTTTGGGCACAGATACCGGAGGTTCTTGCCGGCATCCAGCGGCATTTTGCGGAATAGTAGGATTCAAGCCGACTTATGGCCGGTGTTCCCGATATGGTTTAATGGCCTTGGGCTCTTCGTTGGACCAGCCAGGAATTTTAACAAAAACCGTTGAAGATGCAGCTATGGTATTACAGCTTATGGCCGGCCAAGACCCATTTGATTCAACTACATTACCTAAGCCGGTTCCTGATTATTCCCAATACTTTGACAAGAGTATCAAAGGCATGAAGATAGGCATGCCAAAAGAATATTTTGTCGCCGGACTTGATCCGGAAGTTAAAAGTAGCATTGACCATGCAATCAAAAAGTTGCAGGACTTGGGAGCTGTGGTGGAAGAAACATCTCTGCCTCATATCAAATATTCGTTAGCCGCTTATTATTTGATTCTCCCAGTTGAAATTTCAGCCAATCTGTCTCGTTACGACGGGATTCGTTATGGACTGTCCGTAGCAGGAAATAACTTGGAAGAAGTTTATTTTAATACGCGGTCGCAAGGTTTTGGGGCCGAAGCCAAAAGACGGATCATGATTGGGACTTATGCTTCCTCTGCGGGCTACTATGACGCTTACTATAAGAAAGCCAAACAGGTTCAAACTTTGATCCGGGAAGAATTTAAGAGCGCTTTCTCCAAATATGACTTGCTTTTATCTCCAACCACTCCTGGGACTGCTTTTAAGATCGGAGAAAAAGTAAATGATCCGCTAGCTATGTACTTGGAAGATATTTTTACGGTCGCTCTAAACATAGCTGGAGTACCCGGGATGTCCATGCCAGTAGGTTTGAGCAAAGCTGGTTTGCCCATTGGTATGCAATTAATTGCCTCTCACTTTGCTGAAGAAAAACTTTTCCAAGCCGGTCATGCTTTGGAACAAGCTTTAAATATTAAGCTAAAACCAAAATTATAAGATAATTAAGCCCCATCCCAGACTTGATCTGGGATCCACTTCAATTATTAAAACCAATTTGGTGATAATTAGTGTAGTGGATTCCAGCTTTCGCTGGAATGGGCCAAGGATTTTATGAAAAAATACATATCTTTTACAATTTTAGTAGTTTTGCTCCTCCCAGCTTTAGTCCAAGCCGCAAACTCTTGTTCTGGCACAAGCACTAACAATGTTACGGCGCTCCCGACCTGCATCAACCAAATTTACGTCTGGTCATTAGGGGTTGCGGCGCTGTTGGCCCTGATGATGATGGTTATCGGCAGCTATTACTATATGACTGCCGCAGGTAATGCCGAACGCTCAGCCAAGGGGGTTGAAATCATTTGGTCCTCTATCATTGGTATTGCTATCCTCTTCGGAGCTTATTTACTCTTAAATACAATCAATCCTCAACTGGTTAATTTTCAGCTGACTAAGGGTATCTGTTATGACAAAAACGGCAAGGCCACCAGCGCCACCCAACAATCACAATGCACTGGAGATAGTAAATGGTATACGGTGTTTGATAATGGAACAACCGCGGCTCCGGGGCCAACATCTCCCGCCGCACCCAGAGCCCCATAAATTATGAAGTACGAACCAGGTACTGAAGATTTGACCCGCGATTATGTTTTATTACGTATACGTACTACAAAGCATTAAATATCCAGATAAGCTGTACGTTGGTTCAACGCATGATTTAAAGAAACGTGTAGCAAAACATAATCGCGCTGATAATTTTTCGACTGCGCCTTATATACCGTGGCGTTTAATCTTCTACGAAGCTTATTTATACAAAGAAGATGCAATCAGACGAGAAAGATATCTAAAAACTAACAAAGGATCCAAAGTAATTAAACAAATGCTTAAGGAATATTTTTACCACTATGGTCGAAAAATTAAGTCAAATCTCTAGTACCTGGGAACCCGTCATTGGACTGGAAGTCCATGTACAATTGAAAACCGCGAGTAAAATGTTTTGCCGAAGCAAGAATGCTGAGGCCACTGAGGCTAATGTGCATATTTGTGAAATTTGCACGGGCCAGCCCGGCACTTTGCCCGTGATCAATCGCGAGGCCATTAAAAAAACCGTGATGGTTGGTTTGGCTTTGAATTGTGAAATCGCCGAGTATTCCAAATTTGATCGCAAAAATTATTTTTATCCGGATTTGCCCAAAGGTTATCAGATTTCGCAGTTTGATATGCCGCTTAACGGCAAAGGACAGATGACGATGACTATGACGATGACAGGAGAGACGCGGACGATTGGCATTACCCGTGCGCATTTGGAAGAAGATGCCGGGAAGCTCGTGCACCCAGTTGGCGCGGATTACAGTTTGGTGGATTTTAACCGCGCGGGCACCCCGCTGCTGGAAATTGTTTCTGATCCGGATATTCGATCATCAGAGGAAGCTAAACAGTATTTGCAGGAATTGCAGAACATCATGCGGTACTTGGGCGTCTCGGACGCAGACATGGAAAAAGGGCATTTGCGCTGTGATGCCAATATTTCGTTGCGAAAAATCGGCGATTCCGGATTGCCGAATTACAAAGTGGAAGTAAAAAACATGAATTCGTTTAAGGCCGTGGCCGCGGCCATTGAATTTGAAATTAAAAGGCAAGCAGAAATTTTGGATGAAGGTAAGATTCCTTCTATGGAAACCCGCGGCTGGATTGATGACAAAGGAATTACGGTCTCGCAACGCTCAAAAGAAGAGTCGCAGGATTATCGGTATTTCCCAGAACCGGATTTGCCAGTTTTACATTTTACTAAAGATTGGCTGGATGAATTGCGCCGCGAGTTGCCAGAATTGCCCCAAGTCCGCAAGGCGAGATTTATTAGCGAATATAAATTACCACAAAAAGATGCGGAAACTTTGGTGGTATATAAAGAGCTTTCAGAATATTTTGAGCATGTGTTAAGCGAACTTGAGGAGTTGGGGGATAAGTCTACTCAAATTGTGGCCAACTGGTGTTTGGGTCAATTTTTGGCATTATTGAATGAGAATAAACTATTGCCTTTGGAATCGAAAATAACACCCGAGCAGTTCGCGGGATTGATTCAGTTGATCGTGGACGGCAAGGTTTCTAATTCCGCGGCCAAAGATATTTTTGCCAAAATGTTTGAAACCGGGGAACATGCCCATAATCTTTTGGAGCAGATGGGTTTACATCAGGTTTCAGATGAATCTGTAATTTTAGATGCAGTGAAAAAAGTTATTGCGGCAAACCCCAAAGGAGTCGCGGATGCCAAAACTAAAGGCGAAAAGTCGTTTGGCTTTTTGGTTGGCCAGACTATGAAAGAATTGAAAGGCAAAGGCAACCCGCAAATCATTAACGAGCTGTTGAAAAAAGAGCTTGGGCTTTAAATACATTCATACAGTCGCGTATGAAAGTGAGAAGTCTGAACGGCTCTTTTTGTTTTTGGGCAAATAAGCTATTATATTAGCCAGACACGCAAGAGGAGGAGCAGATGCATGTGAGCGGGCTATTCGTCTACTTCATCAAATCCTGCGCCGGAAAGTCGCTGAATCAAGTGGTGGTCGGGGACCGCGGACTGCAACACGATCGTCACTGGATGCTCGTGGATTCCAATGGCAAGATGATTACCCAGCGCACCGCCGGGATGGCAAAAAATGGCGCTCGTTTTCCCGAGCTTGAACCCGGGTTACCTGACCTTCGTTGACCGGAATCACCAGATGTTTGTCGGTCGGGTGGATTTGGAAAGGCAATATGAGGGGAATCACCTCGAGGTAACAGTTCACGGCCAGCAGTTTTATGGCATCGACCAGGGGGACGAAGCCGCGCGTTGGTTTCGAATCTTCCTCGGAGTTGACTGCCGTCTGGTGGTTTTTGATCCTCTCCAACCACCCAGATATGACCGGAAAGGAATTGCCTGGCTGTCCTTTGCGGATGCAGATCCGGAGTTGATCATCTCGGATGCTTCCTTGGATGATCTGAATCGGCACTGCTCGAGGAAAAACCAGATGAAACAATTCCGCCCCAACATCACGGTGGCTGGGTCCGAGCCCTACGCTGAGGACCGCTGGGGTAGAATCCGGATCGGTCAGTACGCCGAGTTCGAAGCCGGTACGCGCTGCATTCGTTGCGTCATCCCAACCATTGATCCGGATACTGCGGAAACCGGCAACAAAGAGCCGACAGCAACGTTGGCGAAATTGCCAGGGCGTCGGGTGGGGAAAGATGTATTCTTCGGCCGAAACTTCAGTCAAATCACGACTGGGTTGATCCGAGTCGGTGATCCAGTCGAAGTGCTAGCCTAAGAGTTGGACTATCCAGCTCTTTTTATTTTAATAAGATGTGAGGTGTACGGCTTTTTGCTCGTACGAGCAAAAAGCCGGATAGTAGTTTAAAAAAATAGCGGGTCGAATACCAGTAAGCCAGTATTCGGCACGCTAAAGTTCTTGTGTTCTTACCCGCAACAGTGGGTCGGCCAGGATCCTTCCAGTAGCTTGGCCGTTTCTGATTTGGTGAGTCCGATGACTGAAGGCGGTACGTGTTCGTCCGTGATCAGATTGTACAAGATGGCAGCTGCCATAGCGTCATTCTCGATCAGCCATTTTTTTCGCATTTCTGGCCCATGTTTAGTCGCAAATTCGGACATGCGACGAGCGAGTTCGGATTCCAACCCAACGGCCAGTTTTGGATGCTTGCGAAATATCTTGCGCAATCCTTTGATGATACGGTAATCATCCCACAACTCCAAATAATCAGTCATTGATGTTTCTGGGAGGTAAGCGTAGCAAACTGTCGGCATTGGAAAGAATACTTGCCGTCCGGCCAGATAGTACAACAACTGTTCGGCGGGTTTGGCTTGAATATCATTCATCTCAGCCTCCGTTTTGCCTATGCTGGTGGCGTACGAAGGATCTGTTTTCACTTTCGATAGCACCTGTTCCACCGCGTTGTATCGGTCAAATTCATGACAGATGTTGTTGGTAATCGGCGGACCTTGAACGTATGCCAGGACTGCGCGGTCGTGTACTGTTGGGTCGACCTTTTTTTCTTCTTGCGCAACGGCGAGAATGGGCAGAGCAAGCAGGGCAGCGATGACGGCGGCGAGTAGCACGATTCGCTTCATGACAATCCTCCAGTTTGAGTTCCCGTTCCGTTTGGGTAAGGGCTTTATAGCATAATCCGATTGCTTGTGTCAATCTGGTTAGGGATATTTTTAACGAGTATTGTAAGACAATAAAAAATACATTCATACAGTCGCGTATGAAAGTGAGGAGCCTGGTTGGCTCTTTTTTGTTTTGTTCATTCCCTTTTTGTCACATATGTATAAAAAAGGGAATGAGATAAAAAAAGAGCCTGGCTTCGCGCACGCGAAGCCAGGCTGTGTTCAAATCAATGAGTCGCCGAACCTAGACCGGGTTGTTTGGCGCGATCGTGAGCACGATCGGCGCGCCTGCTTCCATTAGCCAGTCGAAGAGCCGCTCCGCGGATTCCGCGACCGGAATCCAGTAGTCGCAAGCCGCATTCCACACTGAACGGCTGGCCCACGCCGACGCCTTAGATAGGAGCAGACGGACCATCAGGTAGCTGGCCATTGCAGAAGTGCAACCAGTAGCCAGGGCGACCAGCCAGAGCATCCAACCCGACAGCCACGTTTGGGTTAGGTAAACCGAGCAACTAGTGATAAGAAGGCTTGTGGCCAAACTTACCCAGTAGCCTTCGGACTTCGTGATCGCCCGGCCAAGACCCCGAGTAATCAAAAAGAAGGTCAGCACAGGGAACATCACGAAGAGCCCGACCGAGAACCCGAGGATGAACATGATTCCCAAGAAGCCCGCGATGGCCAAGAACCACGCCAACTCCTGCCTTAGCAGAGCCGTGAGTGTGTGTAGGAACAGTAGGATCTTGCTGTGGGAATACAGCTCCCATCTGCGAAAGTACGATCGCAAGCGTTCGCCGTCTTCCCAGCCGGACTTGCCCATGATCACGGCCTGGCCTATGGCCGGCACGGCAGTAAATAGGAGCATCATTATCGCAATGCCAAGACTGTCTTCCGGACTGGTTCTTTTGTCCAGTCTAAACAGAACGGACATGCCGGCAATGTTCATGACGACAAACACAGTGCATGCCAGACAGATGACCACGTTCGCGCGGTTGACTGGGTGCTCCAGGCCGATTTTCAACCGCAACCCGAATGACCCGATCGCGGCAGCGCATTTGACTACGAACTGTCGCCACACTTCCGACCGCGCGTCAACACGCATGAGCGCCGACAAGACGATCGCGTAAAACCACATCCACGCCCGAGCAGGGATTGGAGGGATTGAGAGCATGGCCTCCGACAGATCCTCGTAGCAGTAGACCACTGTAACACCAGTCAGGCATCCTGCAGCCAACTGCAACCACTGGTGGTTGCCGTACCCGAACCCCAGGATCCCGAGCACACCGCCCAAGAACCCGCCCGCGAGACTGCGACTTCGTTCGCTTCTCATCGAAATTATCCTCCATTGGCGAGTAAAAGACCCATCTATTAAATGGATTATTACATATTTAGTAGTTTTCTGACAAGCGCTTCAGCTTGTGTTTGGTTTTTAATCCATTTAATTCTGTTGTCTCTTTTAAACCATGTCATTTGGCGTTTAGAGAATTTGATGATGGCACGTAAAAGCTGTTCTCTCATTTCGGTATAAGTCAGATGGCCTTGGAGGTAGAGAGACACAAAGCGATATTCCAGTCCCAGCTCTTGCAGGCGTTTGTGAGTCACTCCTGATTTTAGAAGTTTTTTGACTTCAGCTACCAAGCCTTGTTTGAGTCTTTGCTCTAGGCGTTTGTCGATGAGCTTGTAAAGTTGAGTTTGGGTTTTTTTCAGGCCGAGAAGAAGTGCAGTGCTGGATTCCCGCTTTCGCGGGAATGACAATGAGGGGACAGAGCCTATGGCCTTAATAATTTCTAAAGCCCGGATTAGTCGGCGTTTATTCTTAGGGTCAATGGTTTTGGCTCTTCGAGGATCCAATTTTTTGAGCAATTTGAAAAGCTCAGAAACTGGTTTTCGTTCATACAGTTGGCGTAATTTGGGGTTGGGGATAACTTCAGGGATTTGCCAATTGTCGATCACAGTATAAATATAAAAAGGCGTTCCTCCGACTAAAAAAGGAATTTTATTTTTTCTACTAATTTTATCGATCGATCGAATCGATAGAGTTTTGAACTCTGATACGCTGAATTGTTTTCTGGGATTAGCCACATCGAGCAGATGATGGGGGACGAGCCGCTGTTCTTTTTTGGTCACCTTTCCAGTGCCGATGTCCATGCCTTTGTAGACTTGCCGCGAGTCAGCTGAAATAATCTCGCCACGGAATTTGCGGGCGAGCTTAATGGCGAGGGAGGATTTGCCCGAGGAAGTCGGGCCTAAAATAACTATAAGTTTATTCATAAGATATATTTCTTTAGCTACTTTTTCTAGAAAAAGTAGCGCAAAAAGTCGCGACCAATCTTGTCTTTGCGAGCGACTGCTTTTATCCTAAAAGGGTTATTTATCGGCAGTCGCGAAGCAATCTCATCCCAAGATTAGAGATTGCTTCGCCCGCCCGCCTGACGGTAGTCGGGCAGGTCGGCCGCCAGGTTTATCCTTTGCCTAAATACCCGGCCTCCTCGCAAAGACGAAAGCATCATCTTTTCTTTTTTATAATTTTTAATCCACTAAATTTAGACGGTTGCTTTAAAGCCGCCCCATGGACTTTCATCCGGGGACGCATCTTTACCTCTCTTCTTTCCGCCTTAAGATTGTGCTCGGGTTTTAATTTCTTCAAGGATTTTGGTGATAAATTTATCAAGTTTCATTGTACCCAAATCTTTCCCGCCTTCGCCGAGGCTTCGGCGGGCAGGCTGATTGCGAGCCCGCACAGCCACTGACTTGGCGTCCACTTCTTTTTCTCCGACGATTAACATGTAAGGAACTTTTTGCATTTCCGCTTCGCGGATTTTTTTACCAATTGATTCGTTGCGGTCATCCAGCTCGACCCGAACGCCGTTTGCTTTCAGTTCTTCCAAAACAGTTTGGGCGTATTGATTTTGCTTTTCCGAGATTGGCAAGATTTTGGCTTGAACCGGAGAGAGCCAAACTGGAAAAGCGCCGGCAAAGTGTTCAATGAGCACGCCCATGAATCTTTCGACTGAGCCGAGCACGGTGACGTGAAGTACGGCTGGGCTTTGTTCCTTGCCGTCTTCGCCTGTGTATCGCATGTGGAAATTTTCGGGTTGGTTAAAATCCAGTTGGACGGTTGTGAGTTGCCAGCCACGGCCGATTGAATCTTTAACCATGACATCGATTTTGGGGCCATAGAATGCGGCTTCACCTTCTTCCACCACATAAGGACGGCCCCATTTTTTTACCGCGTCAATCAGAATTTTTTCGGATTTTTTCCAAAGCTTTTCGTCACCAAAATATTTTTCGGGATGTTGGGGATCTCGTACCGAGATTTGCACACTGAATTCCTTAAATCCAAATAAACTGTACACCCGATCCATTAAACCTAGAATCAAATCTATTTCTGATTCGATCTGGTCGTGCCTGACAATGTGATGGGTATCGTCTTGAGTACAGGATTTAACTCGGACCAAACCACTTAGTTCACCACTTTTTTCATTGCGGTAAACAGTTGTAGTTTCAGCAATGCGATAAGGCAGATTGCGATAGCTGTGGGGTTCGGCGTTATAAATTTCGAAATGATGAGGGCAGTTCATGGGCTTCATGACGTATTCATCGCCTTCGTTGTCAGTCATAATCGGCATCATGGCGTCATATTTTCCTAAATGCCCGCTTTTTTTGTAAAGTTCAGCTTTGGCCACATGAGGAATATGGACGAATTTATAACCAAGTTTTTCTTTTTCTTCCCGAACGAATTTTTCCAGTTCATGAAAAATCACTTCGCCTTTGGGCAGAAATAAGGGAAGACCTGGACCCACCAGTTCGGAAAAAGTGAACAGACCCAACTCTTTGCCCAATTTTTTATGATCTCGTTTTTTGGCTTCTGCCAACATTAGCAAGTATTTATCCAGTTCTTCTTTGGTGGGGAAGCAAGTGCCATAGATCCGAGTCAGCATCTGATTTTTCTCTGACCCACGCCAGTACGCCCCAGCTACGGATAGAAGTTTGAAGTGCTGCAATTCTTTTTTTGGGTTATCGATATGCCCGCCGCGGCAGAGGTCCCAGTAGTCGCCGGATTTGTAGAAGCTTAATTTTTCACCTTTGCCAGAAAACTCGTCGATCAGTTCATGCTTGTATGGATTGTCCGGATATTCTTTTTTGGCGTCGGCTTTGCTTAGTTCATGCCGTTCAAAACTATCCCAAGATTTGAGAATCTCGCGCATGGTTTTTTCAATCTTGGGAAAATCTTTTTCCGAGATGGGGGTTTCGAATTCGAAATCAAAGTAGAACCCATCTTCAATCGAGGGTCCGATTGCCCGTTTGCTATTTGGCCAAAGTTTCATAACCGCGGCGGCTAAGAGGTGAGCGCAAGAGTGTCGCAAATTGTCTAGTGTTTCGTTGTTCATAATGATTTAGTTAATAGTTTAGAGAAATAAAGGGTAGTAACCCTGTATTGCCATCGCTCGCTCACATTGTATTACGACTAATCGTCGTAATCAGTTCACTCGCTTGGCAATAAAAATGCCCAAACAGATGATTCTGCTTGGGGTCCAGTTACAAAACCAGACGGTTCCACCCAATGTTTTACTTCGTTTAGTCTTTAACGCAAGAGGTCAGCGTAAGGGCTCCGCGGTTGGTAGCCGCATCAAGGCTCTTAGATTTTATTTTCTAACTATGTGTTTTGGAAAACTCGGCAGATCTATTTTGTTGGCCTTGTTATCCAATTTAAGTAATATTTCTTCCTGGCCTTGCTCCAGGTTGCCCAATCTTTCAATAATTCCCTCATGTCCTTCTTCTAGGCTTCCAAGCCGTTTTTCAATACCATCAAAGCCTTGGTTCATAGGCTCAACCACGGTTGTTCCAATTATTCGTGCCAGACTTTCCACAGCCCCATCAACGATAGTTTGAACATCCTGCTTTGTGGGGAGATCCTTAATCTTTGCATCAACAATATCAGCAACATTCTGCTTAGTTGGCAGGTTTTTGAGGCTTTTATCTAAATATTCTTGGGTTAGTTCAGCCATGTTTAAATTATAACTCCCCTTGACAAATTCGTCAAAAAGCTATATTTTAAAGACCCAGATAACTGTTGTGGTCAAGTAAATTTTGACTAGGGTTGGACTATCCGCGTACTGCGCGCACGCAGTTTTCGAGCGATTTTTGCCGCCAGATACCGTGGGTTCTTGAACCTTGGTGGTTTACGAATCCTCGGTTTTTTTATTCCAAAAGTTTTTTTATTTTTATTTTTAAATCGTCGTTGAGGTCAATTCGAAACGGGGTCTTGACTTTTTGTTCATTAATTAAAAGATTGACGCTGAGACTGCCGGGCGCCGATTCAAAGAGCTGTTTTAGTTCTTCAAACAACTGGTCGTTGGCAGCGATTGGGATTTTGATGGTAACGCTAGGGGAGACCGGGGAGGTTAGGGGGTTGAATTCTTTAATATCATCCGCGATAAACTTTGCTTCGCCATCTTTGTCGGATAGTTTACCAGTGATGATGAGCAGTTTTTCAGGCACAATCAGATTTTGATATTTAGCAAATAAATTGGGAAAAACTAAAACTTCAATTATCCCGCTCTTGTCTTCCAAATCGATAAATGCCATTTGTTCACCTTTTTTGGTTAGGATTTTTTGCACGCGGCTTAGGATGCCGCCAATTGTGGCTGTGGCGGTTTTTTCTTGAATCACTTGGTTGATAGGTTTGGCCAGGCGCGCAAATTTATCCGCGTGTTCATCCAGTGGGTGAGCCGTGACATACAAACCCAATAATTCTTTTTCCCAGGTTAGGCGTTCGCGTTTAGTGGCTATTTCTACGGCCCGCAATTTTAATTTGGCGGCAGGCATCAAATTGGCGGCAAACAAACTGGTCTGATTATCAGTGGCGGCTTTTTGCAGGCCGCGGGAAAATTCCAAGACAGTCTCCGTGTTGGCCAGTAATTGGTTTCGTTCACCCAGCGAATCCAGGGCACCTGATTTGGCCAAAGCCTCCCAGGATTTTTTGTTAAAGGTCCGCGTCTGAGTCCGCGCTACAAACTCTTCTAAATTCAGAAATTTCCCGCCGGTTTTTCGTTGGGCGATAATGGTGGAAATGACATCAGACCCAAGATTTTTGATAGCTGAAAGGCCGAATCGAATATTCTGATCATCAATGACGGTAAACCCTGAGAGGCTTTCGTTGACATCCGGCGGTAAAACTTGGATTTTCATGGACTTGCATTCTTCGACCGCTTGGGCAATGGTTTCAGCATCGCCTGATTCCGCAGTCATGACTGCGGCCATAAATTCTACCGGGTAATTGGCTTTCATGTACGCGGTTTGGTACGCGACGATGGCATAGGAGGCGGCGTGGGCCTTGTTGAATCCATACGCGGCAAACGGCTCGATCAGAGTCCAAAGATCCTGGGCTTTTTCTTTGCTGTATCCGGAACGCGTCATGCATCCTTCGGTGAATTTTTCTTTTTGCGCGGCCATTTCTTTGGGAATTTTTTTACCCATGGCCTTGCGCAATTTGTCCGCTTCTTCCCAAGTGTAGCCGGCGATGTGAATGGCAATCAACAGCACATCGTCTTGGTAGGTAATAATCCCGTGGGACTCTGACAAAATTTCTTTCATGGCCGGATCCGTGTAACTGACCAGACGCGGATTGTGTTTGCGTTTGATGTATTCCGGAATCGATTCGATTGGGCCCGGGCGATAGAGCGAAATCATGGCCATGATGTCAAAGATATTGGTCGGGCCCAACTCTTTTATATAATGCGTCATGCCGGAGCCGCCAAGCTGAAACAAGCCCATGGTCTTGCCCAGAGAAAGTAGAGCGTAGGTTTTTTTATCGTCGAGCGGTAATTGATTGATGTCGATTTTGACCTGCTTGGTGTGTTCCACAATTTCTACGGCACTGCCCAAAATTGATAAATTTCTAATGCCCAAAAAATCCATTTTGACCAAACCAGTGGATTCGATGGAGTACATGTCATATTGGCTGATAATTTTCTCATCTTGGTCTTTCTGCAGGGGCGTGTAGTCAGTCAGGGCGGTGGGCGCGATGACAATGCCTGCGGCGTGGACTGAGGCGTGTCGAGCTGAGCCTTCCACTTTCAAGGCCAGATCAATCAGATTTTTAGTTTCCGGATCCTTATCGTAAGCGTCTTTTAGTTCCGGAGTGATCTCGAGGGCTTTGTCTAAAGTCATATGAAAGCCGTATTTGCCAAACGGGATCATTTTGGCAATTTTGTCGCATTTCGAATATGGGATGGCCATGGCTCGGCCCATGTCGCGGATGGCGGCCCGGGCCATCATGGTCCCGAATGTCACAATTTGGGCGACTCGGTCAGCACCGTATTTGTCCGTGACGTATTTGATAACATCATCTCGTCGGTTATCGGCAAAGTCCATGTCAATATCAGGCGGGGACGGACGCATCGGATTTAAGAATCGTTCGAATGGCAGTTTATAATCCAGAGGGTTCACATTCGTAATGCCAATTGCGTAGGAGACAAGAGACCCAGCCGCCGAGCCTCTGGTGGTGGCAATGATGCCTTCGTGGCGCGCCCAATTCACGAAATCCGCCACAACTAAAAAATAGCCGGAGTAATTTTTGTTAACAATGACCTCAAGCTCGTAGTCCAGTCGCTCCACGATTTTCACATCGATTATATTTTTCAGTTCCGAGGCTTCGGTGAGTTCAAAGCCGTATTTTTTAGCCAAGCCCAAGTAGGCGAGAAGTTTGAGATAAGAATCAATAGTAAATCCCGCGGGTACCGCGTAGTCAGGAAAGAATCTTTGATCAATCGGGATAGTCAAATTACATTTGCTGGCAATTTCGTGGCTATTCTCTAAAGCCTCGGGTAAATCATGGAAAAGTTCCGCCATTTGTTTGCCGGTTTTTAGCGACAAGTCCTGTTTGCGCATGTCCAGACGGTCGGTGTCATTAACAGTTTTACCCATGCCCACACAGAGCATCAGGTCTTGCGCGTTGGCATCTTCGCGTTCCAAGTAGTGGCTGTCGCCAGTGGCCACCAGCGGAGTTTGAGTCTCTCCAGCCAGCTTAATCAGTCGCTCATTGAGTAAATTTTCTTTTTGTACATATTGGGGGTCCTGGCTTTCGTGTCGCTGGATCTCCAAATAAAAATTGTCGCTAAAAATTCGTTTATAATCCGCGACCAAGTTTTTGGCTTTATCAAAATCAGAGTTCAAAAGCGCGCGGGGAATGTCGCCGCGCATACAGCCAGAGAGACAAATTAATCCCTCGCTGAATTTTTCCAAAGTCACTTTGTCAATTCGCGGGTGATAATAAAATCCATCAAGCGCCGCCACCGTGGCCAGGCGCATGAGATTTTTGTACCCCGCGAAATTTTTGGCCAGCAGGATTAAGTGATAGTAATCATTGTCAATTTTGGGCCGCTTATTCATCAGTGAATCAATCGCCATGTAAGCCTCCATGCCAATGATCGGCTTGATCCCGGCTTCTAAGGCCTTGGTATAAAATTCAATACAGCCGTACATTACACCATGATCGGTTAGAGCCAAGGCCTCAAATCCTTTTTTCTTGGCACTGTTAACCAACTGGTCGATTTGCGTCAGACCATCAAGCAGGGAATAGTGCGAATGGACGTGGAGATGGGTAAATTTGGACATATTGTATTTGCATTATGGCAAAAAAGCCCAGGGTTGACAAAGTGTTAGATTTTGTGATATTTTTAGGTATTCTGTCGGGACTGGCAAACATGCGTATCATTTTAAGAAACCGTATGGCGCTGGTATGTTCTCAGAGCAGTTGCTCAATCTCGACCAGATCTGATCGCAGAGGCTTTTACACCGCGATCGTGACGACCATTGTCGTTGAGAAAGAAGACGACAAGTCGGCCGAGCCACAGCAGTCGTGAGGAATTCGTTAGCCGGGGTCTGCGCACTAGCGCAGGCTCCGGGTTCTTTTTTATATTGATCTTACATCTTAGGTATTAAATAAACGATCGTTTAAAATATACCCAAGATGCTTAAAACTTAAGCTTGAATTTTTTAATCAGCATTTTATCTCCGGAGAACCGATCGCAGGTTAGTAAATGCATGTAGGGCCGTATTTTGAGTGTATGGGCTATTTCGTGAATTTCTTTGCCGCATGGAAATGGCAAGATAAACACGCTACGCTGGAAATGAAAGAAGCCTAACCTGATCAGTTTTCTTCGAAGAATTTGTCTGGCGCCTTGTTTGTCTTCAGGAATATCAAAAGTCAGCAATCGCCAGCGATGATCCCAGGCGCGCGGTTTAATTACTATATCGTCAAATGCCGTTTTGTTTAAATGGTGCGCTCCGAGTTTGGTAATTAAAATTTTTAGTTTATTCTCTTTAAATTCATAGGCAATGAATTTTTTTTGTTTCAGGTATTTAAGACTGTTATGAATTTGGTTTTTATTGTAATCGGACCCAAGTTTTTGCTTAAGATATAATTTGAGCATGACATATGGGAATTGAGGGGAGAGAACAGATATAACGGTGAATAAAGCGCTGGCGCCCAAAATTTTTAAAATTTTGATAGTTAGGCTATCTGTCGGCTTTATGAATGGTTCGGATCTTTTGGATCCATGGTAGTTATTATAATAATTCTTCATGGGTGTTAAATTAACGATCGTTTAAAGTATAACCATAGTTTTTCATTTAGGCAAGTATTTGAACAAGTACTTGAAATAGAAAAGTCTGGCCCTTGACGAATGGGCAATTTTTGTTTAATCTTGAGCCTACTAGGCTTACTACCCTGTTGTTAGTTTAGAGGAGGAAACATGAGAACGAGACAGTGGCTTTTGGTTTTGACCGCAGTGGTGAGTTTCGGGTGCATTGGTTGCAAGGCGGCAACTCCCAAACAAACAGAAGAGCAGAAAGCAGACCAGGCGCGAGAAGCCGATTTTCAAAAACGCTTCCAAGACGCATCTGAGTATCTGGAGCGGGTGAATGTGAAAGCGATCGCCGGAGGTCAGGTGGTTGTCCCGATCGAACGGGTCTGCGAGCTCCGAACTTCTGATCTAATTGTGCTGGAAACATTTAGCCCTGACCGGTTCGCCAGGGAGGTGGGTTCGCATCCTGAGTTCGGGTACTACAACCATGCGGTGGCCAGAACCTTGCTTCACGCTGTCGATACCCCGGTCAATGAAAGGGCCAAGTTAGCCTCTCCGGAAAGAGGATGTTACTTGAGCTCTTTCCGAGTCGGTTTGGACCCGAAGCCGTCAAAAGGTATGTTCGGACTCAAAGAGTACATCAGTCTTTACGACTGGACTCGCTCACAGGACCTGGTTAAAGCTGCTTTCTTGATCTACCCGGAGAGAGCGGAACTACTCAAAGATTTGGGCTGGACTCACGACCAGCTGAACGCCAAATTGTTGCATGACATGCGGTTTCAGCTCGCGCGTCTCCGCGAGAGAACCCATGGAGCAGAAGCGGAGGAAGCGTACAGAGACATGCTGCAATTAATCCGCGATACGTCTGATCTGGGGTTTTCTATTGAGGATCTGGGCGTCACGTCCCAGGACCAGGGCCGTGTTGCTTTGCAGGACATTCTCGATCGACATCCCGGCCGCCGTACTGACAAGCGATGATCAACGTGCCGGAGTTTGCACATGCGGATTCCGGTTTTTCTTTTTTTATGTCTATAAAAGTGCTATAATTTGTTTATATTTATTTGTTTACTCACCCTCTCCCGCCCTGTACCAGAAGCGGTACAGGGCACCCTCCCCCAAAGGGGGAGGGAAAATTTGTAGAAACCAAATCACATGAACTCCTTACAAAACGACCGGTTACAGGAAGTGTTCCTGATGATTGGCGACAAATTAGCTCCGGTAAATAAAAAGTGGTGGTACGCGCTGGCCATTGCTGTCGTAGCTTTAATCCCGGCGTATTATTTGCTTAAGCTAATATTTGTCAAAGCTACACTGGCTACATACCATCAGCCGCAGATTATTTATGCCACCCCGGCCAAGCAGGCCCTCCAAATTTTGGATAAAAAAATTTTTAGCTTGGGCCACAACGCTTATTCCGGATTCATGAAAATAAAAAATATTAATTTGGAATGGGGGGTGGCCAGCCAGGAGTATGTGGCGCAATTTAAGACTTTGGGTGGCACCGTCCTGGCGAAAGTTAATGGCATCAGTTTCATTTTACCTTCCTCAGAAAAATTATTAGTGTTTTCCAGATTTACCTCAGAGCAAAAACCTGAAGTGGTAGAAGTGATTTTGTCGGATTCGCATTTTATCCATAAACCCGAGGTATCATTTAATTATGAATTGGAGCGGGTCAATGTCCAAAATAATGCCGACGGCTTGGTCGTCTCGGCCGGAATTAAGAATACGACCGCTTTTGGGATCAAGCAAATCAATCTGCCCATGGCGGTATATAATAATAAAAATGAAATTGTGGCTGTGAATTTTACATATATCAATGACGTCGGTTCGGGCGAAACCCGGACATTCCAGTATGCCTGGCCTGTCAACGTGCCGGGAGCGGTCCGGGCCGAGATTAGTCCGGAAATCAATATCTTTGACCGGAATATTTTTTCAACCGAAGCGGGCGTTTCACCTTTTCAGAATCAATGACCCAGTAATACAACTTCGATGCTTTTGCCTTTGAATGGTTTTTGTAATTAAAGTTTAATAATAGTTATTAACATAAATAATATTTGTACATTTTTTTCGGCAAAAGCCGACCAAAAACCATTTATCGAAGTTGATATACTGGGATGAAAGCTTGGCTGGCTAATTTTCGATATTTTGATTTGTATATTTTTATTAGCAGTACCCTGCTCCTGATTTTGGGTTTGCTCATGATTTATTCCACGACTCTGGAAAGCCCGAGCAATTTGTTAGTTCGTCAATTGGCTTACGCGGTTTTGGGCTTTCTTGGCCTGTTTGTCTTGGCATTTTTTGATTATCGCAAGTTTAAGAAAGCCACAGGCCTGCTCTACGTCGTGATAGTGCTAGGCTTGATTACGGTTTGGGTTCTGGGCCACAATGTCAGAGGCTCCACTCGCTGGATTGATTTAGGAATAATGCGTCTCCAACCAGCGGAGTTTGCGAAATTAATCATGGTTATAATTTTGGCCAAATTTTTGGACCAAAGTGGTGAGAAGCTCAAGAGTATCCGATATGTTTTATTGTCTGCGTTGTATGTCGGGATTCCGGCGGTGCTGATTTTAATCGAACCAGATTTGGGTTCAGCCTTGGTGGTCGTTTTTACTTGGCTGGCTATGCTGTTGACTAGTAAAATGAACAAGAAACATTTGGCCGTACTTTTGCTGGGCGCGGTTTTGGTCTCGTCATTTTCGTGGTTTTTCGTTTTGCATGATTATCAAAAAAATCGCATTTATACTTTTTTGAATCCCAGTATTGATCCCCAGGGCCGCGGTTACAACGTCCTGCAGTCGATTATCGCCGTGGGAAGCGGCAGTATCCTGGGTCGGGGAGTCGGGCGGGGACTGCAGTCACAATTGAAATTTTTGCCTGAACGGCAAACTGATTTTATTTTCGCGTCCACAGCCGAAGAACTGGGACTGATGGGCAGTTTGTTTATCTTGGGTTTATTTGGTGTGATATTTTTTCGTCTGGTCCGCGCCACCAAGCACGCGCGGGATAACTTTGGGATGTATTTGACCCTAGGAATTTTTTATATGCTTTTAATACAAGTCTTGATCAACATTGGAATGAATATCGGACTGTTACCAGTCACGGGTATTCCATTGCCCCTGTTAAGTTACGGCGGCAGTTCATTGCTGACGACGATGCTGGCTTTGGGATTAGTTCAAAGCGTCATCGCTCGCCAAAAGGCGGTTAAGTTTGGTAACTAATACCAAAGTTGACTGCCAGTTTATTAGTATATAAACTTTATCTATAATACATGCCTAAATTTGATTTAACTAAAATATCCCAGTGGCTGGCATATATTCTCAAATGCCCGGTCTGTAGTCAGAGGTATAGCCCAGAACAGACCAAAATTATTGACACAGGCGAGGAGCGGCCGCTTAGTGGCCGCAGTCTGCTGGTGCATACAGATTGCGAGCGTTGTAAAAGTTCCGTGGTCTTTTCCATTGCTATTGACGGTCCGGAAATTTTTTCTATTGGGATGGTCACGGATTTAACCTCGCAAGACACATCCAAGTTCAAAAACGCTCACCCAATCACCACAGATGAAGTCTTGGCCACTCACGAGTTTCTTCGGAGCTTTAACGGTGACTTTCGAACCCTTTTGAGATAAAAGACAACCGTTGACTCAACCCTCAAAAACTGTTATATTATGACAGCTAATATTTTTATGGAACAAATTGTAATACAAGCTAAGAAGAGAGAAGTCACAGGCAAGCGAGTGAAAACTTTGCGGGAAGCAGGCACTATGCCTGCGGTTTTGTATGGGCACAATGTCCCAACTCAGGCCATTGAAATTTCGGAAAAGGATTTTACCAAGGCGTTCAAGGTTGCCGGAGAAAGCACTCTGGTTAATTTGGTCGTGGATGGCAAGCCACAGTCAGTCTTGATTCACGATGTTCAGAATCATTATTTGCATGGTATGCCGATTCATGTGGATTTTTATGCGGTCAATATGAATGAAAAATTAAAGGTTCACGTGCCGTTGCACTTTTTAGGCGAAGCACCAGCAGTTAAGGCATTAGCTGGAACTTTGGTCAAAAATATCAACGAAGTGGAAGTTGAGTGTTTGCCTGCTGACTTACCGCAGAATTTTGAAATCGATATTTCGACGTTGAATACTTTTGAAGATGTGATCCGGATCGGGGACATAAAAGTCTCTGACAAGGTTATAATTATCGCTAATCCGGAAGAAGTCATCATCACAGTGACCCCGCCTCGTTCGGAAGAGGAAATGAAGGCTTTGGAAGAAAAAATTGAAGAGGACGTGACCAAAGTTGAAGGTGTGGTTAAACCCGAAGCAACAGTTGAAGGCGCGGTTGATGGTGAAAAGAAAGAAACGCTTGAAAAGAAACCCGAGAAAAAAACAGAGAAGTAATTAGTGATGAAACAAACATTTGAAGAGTTTAAGCCATTGTTTTTAGCTTTGCTCACGGTAGTAATTGCCGTTTTTTTATTTGCTCATCCGGCGGCTAAAAATTCAGTTGTGATCAAGCCCGCAGAAATTCCAACCGTGCGGGTGCCGATTTTGATGTACCATCATGTCGGTTTTTTGGCCAACACAGATCAAGGAATCAAATATGATCAAATCGCCGAAGATTTAACCGTTAGTCCGGCAGACTTTGAAGCTCAGGTAATTTATTTGAAAGACGGCGGATACCAGACAGTCAGCCTGCATCAAGTTTATAATGCCTTGGTGAAAGACGAGAAACTCCCTCCCAAGTCAATTGTTTTTACTTTTGACGATGGTTACAAAGATGTGTTTGTGAACGCGATCCCGATTTTACAAAAATACGGGCTTAGCGGGACATTCGCGATTGCCACAGAGTTATTGGGTCGGCCTAGCTACGCGGTTTGGGATGATGTGATAGCCGCAAAAAATGATGGTATGGAAATCGTGTCGCATACGGAAAATCATTTGGATTTAACTAACTCGATTTATTCCCAAGATGATTTGCATCGGGAGATTTTTGGTTCCAAGCAAATTTTGGAACAAAAATTAGCAACTCCCATTGATTTTTTTGTCTATCCGTATGGCCACCATAACCCCAGAGTCGAGCAAATGGTCAAAGACGCGGGTTACAAAATGGCTTTTGGAACCGCGTACGGCTTGGATGTGAGTGAAAACAATTTGTTTGCCGAGCCGCGAGTCCGCGTCCACGGCCAAGATGGCCTGGAAAAGCTCAAGCGGATTTTGGAGAGATCAGCGCGTACCGTACCTTCCCAGCCAAATCTTTAGAGATTTGAGCTATATACCCTGGCAGATATTTTTTGGCCAGGTTTTTGATTTGGGCCTACGTTCTAGCTTGACAGAACCCTTCGGGGGGGGGGTA
>JGI1358J11329_10000790_pt1 | contig 27591 bp, 28 predicted proteins | sample Subgroupgradi54m_FD_11329 | JGI IMG/M metagenome (IMG submission 11329)
AATCGCTAAACTTGGTGATAAAAGCAATTTTTGGCCGGCCAATGCGCCAAAATTAGGACCCAATGGGCCTTGCGGTCCATGCTCTGAAATTTTTTACGATCAGGGAGAAAATTATCCGGGCGCGGGAAAAGGATTTTGGGCAAATGATGAATCTGGGAGATTTGCTGAATTTTGGAATTTGGTTTTTACTCAGTTTGAGCGACAAGAGGGTGGAAAATTAGTTTCACTTAAAGCCAAGAACATTGATACTGGGATGGGTTTGGAACGGCTTGCCTGCATCCTTCAGGGAAAGAAGAATAATTTTGAAATTGATATTTTTCAGTCCATGATTGCGGAATTGCTCCGCAAATGTCCCAAGCCATCGTCAGAGCGTTTCAGTCTTTATGCTATTGTCGATCATGTCCGCGCGGCTGTGGTTTCGATTGCCGATGGCGCTCATCCTTCGAACGAAGGCAGAGGTTACGTCATCCGGAAATTAATCCGTAGGGCGGTGTGGCGGGGCCGTATGATTGAACTTTCGGCACCTATGCTGGCTCCGCTTGTTCCGTTGGTTGTTTCGTCCCTTGAAGATGCTTATCCTGAATTAAAACAAGCTGAGAAAAGTGTGGAGCAAACCATCAGCTCAGAGGAAAATCGGTTTCAGGAAACGCTGGAAAGTGGTTTGAATGTGCTTTCCAAATATTTGAGTTCGGCTGAAAAACGAAAAGAAAAGATTCTTCCCGGGCAAGAAGTGTTTCAGCTTTATGATACTTATGGATTTCCGGATGAGCTGACTCGAGTCATTGCCGGAAAATCAGGAATTAAAATTGACGAGAAAGGGTTTACGGCCTTACTTGAAGAACAAAGAAAACGTGCAAAGGCATCCAGTAAACTTGCAGACACTATTTTTGCAAGCTCAGATGTAAACCAGGAACTGCTGAAACTTCCTGAAACAGAATTTCTGGGGTACTTGACTTTGCAGTCTGAAGGCAAAATTTTATGGACTAGTCTTTCCGGAAAAGAGGGGGCCATTGCGCTTGATAAAAGCCCATTTTATCCGGAAGGAGGTGGTCAGGTTGGAGATACGGGAATCCTTGAGAACAAACATTTCAAGTTTGTGGTTTCAGATACTCAAAGAAAAGACAAAATCGTTTTACATTATGGACGTTTTGAAAATGGAAGCGCTCAAGTTGGTGAAATGTGCACAACCCAGGTAGACAAAGAACGCCGGGAAGCAACCAAACGAAATCATACGGCTACTCATTTGTTACAAGCAGCGCTGAGAACGGTTATAGGGACCCATGTTCGCCAGGTTGGGTCCCTCGTGAATCCTGAAAAACTTCGTTTCGATTTTACACATGGGAAAGCATTAACTGCGGATGAAATCAGAAAAATTGAATTATGGGTCAATGAAACTATTTTGGAAAGCATACACGTGCAGTCGAAACATCTGAGTTATAACGAAGCAATGAAAGCGGGCACGCTCGCTTTTTTTGGTGATAAATACGGCGATGAGGTCAGGGTGATTGAAGTGCTGGGACGGAGCCGTGAACTTTGCGGAGGAACGCACTGCCACCAAACAGGTGAAATTGGCGCTTTTGTCATCGTGAGTGAAACTTCGATCGGAAGCGGTACGCGCCGAATTGAAGCTTTGACCGGCCTAAATGCTGTCCATTATCTAAAAGAATTGGAACAAAAAATCAATCGGGTCTCAACCGCTTTAAAAGTTAATCCGGATCAAATTCTGGAGCGGATTGAAAAACTTCAGCAGAGAGTCAAGGATTTGGAAAAAGATTCCGAGAAAATAAACAGCCGGGTTGTGAATGTTGATGAGTTGATTGGATCGGCGACATCGATTGGTAAAGTAAAACTTATCAGTTGTAGTGTCCCCAATTTAGATGTTGATTCGTTGAGACAGTTGGTAGATCAGATCAAGTCTAAATCCAATCAAAGTGTGATTGTTCTTTTTTCGAGCGTAAATTCAAAAGTGAATCTGATTGTTGCCTTAACAAAAGATTTAACTTCGTCGTCCTTGGATGCAAAAAATTTGGCGCAGCAGGTAGCGGGATTGATTGGCGGAAGTGCGGGCGGAAGAAAAGACATGGCTCAGGGCGGCGGCCGGAATCCAAAAGGAATTGAGCCGGCGCTGAATCAAATTTCAAAATTAATTCGCGAGGCGGATATTTAATGCAGATTATTAATTGGGATAAACAAGCGTTAAAACGCCTAAACCGGCCGCTTGGCTATGACGTGGATAAAGATTTATTCAAGAAAGTTAGCCGGATTCTTCAAGAAATCAGAAGCCGGGGCGATCAGGCGCTTCTCAGATACACGCGTGTTTTTGACGGAATCGAACTTCCGCTTAAACGTCTTCAAGTGACGGAAGGTGATATTAATCGCGCCTACGAAAAAATTAATTTTGACTTTGTCCCATTGCTGAAGCAAATTAAAGATAACGTAACCGCTTACTATGAAACCGAGCTTCAAAAATCGTTTTCCATCAAAAAAGACGGAATTTATTTGGGCAAGCAGTACCAACCTCTTGAACGGGTTGGGATTTATATTCCGGGCGGAACAGCTCCGCTTGTTTCCACGGTTTATATGACTGTCATTCCGGCAAAGGTTGCGGGGGTGAAAGAAATCATCATGATAACGCCACCCAATCACGATACACACGACATCGACCCTCACATTCTGGTCGTTGCCGATCTTTTGGGCGTAAAAAAAATATACCGCGCAGGCGGAGCTCAAGCCATTGGAGCGCTAGCCTTTGGGACTCACACAATTCCAAAAGTAGATAAAATTGTGGGTCCCGGAAATCAATATGTTACCGAAGCGAAACGCCAGGTTTACGGATTTGTGGATATTGACATGGTCGCCGGCCCAAGTGAAGTTGCGATTTTGGCAGATGATGATGCGAATCCAAATTATGTGACCTGCGATTTATTGGCCCAATCGGAGCACTTTGGCGGAACGTCCTTTTTGATTACCAATTCCAAAAAATTGGCGGAAACGATCAGAAAACGGATTGATAATTGCACCATTATTCAAGTTAAAAACTTGGACGAAGGCTGTGATGCCGTTAACGAAATCGCACCGGAACATCTTGAAATTATGACCAAACAGCCTGAAAAATGGCTTAAGAAAATTTCCCATGCGGGCGCTATTTTTCTGGGGGCCTATTCGCCGGCCGTGATCGGCGATTATATTGCGGGGCCCAGCCACGTGCTTCCGACCAGCGGAACCGCTCGATATTTTTCTCCGCTGAGCGCAGCCTCGTTTATCAAAGGAACGCAGGTGATCAGTTACACCAAAGAAGCGCTCATGAAAGTCAGAGAACCCATTCGTCAATTAACTCAAATGGAGGGTCTGATTCTTCACCGGATCTCAATTGAATCCAGATTTATTGATTCGTCTCATAAGACAGAGGATGGAAAGGAAAAAACAAATGCCTAGCTCAAAACGTTCGGCAGTGGTATCGCGCAACACAAAAGAAACTCAAATTAAAATCTCGCTGGAAATCGATGGGAAAGGAAAATCACAAATCCAGACAGGTTTGCCGTTTTTAGACCACATGCTTACAAGTTTAACGAAACATGGGCTGTTCGATCTTAAAGTGAATGCCAAGGGAGATTTGCACGTTGATATTCATCACACCAATGAAGATGTGGGGATTGTGCTTGGCCAGGCTTTTACCAAAGCGCTCGGCAAAAAAGAAAAAATTAGAAGATTTGGGTTTTTTAGCGTGCCTATGGATGAAACGTTGGTTCGTTCCAGCCTTGATATTTCAGGCCGGCCCTCATTTAATGTTTTGAAATCAAAAGGGGTAAAATTTTCCCGTTTGGAAACATATTCATTTCATGATGCCTGTGAATTTATGCGCGCCTTTAGCCAGCATGCAGGCATTAATCTAATTGTTGAAATCATAAGCGGCAAAGATTCGCACCATATTATTGAAGCGATGTTTAAGGCGACGGCCAAAGCGCTGGATATGGCGACTCAGCGGGATGTTCGCGTAAAAGGAATTCCTTCCACAAAAGGGTCACTTTAAATAATGAAATCGGGCAGTAAAATCGGAATTATCGACTACGGCATGGGCAATCTCCGCAGTGTCAGCAAAGCAATTGAGCACTTAGGGGGCTCTGTTTATGTCGGCAGTGACTTAAGTATTTTATCCCGGCTTGAAAAGCTGATTTTGCCGGGCGTCGGGGCGTTTGGTGACGCCATGGCCGAATTAAAAAAAAGAAAATTGGTTCCGCTGATCCAGAACGCTTCTCGAGAAGGCAAAAAAATACTTGGAATTTGTCTGGGGCTTCAGCTTTTTTTTGAACGCAGTGCAGAAAATCCGAACGTAAAAGGGTTGAGCCTGTGGAAAGGGTCTGTTCCGCGTTTTACAAAAACAAATCAGGATTTAAAAATTCCGCACATGGGATGGAATCAAGTGGATTTAAAACGTACGTCAAAAATAACGGCAAAATTAAAAAATCATTCCTATTTTTATTTTGTCCATTCTTACTACAGCAAACCGGCCGACAAAAGCTTGATCGTCGGTAAAACTGATTATGGGATTAGTTTTCCGGCTGTCTTAGCTTCTGAAAATATATTTGCGGTCCAATTTCACCCTGAAAAAAGTCAAAAAGCGGGCCTCCAAATTTTAAAAAATTTTATTGAACTCTTATGTTGATCATTCCAGCGATCGATTTACATCAAGGCGTCGTTGTCCGCTTGACCCAGGGTGTTTTTGGTTCTGAAATTGTTTATTCAAAATCACCGGCTGATGTCATGGAAAAATGGCAAAAAGAAGGCGCCAAACTGGTTCACGTCGTTGATTTAGATGGAGCGAAAGAAGGAGTGCGCCGGAATTTAGGTTCATTGAAGAATATTCTTAAGGTGGCTAAAGCCAAAATACAGTTTGGAGGTGGATTGCGGTCATTTGAAGCCGTTCAGGAAGTCTTGCAGGCGGGGGTTTGGCGGGCCGTCGTCGGGACAAAAGCATTTGATTTTGATTTATTGAAAAAGCTAGTACAGGATTTTAAAGAACGGATCGCCGTTGGAATTGATGTGCGGGATGGAATGATCCAAACACACGGCTGGCAAGCCAATGATAGTTCTTTGTCAGTTCCGGAATTTTGCAAACAGCTTGAAGAAATTGGGGTAAACACCATTATTTATACCGATATTTCAAGGGACGGGACCTTAAGCGGGGCAAATATCAGTTTTCTCAAGGATTTGCTTGATTCTACTTCTATGAACATTGTTTTGTCCGGAGGGGTTTCCGATCTGTCGGACATCAAACAAATCGCCCGAATAAAAGCAAAAAATTTTGAAGGGGTTATTGTGGGAAAAGCACTCTATGAAAAGCGGTTTTTGCTTTCGGATGCCATTAAAGAATTAAAACCCATTACATGAATGAGAATCTAATCGATTTAATTTTCAGGGAACGTGAATGGTCATGGTCGTTGATTGGCCTTTTGTCAATTTTTTTTGCTTTAGGCCTCAGAGCGCTTTTTCTTAGGAATATTTTACACAGTATGAAGATCCGGAACAAAAGCTGGTACAGAAGGACTCTAATGTATTACCAAAAACGGTCGGCATTAGGATGGGTTTTTTTTGGATTGTTTATTTTGGGCGTTATTTTACTGTGGAGAATGGAACCTTTGCTCCTAAAACACTTAAGTTCTCTTGAGTGGTTTTTCATTTTCGTTTCTTTATTTTTTTTATCGGTGCTTTTTCATTTAAGAGCCTATGCGCGTTCTATTGTTGAGGCTTTACAGGAAAATGTCGCGATGGATAAAGAGCTTTAGAACGTGCTAACACGGCGCATTATTCCTTGTCTTGATGTAAAAGAAGGCAGGGTGGTCAAAGGAGTTAAATTCGTCAATTTGCAAGATGCAGGGGATCCCGTTGAATGTGCCAAGGCTTATGACCGGGCCGGAGCCGATGAACTGGTTTTTTTGGATATTACGGCCTCATCAGAAGCTCGTCCAATCACGCTCAGGATGGTGGAGCAGGTGGCTGAATCAATTTACATCCCGTTTACCGTTGGCGGTGGGATTCGGAATTTGGATGACATACGTGCTTTACTGAAAGCCGGTTGTGACAAAGTTTCACTCAACACAAGCGCGGTCCAGAATCCTGAATTTGTGAGGCGATCGAGCAATCGCTTCGGCAGTCAATGTATTGTGGTGGCTATCGATGCAAAGAAAATAGGGCCCAATCAGTGGAAAGTTTTTACCCATGGCGGGCGAGTTGCTACAAAATGGGACGTCATTCAATGGGCGAAAAAAATGGTGAAATATGGAGCGGGTGAAATTTTGCTCACGAGCATGGACCGGGACGGCACACAGGAAGGTTACGATTTGGAACTGACTCGAAAAGTAGCCGAAGCCGTTTCGATTCCGGTGGTCGCATCAGGCGGTGTCGGCTCGCTGGATGATCTTTATGACGGGTGTAAGCGCGGCAAAGCCAGCGCTGTTTTGGCCGCCTCTATTTTTCATTTTGGGACGTTTTCCATTCAACAAGCAAAAAAATATTTAGCCAAGAAAGGATTACCGATTCGGTTAGGAAATTAAAATGATTAAATTTAAATACGATCAGAACAATTTAATGCCGGCAATTGTTCAAGACCATAAAACAAACGAAGTGCTTATGCTGGCTTATGTAAACCACAAAGCCATTGATAAGATGCTGAGGATCGGGAAAACCTGTTTTTATTCAAGGTCTCGGAATACTTATTGGATCAAAGGTGAGACGTCCGGCCATATTCAAAAGATTAAAAAAATTTTAACGGACTGCGACCGCGACACGCTCCTGATTAAGGTGGAACAAATCGGCGGCGCCTGCCATTTAGGTTATAGAACTTGTTTTGTCCATTTATTAGATAAAAAGGGAAATCTAAAAGGTGTAACTCAGAAAACGGTTTTTGACCCAAACAAAACTTATGCCCATTGAACCGACTTTAGAACAGTTTAAAAAGGAACTGAAGCGTGGAAATGTGGTGCCGGTTTGTCTGAAACTGCCTGGTGATTTAGAGACTCCGGTTTCCATTTTTCTTAAACTTGCACAGAAGAAGTCTGACGCTTTTTTGCTGGAATCCGTGGAGCTCGAAGAACAGCTGGGTCGGTTTTCATTAATCGGGATGGATCCGGAAGTTCTGGTTGAGCACCGAAACGGCATTTCGGTAATTTCGAAAAATAACGCGGTTCAATCAAAAACAGAAGGTTTTTTGAAAACGACTCGGGAGTTATTGAGCCGATATCGATTGTCTACCCGCTTGAAACTTCCGCCTTTAATCGGAAGTTTAGTTGGATTTATCGGCTATGAACTCGTCCAGGAGTTTGAAGACATAGAATTGAAACCTAAAAAAGGACTTCCGGTCCCTGATTCTGTTTTTATGTTTCCAACCAATTTGGTTGTTTTTGATCATATTAAGCATGAGCTTAAATTGGTCCATTTGGCCATCGGAAATGGGGCAACTTCCGCCGAACGAATGTATCGAAAAGCCGCTCAGGAGCTTTTACGAATGAAGGCGGAATTAAATCGTCCAGTCCTGATTCAGAACAAAAAACAACGGATTAAAAAAATAAAAAAGCTGAATTCTAATTTATCGAAACGTGAGTTTGAATCGCTTGTCCAACGCGCCAAAGAACATATTCGGGCCGGAGATTGTATTCAAATTGTTTTGTCTCAGCGCTTTGATCTCGGAACCATAGAAGATGATTTTCAAATTTATAGGGCCTTGCGCTCACTCAATCCATCTCCCTACATGTTTTATTTGAAACATAAAAATTTTTCTCTTGTTGGTTCCTCTCCCGAAATGCTGGTCAAGAAAACCGCACGTGTTGCTGAAACCAGGCCCATTGCCGGAACCAGGCCGAGAGGGAAGGACGCGAAAGAAGACAGGATCAATGAAGCTGCGCTTCGTGCCTCAAAAAAAGAAATGGCAGAACATCTGATGCTGGTTGATTTGGGGAGAAACGACCTGGGACGGGTCAGCGATCCGAAGAGTGTAAAAGTCGAAGATTTCGCCAGAGTTGAACGATATTCTCACGTGATGCATTTGGTGAGTGAGGTCAGAGCGATTTTGAAGCAGAATAAATCCGCGCTTGATCTTTTGAAAGCATCGTTTCCGGCAGGAACCGTGACGGGAGCTCCTAAAATACGTGCCATGCAAATCATTGATGAACTTGAAAAAGAACGGCGCGGACCGTACGCCGGTTCTTTTGGTTATTTCAGTCTTAACGGTGATATGGATATGTGTATTACCATTAGAACGATCGTGGTCCACAATCAACAGGCTTACGTTCAAGCCGGTGCCGGAATTGTCAATGATTCAATTCCTCACAAGGAATATCAAGAGACCCTCAATAAGGCAAAAGCATTGATGCAGGCTGTTCAAAAGACGGAATTTTAAAATGCTGCTGATGATCGATAACTACGATTCTTTTACGTATAATTTGGTTCAGTATTTTAGCGAACTAGGTGAAAAAGTGGTTGTCTACCGGAATGACAAGATAACCCTTAAGGAAATAAAAAAGCTGAACCCAAAACGGATTGTCATTTCACCGGGGCCGGGAACGCCTCAAGAATCCGGTATTTCTAATGAAATTATCCGGGAACTCAGTGGAAAACTGCCCATCCTGGGCGTTTGCCTGGGTCATCAATGCATCGGATACGTGTTCGGCGGCGTGGTTTCGCGGGCAAAGAAAATTATGCACGGTAAAGTTTCTGAAATTTATCACCGCAACAAAGACCTGTTCAAGGGAATCAAGAATCCATTTCCGGCAACCCGCTATCATTCACTTCTCGTCCAACGCGGTTCATTTCCTTCAGCCCTTGAGATTACCGCTTGGACTCAAGACAAGGAAATTATGGGTTTGCGGCACAAAACGCATAAAACATTTGGTGTTCAATTTCATCCGGAATCTATTTTAACCACTTCTGGAAAGCAAATTTTAAAAAATTTTTTGGCGGCGAAATAACATGAAGAACCTAGACTTGTTATTGCTCGGAAAAGATTTGGGCCGGTTACAATCCAGAAGTTTATTTCGCAGTCTTCTCAAAAATGGATTGGAACCCGGAATTGCAAAACAGCTTTTTATTCTCCTTCAAAAAAAGGGGGAGCATTCAAATGAACTAAGCGGATTTGTGGATGCGGTACAATCACTTGAAAAGCCCATCCAAGTAAGAGCCCGCTTTCTGGTGGATGGATGTGGAACTGGGGGAGATGGGAAAAACACCTTTAATATATCAACCTTGGCGTGCTTAATTGCTGCAGCTTCCGGCGCTCATGTCGCCAAACATGGAAATCGAAGCGTTTCTTCGAAATGTGGAAGCTCAGATTTATTGGAGTCGTTAGGGGTTAAAATTGATGCACCCAAAAACAGAATGCTTAAAGCGTTTAAAGAAACCGGTTTTGGATATTTTCACGCTCCGCTTTACCATCCGATTTTTAAACAAGTTCAGCAGATTCGTTTTGAATTGGCGAAGAAAAAGATTAAAACTATTTTTAATCTAGCGGGCCCTTTTCTAAATCCGTTAAGACCCAAGCGGCAATTGATCGGCGTATGGAAAAAGGATTTGGTTCCCCTGATGGCTCAAACGGCGCAAAACTTGAAATTAACCCACGTCATCATTGTTTGGAATTCCGCCGGTATGGATGAAATGACAACGGATCAGAAGATTATTTTAATGGAATTGCGCCATCGAAAATTGACTTTGAAAACGCTTAAGCCAAATCAGTTCCATCTCAAAAGGAGTAAACCAAAAGATCTTCGCGGCGGAGCTGTAAATCAAAACTGCAGGATCGCTCTCCATGTGTTATCTGCTACAGACCGAACTTCAAAACTTGACGTGGTATTGCTGAATGCGGGAACAATTTTATATGTTAGCGGAAGAGTTAAAAACATTGCAGACGGAATCCGGCTTGCAAAAGAAGCGGTTTATTCTCAATCTGCATTAAAATTGCTAAAGCGGTTGGTTCAGATCAGTCATGATGCTCAATAATATTTTGGAACATAAACGCAAAGAAATAGCGGCTTTAAAACGCCGTCTGCCGCTCGATAAAATGATTAAGAAAGCGGAAAAACATACAAAACCGAAAAGATCGTTACGGAAAGCCCTTTCTAACGGTGAGCTTCATCTGATCTGTGAACTCAAAAAAGCTTCGCCTTCGGAAGGGATGATTCGCCGCCAATTTAGGCCGGTCCATTTGGCAAAAGAATTTGAATTAGCCGGAGCGTCTGCTATTTCCGTACTTACGGAATCACGTTATTTTCGCGGTAATCCGCGAACGATCAAGCAGATCCGGCCTTGTACCCGCATTCCGCTGCTCAGAAAAGATTTCATTCTGGATCTTTACCAAATTTATGAAACCGCATTGCTGGGCGCTGATGCTTTTTTAATTATTGCCATGCTGGTTTCGGACTCAGAGTTAAAAAAAATGATCCAAATCGCCAAGCGGCTCAATTTGGAAGTCTTAGTTGAGGTCCACACAAAAGAGGAACTTGTTCGCGCCATCAAGGCCGGAAGTAAAATTATTGGGATCAACAACCGTGATCTCAAAACGCTTCAAATCGATTGTTCAGTTTCTGAACGCTTAATGCGCTTGATTCCGAAAGGAGTTGTTTCGGTTATTGAAAGCGGGATTGAAAACAGGCAGGACATTCTGCGTTACCAAAAAAACGGAGCCCATAATTTTTTGATTGGGACCACACTCATGAAATCTCAAAATGTAACGGAAAAGATTCATGAACTTTTGGGTGATTCGAGGTTAGTCAATGCCTAAAGTCAAAATTTGCGGCAATACAAATGCAGCGGACGCGCTTAAGGCAAAAGAACTGGGCGTGGATTTTCTTGGCTTTATTTTTTGTGAAAGCAAAAGAAAAATCACCGCAGATCAAGCCAGGGAAATCATGAGCAGCATAGGTCCATTTGATTATTTTGTGGGCGTGTTCGCCAATCAATCAAAAGAAGAGGTGGAAGCCATTGCTCAAAAACTGAACCTCAAATGGCTGCAATTTCACGGTGATGAAACATCCCGTTACTGTCAATATTTTACGGAAAAGCAATATCATGTGATTAAAACATTTCGAATTAAAGATCTCATGAGTTTGAAACGCATTGGCGAATATGACGTCAGCGCTTTCTTATTTGACACCTATTCCCGTGAAGAACTGGGCGGGACCGGAAAAACATTTGATTGGAGTGTGATCGCTGAAAAACCATACGTGAGAGAGAAATTATTTCTTTCCGGCGGATTGACCATTCATAATTTGGAAACGGCAATCAAACAAGTCAATTCCTATGCCGTGGATGTTGCGAGTGGAGTAGAGAAAAGTCCGGGAGTGAAAGATCATCAGCTTCTTGAACGGTTTATTTCCATTGCGAAAGGGAAAAAACAAACCGGAGTTTCCAAATAATGGCAACCCCTGAGTTTTTGGAACGAATCGCCAACCGGATTGACCGGATAGACCGAAAAGGTTTGGAGCAGTATGTTTTGGACGTCATCAGAGAGCTTAAGTTTGTTACCTCTTTATTGGATCAGGCACAGGAGGGGCTTATGGTGATATCACCCAATCAGGAAATTCAGTTTATTAATCGCCGGATGAGTCAACTCTTAAATCTTCCGGAGAATGCGAGCCGAAAAAACGTCAGACATATTATTCCCGATCCTGAATTGTCAGGCCTTATTTTAAACGCGATCGAACAAAAAAAAGAAATTTTTCATCAGGAACTCGAAGTTTTGCTTCCGAGGCCCATGATCTTAAAGATCAATCTGCTGTACGAGAAAAAAGGGAAACCCCCGATTTTCATCTTATCAATCACAAATTTGACGGAAAACGAAACCAATATTAGAGAACGCTATCAGCTTGCTAATTGGAAAGCCATGTTGGGACTTGCCGCAGGCATTGCCCATGAAATAGGTAATCCGCTCAATTCCATGACGATTCATGTAAAACTGCTCTCCAAGCTGATTTCCAAGATTCCGCCGAGTGATCGCAAAAAAGCAGAAGATTCCTTAAAGGCTGTGGGAGATGAAATGACCAGGCTGGATCAAATTATCCGCGATTTTCTGAGAGCAACGCGGAGAAAACCGCTTCGTTTTGAACCGGTCCAAATCAATGATTTACTTGAAAAAACTCTGACATTTTTGAGCCCGGAACTCAAACATTCAAAAATCAAAGTGATCAAAGAACTAGATCAAGAAGTTCCTGGTTTTTTAATTGATCCGGATCGCATCCAGCAAGTTTTTTTGAATGTCATTAAAAACGCAATTCATGCCATGCCGAAAGGCGGAATACTCAAGATTCAGACAGAAGGGAAAGAAAAACTCTGTATGATTCATTTTCAGGATACCGGGGTTGGAATTCCAGGAGACATAATCCCACGCATCTTTGACGCTTATTATACAACTAAGGAAGAAGGAAGCGGTCTTGGGCTGATGATTGTGCATCAAATTATCAAAGAACACGGCGGACGCATAGAGGTGAAAAGTAAACCGAATCAGGGAACCACGTTTACGGTATTACTCCCGATTCGAAAGCAAAGATTGAGATTACCTGAGCCCAATGGCGGACAAGAATCATGAGTATTGGATCCAGTATATTAATTGTAGATGATGAACGGAATACGCGGGAAGGCTTAAAACATTTTTTAAGCGGGCTGGATTACGATGTGTATGTTGCAGAAAGCGGAAAAGAAGCGATCTCAATCGTTCGTAAGGAACGTCCTGAAGTGGTTTTGACAGATTTAAAAATGCCGGAAATGGACGGAATTACACTGCTTCATGAAATTAAGCGAATCAAACCAGACACCCTCGTTATTGTTCTGACTGCATACGGAACCGTTGAAAACGCCGTTCAAGCTATAAAGGCCGGCGCTTTTTATTATTTAACCAAGCCGATTAATTTTGAGGAGCTTGAATTAACGCTTAAGAAAGCGCTTTCGCAGCGTTCGCTTGAGCATGAAAATATTCGCTTGCGGGAAGAGCTCATTCGGGAGCGTCACGAAGCGGGTGAAATTATCGGTGAATCAGAAATAATTCGAAAATTAATTTCATTATGCAAACAAATTGCCCAGTCTGATTCAGCGGTTTTAATCCAAGGTGAAAGCGGGACAGGGAAGGAATTATTTGCTCATCTGATTCATTCAGAAAGCCCCCGGGTCCATCAGCCTTTTGTCACGGTCCATATGTCAGCCCTTACGGAAACACTGCTGGCCAGCGAATTATTTGGTCATGAGCGGGGAGCTTTTACGGGTGCGGCCGAACGAAAGATTGGAAGATTTGAACGGGCCCATAGCGGAACTTTGTTTTTGGATGAAGTTGCCGAAATTCCAGAATCCATGCAGATCAAATTGCTGCGGGTTCTTCAATCGGGCGAGTTTGAACGCGTCGGGAGTACAAAAACCCTTCGTGCAGATGTCCGATTAATTTGCGCGACCAATAAAAACTTGAAAGAGCAAGTGGAAGCTGGAAAATTTAGGGAAGACCTTTTTTACCGGATCAATGTGATTCTTTTGGAAATTCCGCCGCTCAGAGAACGGCCTGAGGATATCCCGCTGTTGATCAAGCATTATCTGAAATTTTTTTCTGAACGAAACCGCAAAGCGATTGATAAGATTTCCCCGGAAGCCCTTCAGCTTTTGACCAAATATGAATGGCCCGGAAATGTGCGCGAGTTAAAAAATATCATTGAACGCCTTGTCGTCCTTTCCCGGTCGAATGTCCTTACGGCTGAACATATTCCGGATGACATTAAGGGAAATAAAAAAATGTTGACCAAATCATCGTCGACCGGGAAAACCGTTAATACGCTTCAGGAAATGGAAGAAGAGATGATTCGTAAAACCCTGTTAGATTTGGGCCATAATAAAAGTATGGCTGCCAAGAAATTGGGAATATCCCGGCGCACGCTTTACCGGAAAATGGAAGAGTACAAAATTGAGGAATAATGACACAACTTGTATCCTTTCAGCACAAGTTCTAGTCTGCGTCAGAAGATGGATTCGTCAATGCTATAAGTAGTTGCTATAAAATAACTTACAACCGTAACAATTTAATTAAGAATTCTTATTTGGCACGGAATTTGATCTATATCTTTTAAACATGCAATTTAACGGAGGACTAAAATGGGAAAAGTATTAGGAATTGATTTAGGTACTACGAATTCATGTATGGCTATTATGGAAGGCGGCGAACCGAAAGTAATTCCAAACCGCGAAGGACAGCGCACAACGCCGTCAGTTGTTGGTTTTGCCAAAAATAATGAGCGTTTGGTTGGCCAAGCTGGAAAACGCCAAGCCGTCACAAATCCAGAACGGACGATTTTTAGCGCTAAGCGTTTTATCGGTCGTCGATTTAGCGAAGTTCAAAATGAAATTAAGCTTGTTCCTTTTAAGGTCAAAGAAGGAAGAAGTGGCGAAGCCATTATTTCAGTGGATGGCCGCGACTTTACGCCGCCTGAGATTTCTGCGATGGTGCTTCAGAAATTAAAAGCAGATGCTGAAGCTTATTTAGGAGAACCGATTAAGCAAGCGGTCATTACGGTTCCCGCTTATTTCAATGATTCTCAAAGACAAGCCACCAAAGACGCCGGTCAAATCGCCGGTTTGGAGGTTTTGCGTATTATTAATGAACCTACCGCGGCATCTTTGGCTTACGGCCTGGATAAAAAGAAAGATGAAAAAATAGCAGTCTACGATTTGGGGGGCGGTACGTTTGATGTTTCCATTTTGGAAATCGGAGAAGGTGTTTTTGAGGTAAAAGCCACAAACGGTGACACCCATTTGGGCGGTGATGATTTTGATCAACGCGTGATGGAATGGCTTGTTAGCGAATTTAAGAAGTCGGAAGGTATTGATTTGAGCAAAGACCGCATGGCTCTTCAGCGACTCAGGGAAGCGGCTGAAAAAGCAAAATGCGAACTTTCTACGGCCGAAACGACCGAAATCAATTTGCCGTTTATTACCGCCAATGCGTCTGGACCAAAACATTTGGTCATGTCGCTGAGCCGGGCCAAACTTGAACAATTGGTTCATGATTTAATTGAACGGACCATTCAGCCTTGCCTCCAATGTATGAAGGATTCCGGAATTTCCGCAAATAATATCGATGAAGTGATTTTAGTCGGCGGCCAAACTCGTATGCCCGCAGTTATCGAAGCCGTCAGAAAATTATTTGGAAAGGAACCGCACAAAGGCGTCAATCCCGATGAAGTGGTTGCGGTCGGAGCGGCCATTCAAGGTGGTGTCCTGGCTGGTGAAGTTAGAGATATATTACTTTTAGACGTTACCCCGCTTTCACTTGGAATTGAAACGCTTGGCGGAGTCATGACCCGTTTGATCGAACGTAACACAACCATCCCAACGCGGAAATCCGAAATCTTCTCGACTGCCGCTGACAATCAAACAGCCGTTACCGTGAAAGTATTGCAAGGTGAACGTCAAATGGCAGGGGACAACCGGGTTTTGGGAGTTTTTAATTTGGAAGGAATTCCGCCAGCACCGCGCGGCGTCCCGCAGATTGAAGTGACGTTTGATATTGACGCAAACGGCATTGTGCACGTTTCTGCAAAAGATTTAGGCACAGGTAAAGAACAAAAAATCCGAATTGAGTCGTCCTCGGGTCTCAATAAAGACCAGGTTGAAAAACTGGTCCGTGAAGCGGAAGCTCATGCCGATGAAGACAAGCGTAAACAAGAGGCAATTCAAACGCGCAACAATCTGGACAATCTTGTTTATCAAGTTGAAAAAAATATAAAAGAACACGGTGACAAAATCGGAGCTGATGATAAAAGCCGGGTTGAAGAAGCGCTGAAAAATGCGAAAGAGGCGCTTAAATCGGATAATACTGAGACACTTAAGCAAGCAACCGAAAAATTGACCACTGCTTCTCATGCGCTGGCTCAGAAAATGTATGAGTCTGCAGCAAAAGAAAAAGCTGCGCCTTCGGTTCAGGCAGGAGGACAGACAGCGGGCAGTGGTCCGTCAGCCGACAAATCAAATGTGGTCGATGCTGATTACGAAGTTGTCGATGGTGATGAAGAAGAAAAAAGGAAAAAATAAGCGTGTCGCGTTCGCTTATTCAAAGATATTTGTGGGTGCTTTTGCTGTGTTTTGCATTGACATCCACAAATATCTTTGCACAAGAGAATAAAATTCATCAAACGGAAGAACAACCTCAAGTTTTACTTCCTCCCAAAATTGTTTCACCCGAACTAGCAAGTATAAGACGACCTGCTCATAAATATCAGCTCAATGAAGTAATTGAGTATCAAGTTCAGGTTAAATGGCCGGAGCCTGTTTCGGATGTGCGAATGAGCTCTCCTCAAATGACGCTTGAAAATTTGGAATTAACCGGCATCGGTCAAGAAACGGTTTCCAAACCCGGTCAAGATAACGGTGAAGAGCAAATTTTGACTCTTGGTTTCAAAGCGCAAAATCCAGGACCGGCAAAAATTAATTCTTTGGTTTTGGAATGGACTCAAGCCGGAGGCGCTGCTACAAGCAGTTTAAAAATTCCATCTGTTGAAATAACAATTCGGAAACAAACAAATTATTTGTTTTGGATTTTTATTTTTGGATTTTTTTTGGTTGTATTTGGTGCTGGCTTCCTATTTACTCGTTTGAAAAAGAAAACCCCTGAGGTATCTGGCCCCGCGCAAACGTTCGAAGAAACGTGTTTAAGTCAGCTCATTCATGCTAAAAATTTGGTGGAAACAAGTTCACATAACGCAAACTTTTTGAACGACTTAACGCAAATATTGGACCGGTATGTTCAGCAAAAATTTGGTTGGAATCGGAGCCAGGAAGATTATAATGCTCTTCAAAAAAAAGCGGAAAAAATCTGGGACAAAAAAGAGATCCGTGAATTAAAAGAACTTTTTGAGAAAATTGAATATTACCGCTTCTCAGGGTCGGAATTAAAACCGGATGAACTCATCACATTATTTGAATCCGTACGATCATTTATTGAACGAAAAAAAGTGATTTAACTTAGGAGGAAGTATGGAATCATCAGTCAAGCAGGTTGGAGAACAAGTGAAGGCTTCGCAGGAAACGATTGAACGGCTTTTTCTCGAGATCGGTAAAGTCATCGTGGGTCAGCGCCATCTGATTGAACGACTATTAATCGGACTTTTAGCAGATGGGCATGTTCTATTAGAAGGTGTTCCGGGCCTGGCGAAAACAATGTCTGTTAAAACTCTTGCTCAGTCTATAAACGCAAAATTCCAGAGGATCCAATTTACACCAGATCTTCTTCCGGCAGACTTGATTGGAACGCTGGTCTACAGCCCTAAAGATGGCACTTTTTCGACCAAAAAAGGGCCTATTTTCGCAAATATCATCCTGGCTGATGAGATCAACCGTGCCCCCTCCAAGGTCCAAAGCGCGCTCTTGGAAGCCATGCAAGAGCATCAGGTGACAATAGGGGAGACCACCTTTCCGCTTCCGGAACCTTTTTTGGTATTGGCGACTCAAAATCCCATTGAACAGGAAGGTACTTATCCGCTTCCGGAGGCTCAAGTGGACCGGTTCATGATGAAACTGATTGTCACTTATCCGAACAAAAAAGAGGAAAAAGAAATTCTTGAGCGCATGTCCACAGGACTCAAAGTGGATGCCAAACCCGTTTTTGATACGAACATGATTTTCAAATTACGGGACATCGTCAATCGCGTTTATATCGATGAGAAGGTAAAAGATTATATTCTTGATATTGTTTTTGCAACGCGATACCCAGAAGAACGTAAGCTGGATCAATTAAAGCCCTTAATCGCATACGGTGCTTCTCCCCGTGCCAGCATCATGCTGACAACGGCAGCAAAAGCGCACGCTTTTGTTAGAGGAAGGGGGTATGCGACTCCTGAAGATGTCAAACAAATTGGCCTTGATGTACTACGCCATCGTGTCATCGTGACGTATGAGGCTGAGGCTGAGGAAATGACTTCTGAGAAAATTATTGCCCAAATTTTCGATCAAATCGAAGTTCCGTAATGATCCCATCATCTCTTTGGAAAGAACGCGCAGTCACTGAAAATACAAGCGCGTTCTTTCATTTTCTGGGAGAACATTTCGCCATTTTCGATGGCGAAATAAAGAGGTGATGGGATGATCCCGAAAGAAATATTAAAAGAAGTCAAGCATATTGAAATAAAAGCAACCAGATTGGTCAATGATCTATTTGGCGGAGAGTATGAATCTGTCTTTAAAGGCCGCGGAATGGAATTTTCCGAAGTTCGCGAATACGTTCCGGGTGACGAAATCCGCACCATCGACTGGAATGTAACGGCGAGATCACAGCACCCGTTTGTCAAAAAATATATCGAAGAGCGGGAACTAACCGTTATTTTTGTTGTGGATGGTTCCGCATCGCTCCAATTTGGATCGAAAAATAAGCTTAAATCAAACGTCGCGGCCGAAATTGCCGGGTTGCTTGCTTTTTCCGCAGTTAAGAATAATGACAAAGTAGGCCTGTTGATTCACACGGATCAGGTTGAAAAATATGTTCCGCCGAGAAAAGGACGAAGCAATGTTCTGAGAGTTGTCCGGGAAATTTTGTACTACAAACCGCAGGCAAAAAAAACAAACTTAAAATCTGCCCTTGAATATCTTTCCCGTATTTTAACCCGTAGCGCGGTTGTTTTTGTCATTTCTGATTTTTTGGACACTAGTTTTGAAAAAGCGCTGAAAATTCTTCACCAAAAACATGATCTCATTACGATCCAGATTGTAGATCAGCGGGAACAGGAAATTCCCGCATGCGGCTGGGTTGAGTTGCAGGATGCTGAAACCGGTGAAACAACTTTGGTTAATACCAACGACCGTAATTTTAGAGAAGCCTATCAAAAAGCAGCGAAACGAAGACAAGATCAATTAGACTATCTCTTCAAATTGTCGGGGATAGATACCGTCAAAATCACCGCAGGGTTGTCCTATATTGGTCCTTTGATTAAATTTTTTCGGATCCGGGAGCAACGCCATTGAGACGTTCAATTAAATTTTATTGTTTATTGGCTATTTTTTTATGGATTGGCGCGTCCAATCTTTTTTCTGCCCAGGATAATATTTCCGTCAAAGTCGAAGTCGACAAAGCGTTTGCCACGATTGGTGATGAAATTAACTTTCGCGTCACGACGCAACATTCTCCAGATATCACGGTCCTCGAATTAAACGCTGAAAGCGCCCTCTCTGATTTTGAAATTAAAAAAGCAACTGATTTTTCGACCCGGGAAAATAATGCGGTTGCGGAGGGTAAAAATTATGTCTTTACTACTTATCATTTAGGTCAGTTTGTCATCCGACCATTTTCCATTCGATACAGGACAAAAGAGGGTGCTGTAAAAGAAATCCAGACAAACAGTCTTTATTTAACCCTGGAAAGTGTAGATAAAAACAAAAGCCCTGAAAGTGATATTCGTGGCGTGAAAGGGGTTCATAAACTCAAAAATCAGTTATATCGATGGGTTTTGTCATTTGTTCTGATCGCAATAGCGGCGGCAGCCGGCTTTTGGTTTTATGTGTACCAAACCAAACGCGGCCTGAACGGGGGACAGCAGGAACCAGCTTTATCAGCCCATGAAGAAGCCTATTTGGCGCTGAATCAATTAAAGCATTCAGATTTGATCCGAAAAGGCATGGTTAAATTGTACTTTTTTCAAATGTCTGAGATTTTAAGGAAATATATTGAACGCCGGTTCAGAATCAGAGCACTTGAATCAACAACCTATGAACTGATGCAGGAAATCAAATTGATCCTGAACCCGGAACAGACGCAATTAATTCAGGGCGTTTTAACCTTTTGTGATTTGGTTAAATTCGCCAAATACGACCCTCCCGCGCTTGAAGTGATTCAACAAACCAATCAGGCAAAAATCATGATCGATAAAACCAAAGAAGAACTTGAACCGGTTCTTCAAGAAAGCATTAAAACAACCTAATGTGGCACTTTCAATCACCCGAATATTTTTTCGTTATTCTATTAATACCGGCCATTCATTACTTGATCAAATTCAAGAAGCGAAGTGCAATCCGCTTTTCATCGATTGAACCGGTCAAGCATTTAAAGTCCAAAAGTTTTCTGTTCCAGATTCCATTGTTTTTGAGGTATCTTGCCATTTTTCTGATCATTTTTGCGCTCGCCCGGCCTCAAAAAATCGAATCTGAGCGTGAATTTGAAACCAGGGGAATTGATATTGTGTTGTCCCTTGATATCTCCGGATCCATGTTGGCCGAAGACTTTAAGCCGGTCAACCGAATGGCAGTCGCCAAGGAAGAGGCGAAAAAATTTATCAAATCACGCCAGAACGACCGGATCGGATTGGTTGTTTTCGCAAGAAAAGGATATACGCAATGTCCTTTGACTTTAGATTACCAAGTTCTTGAGAAATTAATTGATGAAGTAGAGGTGGGTTTAATTAAAGACGGAACGGCCATTGGGCTCGGCATTGGAACGGCGGTAAACCGGCTTCGGGACAGTAACGCGAAGAGCAAAGTCATCATTCTGTTAACGGACGGTGAAAATAATGCCGGCAACTTGGATCCGATCACGGCCGCCGAGTTGGCACACAGTTTCGGAATTAAAATTTATTCCATTTGCATCGGAAGAGGCGGATTGGTACCGTTTCCGGTGGAAGATCCGATTTTCGGGAAACGGTATGTTCAAGCTGAGGTTAAAATTGATACCAAAGTACTGAAACGTATCTCTGATATTACGGACGGAATCTTTTTCCAGGCCGGAGATCCGAAAGCATTGGAAGAAGCTTACCAGCGGATTAATCAGCTTGAAACTTCGGAAGTCAAAGTGAAGGAATATTCAAATTATTTTGAACTGTATCACTGGTTCTTGATTCCCGGCGCGGTTCTCTTTGTAATCCAAATTTTATTGGCGCGAACCGTATTCACTAAATTACCCTAAGGATTCAACGATGCAATTGATTCATCCTGAATATTTATACGGCTTTTGGCTTATCGCGGGACTGATTTTTTTCTTTATTTGGGCTGAAAAAAGAAAACGCAAACGGCTCGAACGTTTCGGCGAATGGTCTACCCTTAAATTGCTTATTCCGTCTCATTCAGAAGTGAAAGCTTGGTTGAAAAAAGTCTTATTAATTTTGGTTTTAAGTTTGCTCATTTTTACCCTCACTCAGCCGCAGTGGGGTGAAACGAAAAAACAGCTTCAACGCAAGGGAATTGACGTGATGTTCTTGGTAGATACTTCCTTGAGTATGCTGGCTGAAGATATTGTTCCAAGCCGTATTGACAAGGCAAAGCTTGAGATGAAAGCTCTTTTAAATGAGCTTAAGGGTGACCGCATTGGCATCGTTACATTTGCCGGTTCAGGCTTCATCCAATCTCCTTTAACGCTGGATTATGACGCCTTTTTACTGTTCGCTAATTCAATTCAAGTGGGTTACATTCCAGATCCTGGCACTTCATTAAGCGAAGCCATTCGAATAGCACTCAAGGCTTTTCCTAAAAAGAAAGTCAAAAACCAAGTTATTTTGCTGATCAGTGACGGCGAACATCATGAAGGAGATGTGGAATCCGCAATTAAGCTGGCGAATGAAGCACAAGTCAGGATTTACACGATTGGTACGGGAACCAAAGAAGGGGCTCCTATTCCGCTTAGATCCGGAGAAGGGAAGGTGGGCGGTTATAAAAAGGACCGGGCAGGGGAGATTGTGATTACGAAGCTCAATGAAGAGCTTTTAACCAAAATTGTCAAACAAACCGGAGGTCTTTACTTCCCTGCTACGCCTAGCGGCCGGGAGATCGATTATATTTATCAACATATGCAAAATTTGGAAAAGCAGGAATTTAAGCAGCAAGTGGTCGTTGAACGAGAAAATCACTTCCAAATTTTTTTAATTTTTGCTATTACATTCTTAAGCCTTGAAATGCTGATCAGTGAAATTAAGAGAGAAAAGAAAGTTTATGTTTAAACAAATTTCCAATTTATTATTTTATATCGCCATTTTTTTGGTTTGTTCCGGCTTTTTTGAAACGACTTCGGGTTTAAACCAAAAAGGAAATAAAAATTATGAAGATAAAAAATATGAAACCGCTTTAGATTCTTACCGGAAAGCGCAGATCCGGAATCCGGATAATTCAACGGTTCGTTACAATTTGGGTACAACACTTTACCAACTGGATCAATTTCAAGAAGCCGAAACGCAGCTGAAGCAAGCTTTAGAGAAAGCGGAGACGAAGGAATTAAAGGCCACCGCTTATTACAACTTTGGAAATACGCAGTACAGACTCGGCCAATTTGACGAATCCATTAAGGCTTATCAGAAAGCGCTCGAACTGAATCCGAATGACAGAGACGCCAAATACAATCTTGAATTACTTCAAAAGAAGAAAAAAGTATTTGATATCAAGCAAAACAAACGGGATCAGGAACAACAGAATCAAAAAAATCAGTCGCCGCAACAACAAAAACAACAGAATCAGCAATCCTCCGGTGGACAAGATCAAAAGAATCAACAAGGACAGGCCGGAAATGAGAAAAATCAGGGCCAACAGAAAAAAGATCAGGAAGAGCAAGGTCAGGGTCAAAACCAACAACAGGATCAAAAGGATCAGCAGGAAGAATCACAGAAAAACCAACAGGATCAATCCAAATCTGAGGAACAGAAGGAGCAAGAGGAAAAAGAGCAGGAAGAAAAAGAAAAGAAAAATCAAGAACAGCAAGAAAAGCAGGATCGGGATCAGAAAAAACAAGATCAGGGGAATGACCAAAAAGAACAAGGTGGTTCCGAAGGACAACAGCCCCAGGACACTCAACCGGCCACACCGGTCAAACTTGATTCCAATCAGGAAGGTCAGCAGCCTGAACAGCAACCGGGTCAATCCGGAGGTCAGTTGCTTCAAGGTCAAATGTCCCGTGAAAGCGCCCTTAGAATTTTAAATGCATTAAAAGAATCCGAACAGGAACTTCAGTTCCTCAGACGTCCACAACAGCAGAAAGAAAGTGAACCCTTAAAAGATTGGTGAGCCCCGTTAGAAACAACAAGGAGACAAAATGTCCTTAGAGAAAATCGACGCTGATTTAAAAACCGCCATGAAAGAAAGAAATGAAATTAAGCTGGGCACTTTACGAATGTTGAAAGCTGCCATTCAAAATAAAGAAATCGATAAAAGAAAACCTTTATCAGATCAAGAAATCCTCGAAGTCGTCCAAAAGCAGGTGAAACAGCGCAAAGACTCAATTGTTGAGTTTGAAAAGGCCAACAGACAGGATCTATTAAAGAAAGAAACCGCCGAAATTGTGATCTTGGAACAATACCTACCCAAACAGCTAAGTGAATCAGAGCTTAAAGCCATCATTGAAAAAGCCATTCAAACCACGGGCGCGAAAGCCAAAGCTGATAGGGGCAAAATCATGAAGGAAGTCATGCCTCAAATTGCCGGCCGAGCTGATGGAAAACAAGTCAACCAAATCGTCTCTTTGTTGCTTCCCTAGTTGTTCACGCTATAAGCCTATTTTGCACCCATCTCTCTGCTATTTACTTTACATAATATACATTATCGGACGTTTAAACCAGTCAATTAGAATATCTTTGAATCAAGCTGGACAGTTTCTAACACTGGGAGTCCTATTTTTCAATGAGTTTGGGATTACTTATAAATAACGTTTACGGCGGAAAACGTCAGAATGTAAGGATGCCACGCGGTCTAGAAATAAAATGCCGTTTAAATGATCAATTTCGTGCTGAATACATCGGGCCTCAAGTCCGGTAGCCTTGTGAAGAACCATGCTTCCAGTTAAATCCTGCCATTTGGCGGTCACCTCGTCGTAACGTCTTACGTTTGCGGTATAGTCCGGCAGGCTCATGCAACCTTCACGCAATACAATTTCCCTGTTCAATTTAATGATTTCCGGATTGATTAGGATGAGAAGCTTTGAGCTTTGAACTTTGGATGAAACGTCAACAACCGCAATCTTCTTTAAAATGCCGATTTGGGGCGCTGCAATCCCGACCCCGCCTGGCTGCAACCTCATTATTTTAATCAGGCGTTTCACTATTTTTTCAACAGATAAATCAAAGTGCACGATTGACTTTGAGACTTGGCGCAGTACAGGCTCTGGAAACTTGCGGATTGGCATTAATTAAAAATGAGATGACTCAATGGGATTAAATGCAATGGTGACGCCGATTTCTTTTCCAAGTTTAGAAAATTTATTTTTCAACTTGGGAATGAGATAAACATTGCGGCGCGGGATGTCAACTTCTAGGATTAAAGCATAAGCAGCCCTTTTGCCTCTGCCCAGGATTTTAGAATCCAAATCCGTGATATTAAGCCGTTCGTCAGCGAGCAGCTTTGCGACTCGATGAACAATTCCCGCACGGTCTTTTCCTGAAACAGACACGATCCAGGAACTCGTTCCCGACCCATGTTTTTGCCCCCGTTTAAGCAAATATTTGATCTCTCTAGTGCTGATCAGGAGTCCTGCTTTCCTTTCGAGCTTTTTCAAATGATTCAACAATTTTTCACGCATTTTGGTTGTTTTTAGGTCAGCCAGGAAAATCATCGCAAATTCACCTTCCAAGATCGTCATGCTGGCATCTTCTAAATTTCCGCCTACCTGGTAGAGCGCTTTCGTTAAAGCTGAAATAATTCCGGGCTTGTCTTTTCCAACCACCGTTACGGCTATTATCATGAGACACCTTCTTTATTTGATTTGAGATAATTTTTCCTCACCCATTCAATTGCCTCTAATTTGGATTTGATGCCGCGTTCCAATTGCAATGAATAAGCTTCTTCAAGAATTTCTTTCATCACCGGGCCGGCTTTTATACCGAGGCTCATTAAATCATGTCCATTTAAAATAGATTTTGGTTTGAGCTCTTCTTTTTTGAACTCATTGACTTTATCTTGTAGAAAATGAAATAGATCCAACTTTCCATGACTGGCTAAGCAATCAATTTTATGAAGCGTTAGTTCAGTCTCAAAGTTTTCACGAGCCACAAATTGTTTTAATTTACCGACACGCATTTCTTTTACATTTGCGAATTTCATATGATTTTCAACGCAGGAAAGAATATCAGCTATTTCACGATTGGAAAACCGGAGCCGCATCAGAAGCTTTTCCGCGATTTGCGCGCCTATATGGGGATGATTGTAAAAATGAATTTTCCCGCCTTCATCAGAAAATGTAGCGGGTTTTCCGACATCATGTAAAAGCGCACCGAACGCTAAAACGACCGACGGATGGTCCAGTTGATCCATCAGCATTTTGGTATGAATCAATACGTCCCCCTCAGGATGATGTTCCGGCGGCTGAGCGACCCCTTTCATGGCCTCAATTTCAGGCAGAATTTCAGCCAGAAGGCCGCTTTCTGATAAGAGTTCGAGCCCAAGACCGGCGTTTGGACGCGTAAACATTTTGATCAATTCATCCCGGATTCGTTCCTGACTAACCGAATGTATTTTATTTCGGAGCCGTTTGATCGTATTCCATGTTTCTGATTCGATCTTAAAATCAAGACTGGCCGCAAACCGGACGGCACGAAGCATTCTGAGATGGTCTTCCTCGAAACGTTCTACCGGATTTCCGATGGTTCTGATCAGCTTTGCCTCAATGTCCTTTTTTCCTCCAACATAATCAATCATTTTTCGTTTAACGGGGTCGAAAAAAAGCCCATTAATCGTAAAATCCCGCCTTTTAGCATCCTCTTCAGGACTTGTGAACGAAACAGTTTCGGGATGGCGGCCGTCCCGGTAGGGGCCCTCCCTTCTAAAGGTTGCGATTTCAAAATGACGGTTCTCGATGACCGCAATGATAACGCCAAATTGTTTACCGACTTCCACGGTTTTATCAAATAATTGTATCACCTGGTCTGGAGATGCGGTGGTTGCAATATCATAATCCTTTGCTGGCTGATTCATCACCAAATCCCGAACGCAGCCACCGGCAAAGTAGGCAACGAATCCGGCCTTTGTCAGTTTTCCGACGATATGAGAAGCCAGTTCTTTTTCTTTCATTGATTTTGTCCTGTTACCGAATATTAAACCCGCTAAAATGCTTTTCCGGTTCTTTCCAAGAAATGGAAACGTTGTCAACTTTTGCACCAGGAGGACCTTGCTGGCACCATCCAATCAACCGGTTTAAGAAAGCCTCCTCACCTTCCGCAATGATTTCGACGGAACCATCCGGTAGATTTCGGACGCATCCGGATAATTGCAATTTTTGGGCAGCATGTTGAGCGCTTGCTCTAAACAATACACCTTGGACAAAGCCGGAAATATTCAGATGAACCTGTCTGATCATAAACTTCGAAAACGAGGAATGACCAGAAGAGCCAAAAGGCCAAAAAAAGCGGTTGATATAATTAGCGCCCTTAAGCCGATCCATTCAAACAACATCCCTCCAAAAAAAGAAGAGGCCGCCTGCCCCAAATTAAAAAGACTCATTAAAATTGCGAAAAGCGACCCTTCTACTCCTGTTGCATGCGCCAGTGTCGCGGATGATGAGAACAAAGGAAGCAGCACCATATATCCGAATACTCCAAGTAATAGCGAAACTGCAAAAGCGCTTGCATGATTGTGGATTGCTAAAGTCATTGAGATATCAAAAAAGCCAAAGATCACCGCCCAAAAAAGCGCTTTGTGAAGTGGCGCATCTTTAAAAAAATTGATAAAAATGAAACATCCGATGATTGCGCCAAACCAAGTAACGCTGTTTAACACGCCCAAGAAAATTTCGTCAAATTTTAAAATTTCCCTCATGTAGAAAAATAAAGGCGTTCCGATCGCAACTGAGGTGGAAAGGATTAAAAGGAACAAAACAAACCATTTCAGATCCCCATGGATGATGCATCTGAAGCTTTTGATGATGGGCGTCAGGATGTTTTTCTTTTTCAAAGTCCCTTTCCACGGTTTTTCCCGTAAAAATAGGACCGCAACGAGTGATACCAGTGGAAGCATGGCTGTGATTAAGAAAACGTTCTGAGCGCTTATTTTGGCCGCCAAAATGCCCCCTGTGAAGCCACTGGCAACAGCACCTAAGCTTCGGGCACCCCAGGCTATGGATTGATAAGTTTGGGCGCTTCCCTTCCTTGAGTATTCGACGACCAGCCCGTCCGTAATCACATCGGTAGCCGCTAAACCCAAATTTGCGATTGTCATGGATAAAATGAGCCAATTTTGTTCAGGCGGTAAAACGCTCAATAAAACCCATCCCAAACAGGAAAGGATAATGAAAATAATTAAATAAGGTTTGCGCCGAAGCCCAAAAATTGGAAACGCATCCGAAATGGCGCCATAAACAATTTTTAAGAACCAAGGAATCGATACGACTGAGATAATGAAAGTAATTTTTGAAATACTAAATCCTTGTGCTCGAAGATAAAGAGGTAAAGCGATGCCTGCAATTCCCAAGGAACCTTGAATAAAATAGACAACCGCGGCAAGCCGCATAACGTCCCAGTTGAGTAGCATAGATATTTTTAGTCCGAAAAAAATTCCCGCGCGCGTTGTCGACCGGTTAAATTTTTATAATCCTGATAATCGATCCAGATCAAGTCATTTCTAGTTTCGGCAAGACGTTTTACGATTTGAAAACGTTCACCCGGATTGGATTCAAATCTGCGGCAAGTCACATAC
>JGI1358J11329_10000798_pt1 | contig 27480 bp, 26 predicted proteins | sample Subgroupgradi54m_FD_11329 | JGI IMG/M metagenome (IMG submission 11329)
TCAAACTGCCTCGTTATCCCAGTTGGCGCTGGATTGCATTTCCATTTTTGTGGCTTGTGGTTCGACGTGAGGCCGCACGACTCATCAAACAGCTCAAACCTGACGCGATCGTGACCGCCGGTGGATTTACGGCCGTGCCCGTGGTCTATGCCGCATCGAAAAAACACATTCCTTGTTTTACGCATCAGCTTGATTTGGTGCCGGGCTTGGCCAATAAAAAAATCGCACCGCTCTGCGCGAGTGTCACAACTTCATTTGAATATGAGCGCGCCCCGTTCGGCGATCGAGTGACAGATGAACAAATTCCAACACCCACGCTTTTTTCTTTCACACATCTTCCTTCGCGACACGAAGCCTTGCATCATTTTGGATTGTCTGATGGAAGGCCGGTCACTTTGATTTTTGGTGGAGGAACCGGAGCGCAGGCATTGAACGAGATGATGGATCGAACACATCACGAATGGTCGAAGTTCACACAGGTAATTCATGGGACGGGGAAGGGAAAATTAGACATTAGACATTCGACATTAGACATTAGGAAGAAAACGCATGGATATGTGATGAGGGAATTTTTTGGGGAGGAGATGGCGCTTGCTTACGCGGCGGCGGATTTGATTGTGTGCCGGGCAGGGATGGGAACATTGTCGGAAATCGCCGCGCTCAAAAAAGCGGCGATCATCGTACCCATTCCAAAGTCGCATCAAGAATTTAACGCGCAAGCGTTTGAAGAGGCTGGCGCGGCTGTAGTGATTAGACAAGATTCAAAAAAATTCGAGGAAGAACTTTTAGCTGCGGCAGAGCTGCTCATCCACGATGAAAAAGCGCGACACGAGATGGGGGAGAGAGCGCATCAATTTTTAACGACGGATGATGGAAGCGCGTTTGCGGAGCGGATCATAAAAATACTTGACGATCAAAACAAATCGTTACATCATGCATAATCCGATTGATCAAGCTGATCTGTCGGCGTAACTTTGACATCCAACCCACATCAGGAGGCCGTTATGGCAAGAAAAAAGGCGTTGGCCTTGTCTGCGCCGACGGCTCTGGCGCGAGAAGTAGATCCAACGGGCGAGAGAAAGAACCTGCTCGCCTTGTGTGGGGAACCGATCGAAAAGTTCGCGAGGCCTGGATGGTTGGAGGTCAGGAGGATCTTCCGTTCCCGGCTTTGCAAGGAGCTCTCGTGTCACCACTCCCTGTTCGTGAAGATTCTGCTTGACCCGTGGTACATCTTGGGTGTACTAGGAGCCGTCATGATGCTCTTCCTCGGCTTCAGCCCGCTTACGGCTTTGCCGGCTTTGCTGATCTCATTCCTTTTGAGTTTTCCGGAAATCTATCTCGTGCGGCGCTTGAGTTGGCGCTGGCATCGGCGTGAGCTTGACGCCAAGCGAGCAGAGTTGCTCAAAGAAGCTCCGGCCAATGCCCTGCAGTTCCTGCGCGCAGGATTGGAAAAGCTTCAGCAGGATCTGCTCAAAGACAATCTAGACCAGGTAGGTGTGCACTCGATCCTTACAAGAGCGCTTCTCTGGTTCCAGAACAAAAATGATGAGCTCGCCTGTCAAGCCAACGCTTTTCGTGCTGAAGTAAAAAGCTTGGTTGAAAAACCAGAGTCAGCGGCGTTGAATCAACGGCTTGAAGCAGCGGCGAACAACATCGAGCAACTGAAGCGTTGCGTGGCGGACAGCTTGGGAGCATTCAACGCGTTTCAGCACGCCTTTGCGTGTGCGCATGCGGAACTGCGGAAGGTGGTGAATTGTTTCATCGATGCTCGAGAGCACGATCAATACCTGGCCAATCGCTTCAGAAATCTGCAAGCCTTGCAACCGGGTGAGTGGGACGAAACCGCGGCCGAGATCGATGGGAGCACTGAATCCATGCTGGCAGATCTGCCACCACTCTTTGAGAAGCTAGACAAGCTCGAAGAGGTGGCCCAACTGATTCAATCGGGTGTGAACAGGCTCACCCTGTCTCCCACCCACGACCTCCTCAAACAACTGACAGCCTTTGATGAGGTGGTGGAAGCTGCTCAAGAGATGCTCAAACCCGAGCCCACGTAACCTGAACCTTCATTTTTTCCTGAAGCGGTACTCCCGCTTCTTTTTTGTTTCTCCTCCTCATTTCTCACTATCATCTATAGAAAGCTATAGCTATCCATTGATGATGATAGAAAAGCATGGTTGACTTGACCTTGCTTTTTCCGTTCCCGCCCTCCACACTGGTGAAACTATGTTAGATGATATTGCCCGCGAATCCATTCAAAAACATCGCGAGTGGAAAGGCAAAATCGAAATGCGAGCCAAGGTTGCTATCGATGAGATGGCTGATCTGACCCTCGTGTACACGCCGGGTGTAGGTGCTGTTTCAAAATTGATCGCGGAACATCCGGAAGAGGTTGATCAACTCACGTGGCGCAAAAATACGGTGGCCGTGGTGTCTGATGGATCCGCTGTCCTCGGTCTCGGTAACATCGGACCGGCTGCGGCTTTGCCGGTGATGGAAGGGAAGTGCGCGATTTTTAAGCGCTTTGCAAACATTGACGCGGTACCGATCGTGCTTGGCACGCAAGACGTCGAAAAAATTATCACGACCGTCATGGCAATCGCCCCTTCCTTCGGCGCGATTCAATTGGAAGATATTTCCGCCCCGCGTTGTTTTGAAATTGAACAGCGTTTGCAAGAGGCGCTGGATATTCCGGTGATGCATGATGATCAACACGGCACCGCCATCATCGTGCTTGCCGGACTCATCAATGCACTGAAGGTCGTACACAAACAAATCGATCAGATCCGCGTGGTGATGAACGGCGCGGGCGCTGCAGGTCTGGCCGTGACTCGCTTGCTCATCAAAGCCGGAGTTAAAGATATGATGATCGTTGATCGTCAGGGCGCAATTTTTTCCGGACGTGAGGGTTTGAATGAAGAAAAAAAGATTTTGGCAGAGTTGACGAACCGCACTCGCCAATCAGGTACTTTGATGGATGTCACACGCGGAGCCGATGTGTTGATCGGGGTAAGCGCTGCTGGAGCATTTTCATCAGATTTAATTCGATCGATGGCGCCGCAACCGATTGTGTTTGCGCTTGCCAATCCCATTCCGGAAATTTTACCGGATGAGGCGCGTCAAGCAGGGGCTACGGTCATCGCCACCGGTCGCAGTGATTTTCCCAACCAAATCAACAACGCTTTGTGTTATCCCGGTCTCTTTCGCGGCATGCTCGATCAAAACATCAAAAAAGTGACGGACGAGATTAAGCTTCATGCCGCCCACGCCATCGCATCCGTCATTAAGAATCCGACCGCCGACCATTTTATTCCTTCCATTTTCGAACCCGGATTGATGGAGATGGTGGCGACAAGCGTTATCTGATCGTATTTCTTATCTCATATCTCCTATTTCATGTTATCATTCTCTTCATGATCCACCTGGAGCACATCACAAAAATTTATCATCCGGACAGCGTCGCCCTGCAAGATGTTTCTTTAAAAATTGAGGCGGGGGAATTTGTGTCCATCGTCGGGCAGAGTGGAGCCGGGAAGACGACGCTTGCAAAAATCATGATTGCGGAAGAGCCGCCGACCCATGGTCGCGTACTGGTAGGTGGTTGGGATATTACCCATATTCGTTCATATGAGATTCCAGAACTGCGTCGTCAAATCGGCGTGATTTTTCAGGATTATAAATTGCTGCAGAAAAAAACCGTGTATGAAAACGTGACCTTTGCTTTGGAAGTCGCCGGTGCACCGCAAAAACGCATTCAAGAAATCGTGCCGCAAGTGTTAAAAATTGTAGGATTGGAAGGCAAGGCTCACCGTTTTCCACGGCAACTCTCCGGAGGAGAACAGCAGCGGGTGGTGATCGCTCGCTCGCTCGTGCATCGCCCGAAAATTTTATTGGCCGATGAACCGACCGGAAACTTGGACACCATGAACACGCATGACATCATGGAGCTGTTACTCAAAATAAATCATTTTGGAACGACCGTAATTCTCGTGACGCACAACCGTGAGGTGGTGAATGGATTGAGACGTCGAGTCATCACTCTCAAAGATGGTAAAGTCTTAACTGATCTCGCACAGGGAAAATATATTTTATGATCACTCTTTGGCGCATCTTTATTGCTTCATGGAAGAATCTGACGCGTAACACGTGGATCGCGCTGGCTACGATTTTTGTGTTCATGATGGCGCTTTTATCCGTCAATGTTTTGTTGGGAGTAAATGCCATGCTGGAACGAGTGGTGACTCTCTTGGAAAGCAAAGTGGATATGACGGTCGCTTTTAAACCCGCGACTTCCGAAGCGATCGTCAATCAAGCTCGTTTTTATTTAACGTCTTTACCGCAAGTGAGCTCCGTTGGCTTTGTGACCGCCGCAGAGGCGCTTACGGCCTTTAAAACGCGTCATGCAGGAGATCCAAAGGTGTTGGCGGCGCTGGATGAGTTGAACGGCAACCCACTGGGCGCGCAGCTTGTGATCAAAGCAAAACAGTCCGATGATTATCCGTTTTTGGTGCAAGCGGTGCAAAGTCCTCAATACAAACCGTTCATACAGTCACAAACGTACGATGATCATCAGGTAGCCATCGCACGGGTGAGGGAGGTGAGTCACAGCGTCCGTCTTCTCGGAGCCGCACTCGTCGCCATCTTTGCCCTCTTCGGTTTGCTCATCGCGTTTAATGCTATTCGAGTGGCGATCTACACTCAACGAGAGGAAATTTCCATCATGCGTCTCGTGGGAGCGTCTTCATCTTTTATTCGCGGACCGTTTATTTTGGAAGGGTTATGGTTAGCCATACTCACCCTTGTTTTTTCTTCGGTCGCTATCGGTCTCATCATCGTATGGCTTGAACCAAGCCTGCGACCCCTTTTAGACGGTGCAGATTCCGGCTTGGCTACTTTTTTTGTGGGTCAGTGGCCAACAATTCTTCTTATTGAAGGCGGCAGTCTCGTTGGACTGACCACGATCATCTCTTGGTTAGCAGTGGGAAAATATATTAAGAGATAAATCGATTACTGCGTCGAGGAGGTTGTGGTCACCGTGGTATTCACGAGCGTCGTGGTGCTGGTTGAACTGACATGTACCAGCGGCGGAAGTTTTATGGCCGCCAAAAATTGCGCGCGCGTTTTATTCACGGATTTCATAAATGAACCACGCACGGCTCGCAACCCTCGACTGCCGTATCCGCAATAGGGCTCAAACATGGCGGCCCAGATGGTGTTCATTTTTTCCTGGTAAGTTTTGACGGCGTCTTCGTGACCAACACCCAGCTTTTGAACATCCTTTTCCATTTGTCGAACCGCTTGATCGTTCATTTGTTTCATGTCCTTGGTCAAACAGCGAGTCGTGGGATTTTTAAAAGATTTTTCATCTTTGCCCGGGATAGCCGAAATGCTCCAGTGCCGGATGACTCGTTTCTTAGCTACTTTTGCCTGAACCGTGATGGGTAAAACAAGCAATAAAGAAGTGAGTAGGAGGGGAAGGGTCAGAGTAAAAGATATTCGGCGCATATGTTCAACAGTATACAAATTTTTAACCTTTTTGTCACCTAAAAAACATCCACAATAGGCTCTTGACGTATTTCTTGAGCTTTCCGCATCATTTTTGCTAAACTCTTCTCATAAATCTTAATTTTTTATTCATCTTTCTTTTTTCCTACGAATGCGTAGGCCATGTGTATGAAGAATAATGCGATTTGGTGGGTTATCGGGATCATCATCGTCATCGGTTTGGGATATTTGGTATTTAACCAACCCAACAAGCAGGGGACAACGTCACCTCAACCGGTGGCCAACGAACCAGCCGCTCCTGCGCCAGCACCAGTGGCGGATAATACGATTATGATTGGTTGGATGGGCCCGCTCACGGGTGACGCCGCTTCCATCGGAGTTCCGATACAGAAGGCCTCACAACTTGCCGTTGATGAGATCAACGCCGCCGGCGGAATTGGTGGAAAACAGATCAAGCTCGTTTCCGAAGACAGTAAGTGCGATGGAAAAGAGGGTTCAACGGCCGGTCAAAAATTGGTTAGTGTTAATCATGCGAAGTTCGTTGTTGGAGGAGTATGCTCAGGTGAAACGCTTGGCGCTGCCCCCATCTTTAACGAAAACAAGGTTATTGATATCTCACCGAGCGCGAGTTCTCCGGACATCAGTACAAAAGGAGGGGCTTATGTGTTCCGTACCTATCCGTCTGATGCCATGGCTGGAGCCGTGGCTGCCGGATATGCCATGCAAAGCTTGAAGGCAAAAACAGCTGCGATCATTTCTGAAAACACGGATTACGCACAAGGCCTGCACAAAGTCTTCAAAGCTAATTTTGAAGCTGCGGGCGGAAAAATTTTAGTTGATGAAGTTTATGACACGGGCACAACCAACTTTCGCACCCAAGCGCTCAAATTTAAAAATGCAAAGGTAGATGTGATCTATATTGTGCCACAATCTCCTCCGCCAGGAGTTGCCATTGTTAAGTCCTTGAAAGATCAAAAAATTGCTTCTAAAATCATTTCCTCGGAAGTTTTAATGAGTGATGATATCGGCAAGCAAAATGCTTCGACCGTAGAAGGAATCACCGGAACGATCGCGTATATGGATGACAAAGATCCGGTTGCTACAAAGTTCATGAGTGCTTATAAGGCTAAATATCATGAGGAGTTGGCATGGCCGATTTTCCAGGCTGGCGCATACACGGACGTCTATCTTATCAAAGACATGATTGAGAAAAATGGCATGGACACAGAAAAAATTCAGGCTGCACTCACCAATCTGACCGGCTGGTCTGGTGGTGCCATGAATAACGTCAATCTTGATGAGAATGGTGATATCAAGTGGAGTGACTTCAGCGTCAAGCAGTTTAAGGCCGGGAAGCTCGAGAGTATTGGCGTGTTCAAATTCAAGCCATAGTCTCTTTTCAGAAAAAAACACCATCTCGGTGAGGTGGTGTTTTTTTAGTCTTCTTGTTAGACTAGTCAAAATTATGGATGTTGCTCTGCCGATCCTATCTAACATCTTGATTCCCGGCCTCCTCTTTGCGGTCATCGCCGGGAGCTTTAGTCTGATTTATTCTGTGACCCGCGTTCTCCATCTGGCGCATGGAGCGACGGTGATCACGGCCGGTTACGCCTTTTATGCGGCACTCACCTTGTGGCATTGGCCTTTATGGTTGGCGGTCATTTTTTCCACGGCGGTTGCTGCGCTTCTTGGCATGGCGATCAACAGCCAGATTTATGAACGGATGCGCAAAACAGGATCGGTATCCATTGCCGGTACGCTGATCGCGACGATTTCCATTTTGCTGATTATCGAAAACCTTTTGCTCGCCATTTTCGGTTCAGACACGAAATTTTTTTCCGATCTGCAAGGCCAAGTCAACACGTTTGGTTCGGTGAACGTCACGGACAATGAAATTCGTATCATGATTTTTTGTCCGATTCTTTTGATCATACTCACTCTTTTCTTGGCTAAGACGCGCATCGGAAAAGCTCTGCGTGCCGTCGCGGACAATGAAATGGTAGCGGAGGTGGTTGGAATTTCCAGTCGTCGGATGCGGATGATGGCGTTCGCGATCGGATCAGTTTTTGCGGGCATGGCCGGAATTCTCTTTGCCATCGAATACAGCTTGGTTCCGTCCATGGTGATCATGGCAACCATCATGATGTTCTTTCGGACGATCTTGGGCGGGATCGGTTCCATCGGCGGCGCGGTCATCGGCAGCTTGCTCACCGAAACCGTCACGGCGCTGACCGGTTGGTACTGGAACATCGGGTGGGTGCAGCTCACCAGTTTCCTTTTCACCTTTTTGGTTTTGCTGATACGCCCGCAAGGATTGTTGGGTAAGAAAAAACGTTCCCTATGATTTTGCTTATCACCCATCTCCTTGTGCTGTTTGCGATTTTTGGTATCGCCGCCTTGGCGTTGAATTTAACGCTCGGTTGGGCCGGGTTGATTAATCTTGGATTCATGGGACTGGTTGCCATTGGCGCGTACGCGAGCGCCATCGTGACAACCTTGCACGACTGGCCCATGTTCGCCGGTGTCATTCTTGGGATGATCCTCGCGGCTGTTGCTTCGCTTTTACTGGGACTCTTAATCCGCTCCATGAGCGGGGATACGTTGGCCGCGGTTTTGTTGGGTTTTAATTTTACCGTATATTCCGTTGGTCTCAACTGGACGGGTTTGACGCGCGGGCCGCTTGGTATTCCGGGAATTTTGCGTCCGGAACTGATTCGCGAGGATCGGTTTTTCTTAGTTTTAGCGCTGGCACTTTTTGCCCTTACGCTTCTCATCGTCCAACGCATCACCAAGTCTCCATTTGGCCGTGCCTTGGGAGCGATTCGCGATGATGAATTGCATGCACGCGTCTTGGGAAAACGTTCGTTTCGTGTCAAACTCATCACCTATGTCGTTTCCGGCGCCTTCGCAGGATTATCCGGCGCGCTTCTCGCTCACTTTGTCCGCTTTATTGATCCGGCTAGCTTTTTTATTCCACAATTGATTCTTGTGATCTCGATGGTGTTGGTCGGCGGGCTCGCGTCCTCAAAAGGAACGTTCGTAGGCGCGCTGATCATGACATTCGTTCCGGAGATCGTGGACTTGGCAACGACGCTTCCCTCGGCCACGGTTGGCGCTTTGCGTGCCATTATCTTTGCAGCCGTTCTTTTACTCGTTGTGATGTTCAGGCCAAAAGGAATTTTTGGAACCGTGGAACTTCCGTCCTATGCTGATCGCGACTAAACTCACAAAATCTTTTGGGGGTTTGATCGCAGTCGACGAGACTTCGTTTGAATTGGAAAAAGGAAAAATCACCGCCTTGATCGGCCCGAACGGCGCCGGAAAGACAACGCTCTTTAACCTTTTGTCCGGAACGCTCGAGGCGGATGGCGGATCTGTCGCCTTAAACGGAGAAGATTTGACGCACGTATCTGCCGAAGGACGGGCGCGTCTCGGAATCTCGCGCAGCTTTCAATTATCTCGTCCCTTTCGTAATTTGACGGTTGAGGAGCATCTGTTGCTCGCCATGGAACAAATGGATGATCAATTTTGGCGGAGTTTGTTTCTTCGTTCTCAAAAAAAGATTGAACACAAGGAGTTGGAAGCGATTTTGAACGCCGTGCATCTTGATGTTCCCTTGTCGCGTCAAGCCGCAGATCTTTCCTACGGCCAAAGTAAACTCCTGGGGATCGCCATGGCGCTCGCTCATCCTCATCAAATTTTGTTGCTGGATGAACCGGTGGCCGGAGTCAATCCGGTGGTACGTGATACCATCTCGCAAATTCTCAAACGATTGCGCGCGGAAGGCGAGACGGCGCTGATCATCGAGCATGATATGGAATTTATGATGGCGCTGGCAGATCGCGTGATCGTGATGAATCATGGGCGCATCATTGCAAACGGAACCCCACAAGAAGTCCAAAAAGATCCTGACGTGTTGAACGCGTATTTGGGAGGGCAGTTATGACATGGAGCATGGAACACATAGCATGGAGCGTCAAACACTTATGACAAGTATACAGCCTTTTCATGAAAAACTTGAACAGTTGATGGATGAGTACGTTCATTTTATTTATCAGATAACAAAAATTTTTCCTCGTGACGAGCTTTACGGTGTTACATCTCAATTACGAAGAGCGACGCTTTCGGTGATTTTGAATTATATTGAGGGCTACGCAAGAATACACGAAAAAGTGTATAAAAATTTTCTGCAAATTTCCTACGGTTCACTTAAGGAATCAAAATATCTTATCAAATTTTCGTTTAAGGAAGGTTACATCACACAAGAGGATCACGGTCGTGCGATTGGTCTTGCTGAAGAAATTGGTGCTATGTTGTGGGGGGTGATTTCTAAAATTTCCGTAGTCTGACGCTCCATGTTCCACGCTCTATGCTCCATGTTACCCATCTCACTGCCGGATACGGAAAATCACAGGTCATTCACGACGTGGATCTTCGCATTGAGGCCGGGGAGATCGTGTGTCTTTTGGGTCCCAACGGCGCGGGTAAATCAACCGTGTTGAAAGCGATCTTTAAGCTCGCCACAGTTCATCATGGAGGTGTGACATTTCGCGATCGCGACATCACACATCTGCACACGCATGAACTCTTGGAGCTGGGGATCGCGTATGTTCCGCAGGGCCGCATCAATTTTCCGAGCATGACGGTGCGCGAGAATTTGGAGATGGGCGGATTTCTTTTGAACCATGGCCACACGCTGAATGAAAATCTCGCGTTCGTGTTGGAACATTTTCCGAAATTGAAAGAAAAGCTGAACGAAGCGGCCGCATCACTTTCCGGTGGCGAAGGTCAGATGCTCGCAATCGCACGAGGTCTGATGATGAAGCCATCGCTGCTCCTGCTTGATGAGCCGTCGCTCGGTTTGGCGCCAAAAACCGTGACGGAAATTTTTGAAAATTTACGCGGCATGGTGGAGCAGGGGATGACCATCATGATGGTGGAACAAAACGTCCATCTGGCGCTCGAGATCGCTTCTCGTGGCTATTTGATGGCCAGCGGAAAGATCGTATTTGAGGGTCCTTCCAAAGAATTAAAAAATCCGGAAAAAATGAGAGCACTGTATTTAGGTCGGTAGGATGTAGGCAGGTAGGCCATCCTACCCAATTCTTACTGTATCTTTTCCCAGAACTTCTTCAATTTCTTTCGCGATCAAATCCGTAAAGGCGATGCGATAGGACGTGAGAATTTTTTGATTTCCCGTCGTTCTGTTCACGGCAAAATAAACCTGATAGTAACCCGGATGACGTTCAAACACCTCCCGGACTTTATTCAGCATCGATTCCGGAAGCTGTGCGTTCAAATGAATCGTAATAGCCTGGGTAGGATATGAGGCGTCAAGCGTCAAGCGTGAAGCGTTAGAGTCTGAATATCCCTGATCCAATTCAGGCGCTCTACGCTCTACGCTCTACGCTAGACGCTTCCTGACTAACATACTTTGCCACTTCTTCAATGTTATCCGGCGTGAGCTCATAACCGGATTCAACCAAAAATTTTAGCTCACCATCTTTTTCTTGTACGCGACCGGCCACGATCAACAGGCGATCCGCCTCCCACAATTCCGGCTTGTCGCGATACACGCGTGGAAAAACTACGGCTTCTATATCGCCACTCAAATCTTCAACCTTCAAAAATACCATGGGCTCATTGTTTTTGGTGTAGATTTTTTTTGCAGACGTGATGATCCCGCCGATGCGGACGCTTTTTTCTTTCTTTTTTTCCGCGAGTGACGCAATAGGGACATACAAATCCTTCAACCGATCGCCATACTCCTTAAACGGGTGGGAGGAAACGTACAGGCCGAGCAGTTCCTTTTCCCAAATCAGTTTTTCGCGATTCGTTGCCGCGGCCGCCGGCTTCAAACGAATGGTTGAATTGACGTCCCGCCCGGGCGATGCGAAAAGGTTCACCTGTCCGGATGATGATTCTTGCGAACGTTGGCGATGAAAATCCAACAGCCCCTCGATGTTAAAATACAGCACGTTCCGTTCGCCGAAACGATCTAACGCGCCGGAACGAATCAAAACTTCCAGCGAACGACGATTAAAGGCGTGGTGATTGATGCGCGAAAGTAAATCCGCCAAATCTTTGTATGGTCCGTCCGTTTTTCGTTCCTTGATCATCACCTCAACCACATCTTCACCCAACCCTTTGATGGCGAGCAGACCAAAACGCAATTTGTTCGTGTCCTTGACCACGGAAAATCTTGCGAATGATTCATTGATGTCCGGCGCCAAAACTTCGAGTCCCATGCGTCGACATTCTTCGACCTCAATCGTGACACGATCAAGATTGGTGCAATCGGAATTGAGCAGCGCCGCCATAAAAGCATCCGGATAGTGCGCTTTGAGATAGGCGGTTTGATAGGCGATCAAGGCGTAACACGCGGCATGAGATTTGTTGAAACCGTAAGCGGCAAATTCTTCGAACTGTGTAAAGATGGCCTCGGCAGTTTCTCGTTGAACACCATTCTTGATCGCTCCCATCACAAACTTGGCTCTCATCTCCGCCATCAGTCGTGCGATTTTTTTGCCCATGGCGCGTCGCAGCGTGTCTGCTTCACCGCCCGTAAAGAGCGCGAGATCTTTCGCGACTTGCATCACCTGTTCTTGATACACGGGAATGCCGTAGGTATTTTTCAGCGCACTTTCCATGAGCGGATGCATATAACGAATCTTTTCTTTTCCATGTTTGCGCGCGATGAATTGTTCGATGAACTGCATGGGACCTGGTCGATAGAGAGCTACCATCGCAATAATATCTTCGATCACCGTGGGTTTGAGTTCCTTCACGTATTTCTTCATCCCTTCGGATTCCAACTGAAAGACTCCGGTGGTTTCCCCGCGACCTAAAATCTCATACGTCGGCGCATCATCTAAAGGAATGTCATCAATATTAATTTTTACTCCATACACCGCTTCGGTAATTTCCAAGCAATCACGAATGACGGAGAGGTTGGACAAACCCAAAAAATCCATCTTGAGCAAGCCCATGACCTCGGTTGAGTGCAGGGAATATTGGATCACATGGCTCACATCTCCACCTTGAGCCTTTTGTAATGGCGCATATTCAACCAAAGGCTTTGGCGTGATCACGATTCCGCAGGCGTGCTGGGATGCGTGCCTGGTGGTGCCTTCCAATCGAATAGCCAGATCAAGCAATCGCTTGACGCGCGGGTCACCTTCGTAGAGGGCGTGCAGTTCCGGTCCTTCCTTAATGGATTTTTTGAGAGGAATATGTTTGCCTTGCACAGGTGGGGGAACAGACTTAGAGATATGATCCACCTCCGCATAAGGCATGCCCAACACACGACCGACATCACGAACCGCCGCGCGAGCGGCCATGGTTCCAAACGTGATGATGCCTGCCACATGATCATTCCCGTATTTTTGCATGACATACTCAATCACATCTTTTCGTTTTACATCATCAAAATCCGTATCAATATCCGGCATGGAAATACGGTCGGGATTCAAAAAGCGCTCAAACAGGAGACCGTAACGCAGAGGATCAAGGTTGGTGATTTTAAGGACATAAGCCACCACCGAACCTGCGGCAGAACCGCGCCCGGGGCCAACGATCACGCCGTGCGTTTTTGCCCACACAATATAATCTTGCACGATGAGAAAGTACGCGGCAAAGCCCATGCGTTCGATCGTGTCCAACTCAAACTCCATGCGCGTACGCGCCTCCTCGCGTCGAGTTGGGTCCGGATAACGCTCTTCCAGTCCGTTCGCACATAGCTTGCGCAAGTAGGAGGTATCTGTTTCTCCGTGAGGAACTTCAAATTCCGGTAACAAAGATTTACCCAGTTCAAGCTCGACCTTGCAACGATCGGCGATGAGGCGTGTGTTTTGAATCGCTTCCGGATGATCTTGGAACGCTTTGATCATTTCGTCACTTGAGGACAGGGAAAGATCAACCGCGGACATGGAATAACGATTTTGATCACTAAGTTGTTTGCCATCATGGATGCAGGTCAGCACGTCTTGCGCCTCGCGATCATCAGGGGAAAGGTAGTGCGCATCTTTGGTGGCGACAATAGGCGTTCCGGTTTTTCGTCCGATTTCGATGAGCCGCGTATTGATTTCGATCTGCGTCGGCGATTCCGGGTGATGCACAAGTTCCAAAAAAAAGTTTTGCGCGCCAAAAATTTCTTGATATTCACGAATGAGTTGTTCGGCACGCGTCAAATCATTCGCTTGGCAGGCTTTTGGAATTTCCCCTTTGGAACAACCGGAAAGGGCGATCAATCCTTTTCCATATTGACGCAGCAGATCTTTATCCATGCGCGCCTTATAATAAAATCCCTCCAAAAAAGAGATGGAGACGAGTCGTAGCAAATTTTGATAACCCTCGTTTGTTTCCGCGAGCAGCGTTAAATGAGAAGGGTGCGCGTCAATGCTGGGACGTTTGTCCGTGTGTTTGTGTGGGGCGATGTTCGCCTCCACTCCAAAAATCGGTTTGATCCCATGTTTTTTTGCCGTTTCAAAAAACTCAACCGCCCCATACAAACCGCTGTGATCGGTGAGGGCGATTGAGTCAAACTCGAGTTCTTTAGCGCGTAAAACCAAATCCTCAACATTCCCCATGGCATCTGACAGGGAGTACATCGAATGGACGTGCAAATGGACAAATGGGGAGGGATCGGACATAAAATAGCGTAGAGCGTTTAGCGGATAGCGTGAAGCATCCAGCTTTCTTTATTCTATACGCTATCCGCTAAACGCTTACAACTCTATTAAGCGTGCCATAGAGCGTCAACAAGCTCAAACGTCATTTTTATATAAGCGATGAGTCCGCGCCAAAAACCTACTTTCTGCATCTTACGGCGGATGTGTAGCCCCTCCAACTTTACTGCCGTGATTTTTAACCCTCGAGCGCGCACGAATTTATTCATGGCGATTTCCACGCGATAGCCACGCAAGAGTTTTTCGGGAATTTTTAAAAACAAGGCGCGTGACACAACGCGTTCGCCTCCGATCAATGGCAGGTGGCGCATGAGCCATGTGATGAACGGTCCTCGATCATGAAGATCAACGCACATGCCAACCGCGCCGGAAATGACGGGTTCGATCAGCCTCTGCAAATGATTGATCCGCAACCCAAGAAGGTCAGCATCACAAAAAAAGATAAATGGAGCATTCGTGGCCAAAGCGCCTTGGCGCATCGCCAAGCCTTTGCCCAGCTTTTGAGTCGAGGTAATGATTTTTGAGGCACCTGCCTCCCGAGCGGCTTCTGTCGTTCGATCAATAGAACCATCAGACACAACAATCACCTCACAAAAAAAACCGCTCTCTACGAGCGTTCGTACAACCGTGCCGACCGTCAGTTCTTCATTATACGCTGGTACGATCGCGGCAATCTTTTTGTTTGACGTTCCATGCTCCATGTTATGTGTTACGTCTTACGTGATCGAATCGCCAAATCGTACCTGATCTCTTCCAGTTTTCGCAGGTTTTGTTTGGCTTGATCTACTTTTGTGCGCAAGTGTCCGGTCAGATCCATCTGCAAGAGAAAACCGACCACCTCATCCACGGCGCAGAACATTTTTTCTACGGACGCATGATCACGCTGCCCGGCCACGCGCACACTGCGACGTACGAGCTCGCCGGTGAGGTCAGATAAGCCGCCCAATAAAATTTCCGGGTCATCCGCCACATCCGGAACGTGAGTGATCTTTCCGGTTTTGATGAACTGCGAAAGCAGATGCGCTTCGGCAAATTCTTCTTGTGCCGCGCGCCAACTGCCATCATACGTGATGCGCGGTTCTTGTTTCACAAAACGCCAACCCACTTTGAGCTGACGTTGGGCAATGGTCAGTTCTTGCTGCGCGGCTTTTTGATCATCCCGATGAAAGGCAAAAATCGCGCGCTTGCTCGCGGCCAAAATTTCCGAGGACAAAGCCTGCAAACTGCGGCGCGTCCGATCCAAGCTACGTACTCGTTTGATAATTTGCTTGGTTTGCGAAGAGTTGAGCATACTGGAATACATCCTACATCCTACCACCTACTTCCTACAAGCTTTTATATACCTCTTCAATCCTTCTGACAACCGAGTCCCATGAATATTTTTGTTGCACGATTTTTTGCGCGCGCTCACCACGCTCCCGCATCATCGCCGGGTCTCGCACGACCCACTCAAGCGTTTTTCGCAAAGCTCGTCGATCATCCACGCGAAAAGCGATTCCACTGTGATCTATCAGCTCCAAATTTTCTTTGATGTTGGACATGATGACCGCTTTGCCGTGCGCCATAGCCTCAAGCACTGCAGTTGATAATCCTTCTGCGCGAGATGGATGGATAAAGGCATAACAATGCGCCAGAAGTTGATGGAGCGGCTCTCCGCTTTGGTAACCCACCAGACGAATGCGCGAATCCTGCGAAGCTAATCGCTCCAAATGTTCCACATGAGCATTGGCATATTCCGCATCACCAACGATCACAAGCGGCATGGTCGAATCAACCTTCACGTAGGCTTCCATGACCACATCATAAGCTTTGTTTGGCACCAAACGTCCAACGCCTAAAAAATATTGGTTCGGCTTTACGTCAAACGATTTGAGTAACGACGTTCCTTCTTTTTTGTGAACCACGGCACCGTTTGGAATATAGATGGTTCGACGGCCGTATAATTTTTGACAAAATACTTGGAGCACGTGTGAGACGACGATCGTCGCGTGAGGAAAATAGAGGGCGGCCCATTCTCCAAAAGCCAGATACGTACGCGCGAACCAGGACCATTTTGGATCCATGCGATCGCGACTGTGGAACGTCACGATGATTTTTGAGCGCGGCTTAAACAGGCGCGGAATCCATGAGAGTGTTGCCGGACCAATGCCGTGATAATGAATGATGTCCGCCCGTTGTCGCAAAACATGCATCGTCGCGAGAAAAACGTGCGAGATGGTGGCGATATTTTTGCTGCGCCAGGAGGGAAGGGGGATGATGTGAACGCCTTTGAATTTTTTGCGACGTGGGTTAGCCGTATAGTCTCGTACATAGACGAATACCTGGTGACCGTGAGCCGCCAATCGGATCGCCACTTCTTCCACATGACGCTCAACCCCACCCCCGCCGGGCACGGTGGACGCCGGAAATCCTTTGGCTCCAATGAAAAAAATGCGCATGCGTATATCAGAATAGCATTTTTTTCGACGAACGTCATTGATCCCTCTTGACGGAAGGTGGCATTCTCGATTCAATAGCCGAACATCCATAAACCAGGGGGTTGACCATGGCCACCATGTCTGGAAATGAAGCGGCGAGATTCAAGCCATTCTTCAATCAATTTCTACAACTGGTGTGGCAAAGAGGTCTCTTTGCCCTTCTCGCCCAAGATGTGCAGAATCAAAGAAATGGATGGGAAGTCAGGCTCTCAAACATCGTTTTTGCCATCGAGATCGTCAACCGAAAGTGCGTGATCAAGCTCCAAGCTCGTCAGGGAGGTCAAAACTGGCAGTTGCATTTTCGTCTGACCTTTGGCGAGGTGACAGACGTTCAACCGGTCGACATGACGCCCAAGGTAGATGATGGGCAAGCCAAGACCATGCTTGGCATCGCCGTTCAGGAGTGGCCGATCACACCGGATGTGCGTCGCATGAAGGTACGCGCGATTGGCTAGCGCCTCGAGTTCTTTCCCTCGTCCCTCGTTCCACGGGTTGATCTCGTGGAATTTTTATTTAAGAGACCCCTCACCTATCTTGACAAGGCCTTAAGGATCGTGTGAAATACGGACACAAATTACACGGAGGGAGTGATGAAGATTCCAGCCGAGATGAGCATGAAGTACCGGGTGGCGCTACGCGTGTTCATGAGGGAGCTGTGGCACGAAGGAGGGCTCGATAGTCTCGTCGAGAAAGACTTTGTCGAGGGAGCTCGTCGATGGAAAGCAGAACTCGATGGCGGCGTTCTCAAGATCTGCGCTCGTGGAGTTCGTTTTACCGTGAGCTGCGCGCAGAAAATCCGTGGCCAATGGCACGAAATCTATTTCAGGATCGAACCGGACGAGCATGAGGAGATGGTCTTGATCCCCACGAAGATGTGGCCATCACCAGACCTCCAGAGGGCTGCGTCCGTGGTAACCGATTTCGTTCGTGGGTGGCCTCGCACCACGGAAGCGCGGCGCAAAGCCCTCAAGGTCATCAAGCAGGCTTGAGACCCGTTCTTTCTTTCGTCCTCCAAATCCACGGCACTCTCGTGGAGTTTTTTTATCAAAGCACGACTTGATTAAAAAACAGAATGTCAGTAGAATAGTGAACGAAAATTCAAACTCGGGTTCGTAGCTCAGTTGGTAGAGCAGGGGCCTTTTAAGCCCAAGGTCGCGGGTCCGATTCCCGCCGAACCCACCATATTAAACCCGCCCTTCGTCATGGGTGGGTTTAAGTATACTCACCACTCCTTGGTCCGCATTCACTTCGATGAGATCACCATCCTTCAAAACTTGAGTAGCGATTTTTGTTCCAATGATGCACGGTTTCTTTAACTCGCGCGCGACGATGGCTGCGTGACTCAAAATTCCTCCACGATCGGTCACGATGGCTGCGGCACGACGCATCAATGGAAGATAGCGCACATCGGTATTGTCACACACCAAAATCGAACCTTCGAGAAAATCAATTGTTGAAAGATTCAATGCGTTGACGATCACGACGGTTCCCTGCACGACTCCGGAATACGCCGGTGATCCTCGCAATGCGGTTTTATCAATAACAGATGGCTGTACAAACGATGGGGGAGTGGAAATGTATTTTGGCAGAAGGCGATTGTAATCGATAATATAAACCTTATTGTCAGGCCACACCGTCGCTTCAAAATACCCAACTAAATAATCGTGACTGAATTGAACGTCCAATTTTTCTTTTACCGAGCGTTGTGTGTTTTGATCGGGAACATAAATCAATTTGACGATCCGCTCCATCTCCCGACGAGCGATCGGACTTTCTTCCGACCACTGCCATTGATCAAAATCGTAACGAAACTGATAGAGGATATTTTTCGTATCTCCATGTGTCAGCTGCGAATGTAGGCCTTCCACAATTTCACCGAAAATCGCCTCTTGATTGACAACGAACGTCGCGGACCACAACAGAGTTTCGGAATGAGGGCAGAGATATGCCGTATAATCATCCGGGTTAATCGTTTGCTTCACCAACCACGTTTCATAACACTCCTTGATCGTAAGCCCGCGTTGACGCAACTTGGGCAGGTCAGATCGATTCGGCACCAATCGAATCGCACACAGTTCATTCCCGCGTTCTTCTAAAATTTTATTAAAGATCGGCCCTCGCTCCATCATCTCCCGCGCTGGAAACGGTTCCGGACGCTCGTATGGTAAGCCGATCATTTGATAGAGGATCTCCAAACGATCTGTCTTATGATTATCCTCCTCGCGAAACAATTCAGAATTCACACGCTCGCCAATCGCCTCAAACCATTCGGTGAGAGAAGGCTGGTGGGTTGTGATCACGGGTTGGGACATAGGATGTGGCGGGGGAAGTAACGCATAGCTTGTAACGCGTAGCATGAATCGTCAAACACGATTAATCTTTTCGCCAACCCAACTTTAGCTATAGCTAAAGTTGGGTTATGTTTTAATGTTTTAAAATCCGGATAATTCCCTGATCCGCATCTACTTCCACTTCATCGCCATCCTTCAAAACTTGCGTGGCGATTTTGGTGCCGATGATACATGGCTTTTTCAGCTCTCGCGCGACGATGGCCGCGTGGCAGGTAATTCCTCCTTCATTGGTAATAATGGCGGCGGCTTTTTTTGTGGCAGGGAGAAATTCCGGGGTGGTCATGTAAGTGACGAGAATTTCACCCTCGCGAAACGAGACAACCTCCTCGATCTTACCCAGTACATGCACAATTCCACGAACAACTCCCTTGTAACCCACGGAACCCTGAAATTCCGAAACATCGATCGGCATTTTATTTTCCGCAAATTCTGCACGATGTTGTCGCAAAAATTCTTCCAACGATTCTGATAAAATTTTTCCATTCTCAATCAAATATTCGTGTGCGCGAGTTCGTAGAATTGCGTCAGAAGGAATTTCGTTAGAAAATAGTTCCTCTGAATTCGCAAGAGTAATGAGGGGTTGGTTCGGATATAATGCCCTTAGGTTTTGTGCAATCAACTCTCGAATGGGGTGGCCAATTTGATCTTCTTGTTCCCGAAAATGATACGCCAGCTCTTTTAATTTTTGAGGGGCGTCCTCGATCGCGGGCAAGCAGTAGGAAAAAAATAGACCCTTGCATGAACGGCGCAAAATACCCAAAACATGAAGCAACTCTTTTCGCAACCATACTCTACGAAGTCCATTCCATTTTTTCAGTTCGTCAATAAGTTCACCGTATTCTTTAAATAACTTCTCAAAAAACTCGGGATCACGATTGGTTTTATCAGCAAAACAGTGGTCATAGTACTCATCGGCCTCATTATGATAACAACAGGTCACTAAACCGCTCTGATTGAAAATAAGTTCTGCTGGCAGTGCATGAGAGGGGACGCCAATCGCAACGTAAGCCTCTTCATCCGCCAATGATTCATATTGAAAAGCCACGAGCGGCCCCTCGCGCGTCAGCAATTTAAAATACCTGCGTTTGGGCATAACTCAAAACGTATGTTCCTTGCCTCGGTACTTTCCCTTAATGGCCGCGTCTTGAACCTCAAATTCGATTACCTCACAATTTTTGAAACCTTCCTCTTGAAAGAATTCTTGCAGTGGATAAAGAAGTGCATTTTCGTGACCAAAGGCGAGAACCTTTATTCTTTTACCCTTGGTGTCAGTTGAGGATGCCTTTTTTTCCGCCCAACGGAGGAGCCGCAACATCCCGCGAAAATTTTTCTTATACAAATCGTAGGCACTAATCACTTCGGGTAAAAGCTGTTTCACATACGCACTATATTTTAAGTAATTCGCACCAAACGCGCCTTGATCATCCGCCTCCACAATGGCTGCGGCCTGATCAAATTTCTTTTTTGTTTCTTCATCCACCGCTTTCCAATTTATCGCCTTTCTTCCGGCTTTTGGATTGAAAATAAAATCCATGATCAAATTCGTGGAATCGAGCGATAATGTTTTCAACACTCGGATTTCTCCCTGACTTAGTTCTTCCGCGTAGGCACTTCTCGTGTTTTCCGGTTTGATGACTTCAAACCCTTTCCTATGAGCCATTCTACGATACACATCGGCCGTTTCCAATGTCCGTGCCTCATTGCTTGAAACGAAAAAGATCGCATCGTTCGCGGGATCGAGTTTTTCAAAATATTTTTCAGCTTCTTGAGCCGCCAGCTCTTGCCCTTCGGGGGTGAGGTCGGGCGTGACCTGCGAACTGGCATCAAAGGGCGCTGTTGGCTTATCAGAAGACACAATCTTCCCATAGGTTTTATATCCGGCCTTGCTATGGCGGATATAATCTGCGGAAATGAACGGTTTTTTCTTACCAAAATTTGGCTTTTCTGACATAACGGATGGGTAAAAATAATTTAAGGATTTATAAGGGTGATTATTCCGTTATGCCCATCAAGCTCGATCATGTTGCCGTCTTTCAAAATTTCCGTTGCATTTCCTGTGCCCACGATACATGGAATGTTCATTTCTCGGCTCACAATCGCTGCATGGGACATGAGTCCGCCTTGATTTGTCACGATCCCACCGGCCTTTCGACAGGCAACCATCAACTCGGGCGAGGTCGTTTCCGCAACCAGGATATCGCCTGGTTGCATTTCGGCTATCACATGTTTTAATCGATCAAAATTATCGTAACCGCTCAAAATTATTTTCACCCGGCCGCGTACCAATCCCTTGTTCGCGGAGACCCCCTTCAAGGTTCCATGCAAATCGCGTGATTGATTCAAAAAAGAGAAGATGGATACCAATGCTTCATTTCCAGCGAGAATCGTGCAATCCGGTCCATCACATTGAAATAAATAATTTTCCAAGCGAGCGGAAACCGTTCCCGCGTCTACCTTTCTGCCATGAAAAAGCTCAAGAAGATCTTCTCGGCTGTACTGAATGAGGCCATTGGGGTCAACGTTGAATTGACGGCCAAGAATTGCCAACAGTTGGCTGAGCCAGCTTTCTTTCCCGAAAAAAATTTTATTTAAGTACTCTCGTCCTGAATTTTTAATCTGTTCAAGCGCTACCAAATTCTTTTTTAATGTTGGATGAGTTTCGGATTCCATAAACGCCTTGTCCGTGTAAAAGAATTCTGTTTTAGAATAAAAAATAAACAGCCCAGCCATGAAATCAAGAAACTTTTTCAGTTGGGCTTCGGTTATCTTTTTTTGTTTAAGCGTTGTATGGAAAAATCGGCTCGAAGTTTTTTTGTACTTTTCAAATCCATTTTGATATTTACTAAATGAATGAGCTGTTTTGAACAGCTCGTAGCCGCTCTGCAATGTTTGTTCTACCACTTTCTTTGGAAGAAAGCTTCTCCAAGTTTCATCGCTATAAAGTAGCAAGCACCTGAGAGTCTTGTAGTGCTCGCTAAAGATATCAGAAATGATAAACGGCATTCCACCTACTTGAAAAAGGCGCTCATACTTTTGTGGGTCTAAAGTGAAGGGCGGGATCTCGCTTCTGTCGTTCAGTGTCGTAATTGGCCTGCTCTGCAGGACATAAAATTTTCCTCCCTCGCGCGCCCACTCAACGTCAACCGGAAAGCCGTAATGGTTCTCGATTTTTACGACGAGCCGGGACAGCTCGATGATTTCCGCATCCGAAAGTTTTTGCTTTCCTTCCACTCCCAAATTTTTCCACTCGTTACCGCCAGCAGGGGAACGGTACAACGCCCTCTTCTGTTCACTCACATTCTTATTCAAAATTTTCCAGCTATCTTTTTCTACGACATAACTATCCGGCGTGATCTGGCCGGAAACGATGGCTTCGCCCAAACCGATTCCGGCCTCGATGATCAGTTGATTTCGATCCTGCGTCACGGGATGAACCGAGAAGGCGATGCCGGAAACCTCGCTTTGGATCATTTGCTGAATGACAACGGCGACGGAAATTTTTTGTTCGTGCAAATTTTTTTCAAAACGATAAAAGATGGCACGCGGAGTAAAGAGCGATGCCCAACATTTTTTGACGTTTTCGATGAGCGTCGCCTCGGTGGTGTTCAAAAAACTGTCGAGCTGGCCTGCCCAGGCGGCGGTGGAGCTGTCTTCGGAGGTGGCAGAGGAACGAACGGCGACGGGGAAACCCCCTCTTTCCCCCTTGTCAGGGGGATGTCGGAAAGCCCCCTGATAAGGGGGTTGGGGGGTTGCAGCCCAAATCTCCTTCTCAATATCCTTTGGCATTTTTGCGCTGACAATCAGCGCGTGAATTTTTTCTGATGCATTCTCGACGGTGTGCATTTTTTGATGGTCAACGGTGTGTAAAATCGCATCCACCTCAACTCCGATATCCGTCTCTTCCAAAAATCGTTCAAACGCCGCGGACAAAATCACAAATCCGGGCGGCACAGGAATCCCGGCTTGTGTCATTTCGCCCAATGACGCGCCCTTGCCACCGGCAAGTGCCACATCCTGTTTCGAAATTTCTTCAAACCTACGAGTAAACGGCATAACGTCTGGTATGGTAGGGGATTGATCATCATTTGTCATCCTCATGCTATAATTCTTTCACCCTATGAAAATTACCTTTCTTGGCGCGGCGCGTGAAGTCACGGGCTCGTGTTATCTTCTCGAGACCGATCGTGCGCGCATTCTGGTTGATTGTGGCGCCTTTCAAGGCTCAGCCTTCATGGAATCGCAAAATTTTCAGCCTTTTGGGTTTGATCCGAAGACGATTGATGCGGTCGTGGTCACGCATGCGCATCTGGATCACGTTGGCCGTTTACCTAAGCTCGTCAAAGAAGGTTTTCAGGGCAAAATTTATCTGACTCCACCTACGGGCGGGTTTGCTCGTTTGGTTTTGGAGGACGCTTTTCAAATCATGGAGTATGAGTTTCGTAAACAAAAACGTCCCATGCTCTATGAAGCCAAAGACATTGAAACCGCTCTCCAGCATTTTTCGACCATCGATTACGACACTTCTGTAAAATTAAACGATCTGTCTTTTCGTTTCCGCGATGCCGGTCATATTTTTGGCAGCGCCTTTATCGAAATTCATGAGCAAGGCGGCGTGGCCGTGACCTTTTCCGGAGATATCGGCAACGACAACGTCCCGATTTTGCGTGACACGGCGCAAATGGCGGAAACCGATATTCTCATCATCGAATCTACGTATGGCAATCGTATTCATGAAGACGAATCAACACGTGAGGTGAAATTGAAAGAGGCCATCGTCAATACCGTGCAACAGCGCGGGGTACTCATCATTCCAGCTTTTGCCATTGAACGAACACAACAACTCCTTTATGAAATTCATGATTTGAAAGAGCAAAAAATTCTTCCGCCCGTGGATGTGTATCTTGATAGTCCCATGGCCATCAAAGCGACGGAGGTCATCAAAGAGTTTCCGCAATACTATGATCCCGAAGCTTTGGCTCTTGTGTCTCGGGGTGATGATATGTTTGATTTTCCGGGACTTCATGTGACGCCCACGAGAGACGATTCCAAGACGATCAACGACGCGCCAAAACCAAAAATCATTATTTCCGGCGCCGGCATGATGAACGGCGGTCGCATTTTGCATCACCTGGTACGTTATCTTGGCAGTGCTTCGACGACTGTGCTCATCATCGGTTATCAAGCGCAGCACACGCTTGGACGACGGTTGTACGAGGGTGAAAAAAATGTGGAGGTGTTGGGAGAGCGCATCCAGGTTAAAGCTCACGTAACCAGCATTGGTGCGTACAGCGCGCACGGCGATCAAAATAAATTGGTGCGATGGGTATCGGAAGCAAAAAAACAACCGTCGCACATCTATTGCACGCATGGCGATGAAGGAGCGGCCGTCGCGCTCGCCACGCGATTCACTCAAAAATTACACATCCCCGCTGATGCGCCGAGGTTGGGGGATGTGATTGAAGTGTAATGTCTTACATTCTTCTTGCGATCATCGGTCATCTCGCGAACGCGGTCGCTTTTATTATTGATAAAATTCTTTTGACCAGCGCCTTTAAACGCAGTGCCACGTATGCGGCCATGATCGGCGGATTGTCATTGATCGTTCTCCTTGCGGCGCCGTGGGTTAAACATTGGCCATCAATTGAACTCGCGCTTCCCATTCTCGCGTACGGCGGACTTTTTGTTTTTGGTCTGTGGACATTTTTTGAAGCGCTGAAACGATCAGAGGCGAGTCAGGTCGTGCCGGTGGTCGGTTCCCTCATCCCGATTTTCACATTGATTGGAACGTCAACGATCCTCCATGAAAGATTGAGCGGCCATGCGTTAATCGGATTCGCGTTTTTAATTGTGGCGACGGTGATCCTGACGGGGAAGACCTCCCCTGGCCCCTCCCTGCCTGCCGGCAGGCATGGCTTCGCAAGGAGGGGGATCGGACTTATGATTCTTTCTGCCGTACTTTTCGCCGCGTCCTTCGTCGCCGGTAAATTTGCGTATAATCACGCCGACTTTCTCGCCGTGTTCGTAAGCTCTCGCGCCGTGGCCGGATTGATTGGAGTGATGATCGGCGTGTTTCACGTCGGCGCACGAAAAGAATTGTCAACGCTCCTTTTGTCATTGCGAGCGAAGTCTGACGAAGCGCGGCAATCTCCGAATGGTCGCGAGGAGATTGCTTCGTCGTCGCGAACTCCTTCTCGCAATGACAAGATTAAAAATACTTCCCTTTATTTGACAATCCTCGGCCAACTCATGGGTGCCATTGGATTTATATTGATCAACATCGCCATTGCTCGCGGCAGCGCCTCGATCGTCAACGCGTTGCAAGCCGTGCAGTACGGGGCCATCGTTCTCGTTGCGTGGTTTGCCGGTGATCACATAAGAAAATTGTTGAATGAAAAGCGCACGCCGCGTATCATCCTCATCAAATCCTGCGCCATCGTGTTGATCGCCATTGGACTGGGGTTGATATCCATCTCATGATAAAAAAAATTCTTCTTATTCTCGGCGCCATTCTCGTGATCGTGTTCGGATTTCTCTTTCTCGGCTGGCCGACGGTCAATCATAACACCGTCTATGGGGTGACATGGAGCAAACCCTACGCTGAATCTCTTGGTCTTGATCCGTATGCCGGTCTTCAAGCCGTGCTGGACGATCTGAGCGTTCGCCATTTCCGCATTCCCGTGTACTGGACCGAGGTCGAACCGAAGCAAGGGGAGTTTTATTGGGACAGCTTGACTCGACAACTGGAGATGATCCACGCGCGAGACGGCAAAGTTATTCTCGTTCTCGGCGCCAAGCAACCGCGCTGGCCCGAATGGTGGGTACCGGCCTGGGTCGAAATGAAGACACCTCAAGAACAAAAAGACTCGCAAAAACTTTATGTGGAAACGGTTATAAAACACTTTGCACCGTACGGTTCCATGATCGAGGCGTGGCAGGTGGAAAACGAATCGCAATTTCCATTTGGACAACACGCGCCGCAAGACCCTTCGTTCGTGACGGAAGAAATGCAGCTTGTGCGACGCGTATCGCAAGAACAGTTTCCAGCGGGGGAGAGGCCGCTCATCGTCACAACAGATTCCGGCGAGCTTTCGTTGTGGTTGGGCTTTCATCGTGATGTTGATGCGCTGGGAGTGAGCGCCTACCGCGCGGTTGTTGGTCCTGTGGTGGGTTTGTGGCACTATTGGTTTGTGCCTCCGTGGTTTTATGCGCGTAAAGCGACGTTGCTTCGGCCATGGATCAAATCCGTTTTCGTAAGCGAGTTCCAAATGGAGCCGTGGGCCAGAAAACCGCTGACGGAACTCACGCCTGATGAACAGATCAAAAATTTTGATCTGCCACAAATGAAGAAAAATTTTTGGTTTGCCGAACGCATGAACATGTCTCAAATCTATTTTTGGGGAGCAGAATGGTGGTATTGGATGAAGGTGAAACAAAACCATCCGGAGTTTTGGGAGGGAGCGAAGGGATTTTTTCGACACTGAACCCGAAACCCCCTCATTCCCAGAGCTAAGCTCAGCTTTGCCCTTGTCAGGGGGAGGTCGTACGTCAGAACCCCCTGATAAGGGGGCAGGGGGTTTCTGGTTTATTTCAAGCCAAATTTTTATCCACAATCGAACACCATTTTGACTCTTGACGCATCCGTTGACCAGAATCCCTTGACAAAGGGACGTAATTCTGGCATCCTAGAAACCACAACCGGCCCTTCAATGGGCTAAACGCGGAGGTTCGACCATGCGGCAGACGAACTCGAACGGTCCCCCGAAGCGCAGCACCTTCCACCACGGCCACTACGAGAAGAAGATCAAGAAGAACCCCGACGGCGGCAGGCGCCTCATCCTCTACATCATGGGCGCGCTCCTCATCCCGGCCTTCATGCTCACCGGCTTCCACACCGCCAAGGTGACCCACGACGACTCCGGCGGCCTGCTCGGGATCAACGTGACGATCAAGCCGACGACGGCCACGAATTCGCTCGACGAGACCGCCTTCATCATGCGCAACCTCTGGCACAGCAACGCGACGGCCTTCTTCTTCGGCAAGCAGCTCACCGAGCCCACCTCCCAGACCGGCGCCGTGAACGATCGCAAGAACCCTGGCGCTCCACGTCCTCATGCGCGCCGCCCGCTCCTCGCCGACCTGGTCCCGGCCGCTCGTCACCTGACGACGGCCCGCCTTCCGCTCTACCGAAACCCCTGGGTGCGCACCTGCGCCCGGGGGTTTTCTAAAATCTGGTGATATTCCTGATTGACATCCTTCTCAATCTCTTTTATACTCCAGCTTCATTTATGGAGATCAGAAATATCGCGCTCATCGCTCACGTTGACCATGGCAAAACCACCTTGGCTGATTCGTTATTGAAGCAGTCGGATACGTTCAAAGAACGTGGCTTGGAAGGGGATACCATTCTTGATTCCAATGAGTTGGAGCGGGAGCGGGGCATTACCATTTTGGCCAAGAACG
>JGI1358J11329_10000800_pt1 | contig 27442 bp, 22 predicted proteins | sample Subgroupgradi54m_FD_11329 | JGI IMG/M metagenome (IMG submission 11329)
GGCAGGCTCACGCTTTCATAGCCGGCATTTGATGCTGCGACCAGACCGTTGTAGATGATGTCGGAAAGCGGTCCTTCCAGATCGTCGATCACGAAGACGACATTCTTGAAAGCGGCACGACTCAGTATCACGCGTGTTGCGTTGACCGTTTGTCCATGCCGGAGAGGCAGAGCTTTGGCAACTTGTTCGTGAAAGCCGTCACCAGCTTTGTTTGAAATGACAGAATCGATACCGCCGAACCACGCGCCACCAGAATTGACGGCTGTGATGAGAGCATCAGCAGGGACACTGCTGATGTCGCCGGAGAGAACCATGACTTGAGGTCTTGGCATTTTTAGATCTCCTAGAACAGACTCTTGGTTGGAAAGGGCAAGAGGATACCCTAAACTGATTCAGTTGGTAATATAGCACATTTTAGTATAAAAGTCAAGTAAAAAACACTTGTAAAATAAAGGTTTTTCTTTTGTTATTTAAATTGGTAGACTTACGTAGTCTGACACTATAGGAGAAGATCATGTTGTTCCTTTCGAGGTTGTTGTTGAGGGTCCTTCCAGAACCAACCGTAACACGCATTCCTGGTGGTAGCGGTTTCGATGCCGTGTACCGTACCGCCTATTTCAAGGCGCAAGACGAAGTCATCGCGTGGCATCGCGCGGAACTCGAACGGCTTGACTATCGTTTCCGTACGAAAATGGGTCAAGACAGACTCATGACAGCACGGAAAGAAGCCAATGCGCGAGGTATCAGTCCGACTGACCCGCGGTATCCAGATGTTTTCGACTATCTTCCTTTTCCGCCGAAGACCACTTCTTCCAAATGAAGTGTCGGCATATCAGTGGGACTCGTTTCGGCGAGTCCTTTCTTTTTTATATTCACCTAAGTAACTTTTAAAAATAAAGAAAAAGAAAACGCCTCGGGATGCCGGGGTGATTTCTTATTGTTCAAATGAATTTAACTACTTGATATCATCGAAAAATTTGACGCTATTAATGATGTGTTCTGCAGTAGCTTCGTCAAAGTCGCGAAGATTGAAACCTACGTACTTATCTCCTTTATAAACTGCGGCAGTTGCGTACACTTTTCCATCTGGGAGTTTTTGAAATTCTTTTCCTTCAACTCCGTCAGGGTGATGTTCAGCTTGTGTATTAGTAAGAAGCATGACGCGACTATTTAATACGTTTTGATCTGCTGTTGACCCTTTATAAAAAAAGATAGCTCCTTCTTGGTTTGCATATCGAGCAGTAATTGTTGCTGGGTACTCAATTGATACTCCGTATTCAACAACCAAAACTGTCTTCCATGATTGAGTAGTTACTTCTCTTGTGTTCTTCTTACAAAAGAAGATTGTTACTGCTGTAACACAGAGGAGAACTAATATAAGAATAGTGATGTATTTTTTGTTCATATAATAAAAATGGCACACACGTGTGCCATTAATTGTAGCACAAATGCTACTTGATCTGATAGATTGTGTATTCGTAGTTTGCTTCAAGAGCGCTTACGAAATCAGGGTAGTTTATCCACCTCCTTTTTACGTAACTGTCTCCGTTGTAATTGCTTTCGATGAGAGTAAGCACTTGAGTACTTGTATTGTTTACCTCAACAATGGCTGTATGAGGTGTATATCCTCCGGACTTCAGCTTGATCCGCATCTGGATAATGCTACCTGGTACGACATTAAAGAGCGGACTCGTGCCGTTCCCTGCAGTTGCAGTTACGTACTGGTAGTTAGGATCACTACTATTCCAGAAGTAAGACGATGAGTCTCCGGGGTATGCCCAACTGGCAGTTCCAGGTAGCCAGCGGGTATAGGTATCCCAGGGGTTTCCGTACCCAGGATAGACATAACCATTTGCTTGATTTGAAGCAATGCGTACAACTTCAACTGCAAACACCTTACATTGTCCAGCAAGCAGGCCAACTTCGTACTGTGCTTGTGCCACAATCCTCCCGTTTCGATTGGACTGTGAAAGTGTTCCCCAGATGTCTGCAGCATGGACATTCGCAGAAACAAAAAGTACCAGTACTGCTACAACCCTCGTAATCGATTTCATTCTTACTCTCCTTGAGTGTTAAAAAGAATAATACTGCCACTTGGCAGCTGGATGATTGTAGCACTAATTATATATATAATCAAAAATAATTTTTTTTTAAAATAAGAAAACACCCCACTCGAGATTGGTATATACTTCTTTTATATGAAAAATACTATTTTGGTTTCAATTGTGGCAATTCTTATCGTCGCGGGTGGGCTCTATTTTACTTTGCATAGTTCGCAATCTGATGGAGAGCTTCGAACAGATGTTTCGAAATGGAAAACATATAAGGATAGTGAATTTGGCTTTTCAATCAAATATCCACCGCAGTACGCAATAGAAACTAATGTAGTCGCAAGCGGAACAGTATGGGGTTCGAGAAGTCTTTTGACAATATACGATACTGCTAATACGTCAACATATGAATTCCATGTTGGACCGGGGAGTCTCACTCTCCAAAAACAGCCAGTTACTGCCAATGGAAAGATATACCATACCATACAGGAATATAAAGAAAGTGGAGTTGCTGACTCAATGATACAAGGAATACCTAAGCCAATCGGCGAACTGATAATGGTAAATGGAGTACAAGCTCTCAAGTATCACTTTCCAGCAGGGGATGCAACTGATACCTCTAGTGATTCTTATATTTTCATTAAGAATGACTTGATCTACCAATTTGGATTTAACTCAGACGATCCATACAAGGAAAAGATGCTTAATAGTATTACGTGGCAATAAATAAAAAAACGCCTCGGGGTGCCGAGGCGTTTTTGGTGGTCGCTTGCGCGATGGTGGTGGTTAGAAGATGATTCTTGTAGTCGGAATGAGATCGGAGTCTGATTCGTAGACCAGTTCTCGAATTTTCCACATCCCATTTGTGATGGTCATCTTGAGTTTGATTTGGAACTCGTTGTTCACTTCCCGAATCAGTACGTGGTGTATCCATCTCGGAGAGGTTGGAATCTCTGTAAGTGTTACACCCTCTAGGGTGTACCCTAGAATTCCTAAAGCTTTTTCCAGGGAGGTAAGTATCTCGTTCTGCACAAGGTAGTACGGCGGATTCTTTTGTGAAAGCTCTTGTGCGAAAAAGTTCCCCATGAGTTCGGTTGCAACCGGTAGGCAAGAAGTTCGATCAGTCAATTTGTCGTCTGTCATCTAGTACTCCTTCAAAGACAGTCTGCAGGTACTCTACACTTTTTATATGAGAAAATCTATCTTTCAAATATAACTTTCAGAATGCGACGATGGCAGGCTATAAGCTCTGGTTTCTGGTTTAGCCCGCCATACCGCACAGAAGCACGCTCCGGCGGGTTTTTTCTTTATATATTGCTATTTTGCTATACTTTGACCATATGACTGCCAAAAATAAATATTCGTCTCTGGATGTTATCCGTGCTTACTACATGACTGAAGCTCTCAAGAAAGAACTTACTACACTTAATCTCACTAAAGCAGCTCTTACAAAGAAATTAGAAAAAGTTAAAAAGCAGGCAGACAAGCTTACACCGAAGCAGCTCTTTAATGATCCGCTCGATAATTATCACGCACGGTATGATAACTATGTAAATTCCTCATGGGAATTAAAAACTATTTCACTTGCTGATTGTGGAGTGTGGCCAGCTATGGGAGGACTTCCGAAAGAAATGACATATGGAAGTGTTACTGATACTGCACAACAACTTCTGCCTTACTTAGAAGATAAAACAAAACTTACTGTTGAAGTTGCAAAGGTTCTGTATATTGAACGCTTGAAAGAATATGCTGAACTTATTACAGAATATATTCCACTTGTGGTGATGGAAGGCGGTGTGATCCGTCACATGAAGTTATATAAAGATGAAAGCCAAAAGAAGTTCAAGAAAACTAAATATGATATTGATGATGGAAATCATCGAGCCATCGCGTACGCACTACTAGGCAAGAAAGAAATAGTTGCTCTTGTTGGAACAAGAAACTATAAAAACGACTTGATGTATTAATATGAAGGTATGAAAATCTTTTTAATCACCGATATTCATCACGGAGAGGATACCAACTATGAACGTTTGGGAGGTTTGGAATATGTAAACGTGTATGGTGCGCAATTTAGAGATATTATTCCAAAGCTCTACTCTGAAATAGAAAGCTGTGATCTTGTAGTTAACCTTGGTGACTTTATTCACGATACTGGTCCAGAAGACATGGAAACATATAAAGAAGCCATGAAGCTTTTGGAAACAAACACCACTACTAAACATGTGCGAGGTAATCATGATTCATGGAATATCACCAAGGAAGAATGGGCGGCACTTATTGGAGAAGATAAAAGTTATTATGATTTTGATTTGGGAGGGTATCATCATATAGTTCTTGATTGTAACCGAGCAGAAAATAAAGCCAGCGTTCCGTATCTTATCTCAGAAGAACAGCGCGAATGGCTTAAATCATCCCTAGAAAAGACTAGTCTTAAAACCTTGGTCTATCTTCATCATCCGGTAGATGAACAGAGTATGGAAAATAATTATTACTTTAAAGATCATCCTGAGCGATCTTCTGTTACAAATAAAATTGAAGTTACAAGTCTTCTTGAAGCATCACAGAAGGTACTTGCGGTATTTACAGGACACACTCATTTTCTCAGTGATCAAACGGTTAATGGAATACGCTATATTACTGTGCCATCTTTTGGAGAGAACGATGGTAGTCATAAACCGAATGCAAAATATGCGATTGTATCGCTTGAAGGTGACACTATCGAAGTAGAAATAAAACAAGTACTTATCTAAGTATGAAAAGAATTGCGTGAGAATTGTAGAATATAGTGTACGATCATTGGGAATGAGAGGGTGAGAAAGGAAAAAAGAATTAGTTGTTGTTTCCATAATGATATACTTCACCCATGAAACCCTTTATGACGCAAAAGCAAGTAACTTATTACGGGATATTGCTTGTGGTTGTTAGTCTTATTGCTTTATCTCTATATACCTATAAAAATACATTGAAAAAGCCTATACATGAGAATGGTACTACTTTTCCGATAGCTACGACTACAACTCAAACATATTATCCTTCGTCGATTAACCCTCCACAGCTTCCTGGTATGGCAGTATCACCCGAGAATAGGCCTTCTACCCTAGATGCGACGACGATAGGTGGCGGACTTTATTTCCGTGTGCTGACTGACCAGAGTATTGAGCTTATCGACTATAACAATGCTGCCACATCTACAGTAGTAATTCCTGGTGCACGCACACTTCATGTCTTGCCTGCAGATTATATGCAAGGTATCAGCATTATTCTAGCTACAGAAACTACGCTGTATCAGGTTATTCTTTGGCAATCTTATAGTTCATTGATTCCTGCTCATATCGAAAAGATTGCTGATACGGATACACGTGGTGCTCATATGATTAACGACAATGTTATTGTTACGCGGGGCGGTGCCTATACTCGAGAGAGCTAGCTGAATGTTGCGAATCCGTTAGCTCTTCGCCAGTTAACTTCTTGTATTCCTTACAGTTGTTCGGCGGACTATTATAGTGACGATACAAATATTTATATTGCAGAAAATAATGGAAACGGAAGAACAACACTTGCACTATCTCCATATGATGCGAAATCTTTTGTTCTTTTTAAAGATAGTGAATATACAAAAGATAAAAACGGAGTTTATTTTCGAAGGGGTATAGTAAGCGGTGCAGATATCGGATCGTTTGAAGTTATCAATACGCCAGACTTACTCTCTATGAAAGATGGTCCCGTGGCGTATGCGTATGCCAAAGATAAAAACGCAGTTTATTTTGAAGGCGTTTTAATTGAAAATGCTGATCCTATTACATTTGTTGCTGTTTCTGAAAAATCAGGGGCCTGGCAGCATCCTTACGGGAAGGATACGCACAACGTCTATTTTAAAAATATGAGCATCAAAGGTGCTGACCCAAAAACGTTCGAAGTTCTGTGGTGGTACATATATGAAGGGTGTGGTGCTGATAGGTATGCTAAGGATTCGCAACATGTTTTCTACGAGGATTCACCTGTAGTTGGTGCTGATCCGGTTTCTTTCAAAGCACTGGATAGCAGATACGGAAAAGATAAGAATGGATTTTGGAGCAAACAGTTTTTTCGTCCAGATATTACCAAAGATCCTGAATGTAATTATGGATAATTTCCATTCTACATTTAGATAGAATGGGCAAAAAAATGGGCAAAAAGTTGATGGAAGAGAAAATGACCGAAGTAACCCTGACTAAAAAATGGAACAAAAAGAAATAGGCCTCTCCGCAGAAGCGTGGGCCTATTCATCAAAGAGAGAATCAAAAGCAGTCTTGGCATCAGGGTCTGGATCCTGCTTGGAATGCCAGACGAAGACTATCTCTTCGACCATGTCATCCATGACATCTTGCTCTCTATCTAAGTCTGTGGGTCGTAATTTTAACTGGTAAGGTTTCCATTCCTTGTCCATTACAATCATCCATATGTCACAAACGAATTGTGCATATGGCGACGTGACCTCAAACCGGTACATCAGGTTTTCAAATACGCAGAATTCTTTGTAAGTTACATGGGACATTATTTGTGTCATGTCGTACAAATCCTGGAGAGCCAACTCAAACCGCATGAGACGCTCCACTTCTTCTAGATTTTCTGGAGTAAAGGTTTTTGCTAGCTCTCCTTTGAAAACAGCTTCAGCTACATTCATTGCTTGACGAGAGCATTCAGGCGAAGCAGGTTGCATATAGTTACTCAAGGTACTTCTCCTAAAATGAACCTGGCTCAACTGTACTCCTTTTTGATCTGCAAGTCTATCCTATCTGTAAACGCTGACTTACGTTATATACTTATAGGCATGAAGGAAGACTCTAAGCTTAAAATCGCAGTACTACGTGGTGGCTCTTTGGGACATGCAGGTTCTATTTCTGGTGGATATGGAGTATTAGATTCTCTCGCTCGCATTGGTTTCCCATCTTTTGATGTGTATATCGATGAAGAAGGAATCTGGTACGCGAAAGGAATTGTGATTGAACCTCATGCAGCATTTGCTCAAGTCGATGGCTATATAGATACTACCGAAGATCTTCCTGAAAAATATCAGGAGCTTGCTAAGCGCATGGGGGTAAAGAAGCTTTTATGGGATCATAAGGAGGATTATCACAAGGATAGAGAGAATGTATATCGACTGCTTCGCCAGAAGGGGATTGCGGTTCCGGATACAAAAGTAGTGCGTACTGCAAATGGGATGTCTGTTCCGTATCTGCATACTGTATGGAAGACACTTCATACACCGTACCTTGTGCGTCCGCTTGAAAGAAAGGCTACCAGTCCGTCCAAACTTATTAGCAGTTTCGATGATTTCAAAAAGACTGCAATGGAACATACCGAAAAAGGTGAGGACTTTCATGTGCTTACGTATCGTAGCGCGCCAACTATTTCTACCGCAGTGGTTCCAAATTATCGCGGAGAAGATTTGTATGTGCCGCTCTCTGTCACAACGCTTTTAGGTAAGCGCGAGACGCCTTCTGAGGGGTCCAAAATCGTGATCTATCGCTCACATGAGAATGAATACAGCGAACTTAAAGGATTGCTTTCTCGTGTATACGATGCGCTTATGTTGGAAGACCCCGCACTTATTGATGTGATCAAAACTCCCCAGGGATTCTTAGTGGTAGAAGTTCAGACTAAGCCATCGCTTCGAGAAGAGGGAAGATTTATGCAGTCGCTTAATACTACCGGAGTAGAGATTGCTCACTATCTAGAAGGACTTCTTCATGACCGCGCGCGATCTTAAACTTATCTCTTTAATACTTGGACTTCCGATACTTGTGATTGTTATTCTTTTTCTTTTTAAATACATATAAATAAAATTAAGAAAACTAAAACCGCGCCCCTGGTAAGTCGCGGTTTTAGTCTGCTTTGCTTTAGAATTGATCTATTTGTCGAATTTCTTTTTGTCTTCGAATTTCATACAAATGAATCAACTCTTTTTAATATTGTTATTTTTGCAAAGCATTCACTTTCTTGTCGAAGGAAAGCGGACGTCTTCATGTTTGATGCGTTTAGACAGTTGCTTCTACAACTTTTTTTGCAGATGCTTTTTTCTTCGTCGCCATCTTTTTTGAAACAGATGCAGTTGTTTTTTTAGCAACTTCTGCCTTCATGTCTTTATCTACAAGTAGGGCGGATACAATCCAGTCTTTTAACTTCTTGGCGTTAGCCATAGCGGTTGCTTTTTTAGCATATGCTTCGGAAGCAACTACTGGCTCACCATTCTTCGCGAGAAGTCTGAACCGATACATACCTTTCTTGTCTTTATAGACTTCTAGTATTGTGGTTTTTGCCATAGCATTATTAGGCCTAAAGTTAATAATAAAACAACTGTCTACATAGGAGTGTACCAGGAGAGTTTGGTATACTACAAGCAATTATCCGTAAGTTATTCACACCTTATAAAAATCAGATCTTTTTGCGCAGATCTTTGTTGCTTTATTTGTTTACTTCTGCGATGTACTAGTATGTACACCTTAGTCGTAAACAAATTCGCGCCGCGATCTGCATTAAAAATATGCAATTTTTAGATACCATACTATGAAAGAATTCCATGCACACATACATGAGGAGGTTCTGAAATCAAATGATTTTCGACGTGTGCTCTTTATAGGAGAGAAATCTCAACTTGTAATCATGTCGATTGCTCCACATAGTGAAATAGGAGAAGAAGTTCATGAGCATGTAGAGCAAACGCTTTGTTTTGTGGAAGGTAAGGGTATAGCAGTCTTAAATCATGTGGAATACCCTGTAATAGGCGGGGATATTGTAGTAGTTCCTCCTGGAACCCGGCATAATTTTATTAATACAGAAAATAAACCACTTAAGCTTTTCACTGTATATGCTCCAGCAAATCATATTGATGGAAGAATACATGTGACATTAGAAGAAGCGCTTAAAGATGATGAAGATGAACAATACGGACATGACAATGGCGAACTCAACAAAAATTTCAAGAATAAATAAAAGTAAGGAGAAGCAAGAAGAAAAATATAAAGCTTTTGCTTTGATGGTGATTGATTGGTATGAAAAGTGTGGTCGTCATGATTTGGTATGGAGACAAAAAATTAATCCCTACAAAATTCTTGTAAGTGAAATCATGTTGCAGCAAACACAGGTGTCTCGTGTGTTGCCGAAGTTTACAGTATGGATGAAGAAGTATCCGACACTTGAAAAACTCTCACAAGCATCACTCACGGATATCTTACTATTATGGCAAGGTCTTGGATACCAGAGGCGTGCTAAGGCACTACTTATGCTCGCTAAGACAACTACACGACTTCCAAAGACAGAATCAGAACTTATTGCGCTTCCAGGCATTGGTCCGTATACTGCAGGAGCAATTATGGCCTTTGCCTATGACAAAGAAAGTTTGATGCTTGAGACAAATATTCGTACCGCACTCATTAATGCTTTTCATATGAGGAAGAAAGATATTGACGATACGCTTTTGAAAAAAGATTTACAGAGACTACTCCAGCAACCTGAAGTAAAAGTACTCGGTGCACGACACTGGTATTATGCGCTTATGGACTACGGAGCATTTCTTAAAACAAAGCAAATATCCCATAACAAGAAAGTAAAAGGATATCGTCCTCAAACCAAATACGAAGGGTCAGACAGGAAACTTCGTGCTGAGATTTTATTTGCAATCACTAAAGGTACGAAGTTGCCAGAGGATAATCGAGTTCCAGCATTGCTACGTATTCTTGCTAAAGAAGGATTTATTGTGGCGACATCTGATACTTGGAGTATTGTGTAGTTGTAGTACAAAGACATACTAAAAACCTCCCACTACGTGGGAGGTTTTTAGTATGGTAAGGATTAGAATTCGTAAGCTCCGATATCTGGAAGCGAATCGCGCACCTTAGATAAGATATCACTTAAGGTACTTCTAAGCGTGTTACCTGCATCAATTGCTGGAGATGAAGCAGAAAGCTGCAGACGGTATGTAGGAGAGGTTGGAGGGACTAGGTTTGGATTACTAGATTTTGAATGTGTATCAAGTCCTGCAGCTTGTTGAGCGGTAAGCGTGGTGCGAACATTGTCCCATGTGCCAGGAGTTGCTGAATAATAACAGAGGTTGTTATCAAATGTAGTAAATGCTGATGGTGCAAGACCTGCAGTATAGAAACAGCTACTCTGAGCAGTGGTACCTCCACCAAAGTAAATGAGATTAGACACTACAGTATGGTTGGTTCCATCGCGGCTTAAGCGTATTGCAAAAGTTCCATTTCTCGAATTTTTCAGATAGAGACTGTTGTTGCGAATCGTAATGTTATTGTCGGTATTAAGAACATTCTTAGGGTCAACGGTGCTGAAATATTTTGAAGGTGCAACGATGCCGGTCGCATCGGTTACTTCGCTGTAAATACTGTTATTTTCTATAGTACAAGTATTACAGAGGTCTACTCCAATACTCATACCATAATTGATAAGGTTATTGTTACGCACCGTCATATTTTTAAAGTATTCCTCATAAGGATACAATCCAGAGTCAATTGAGATTCCCCAACAACCCCCACCCACTATAGGTATGGTCGGCTCATAGAAAGTATTGTTTTCAATAAGTGTGCCGTCTTGTTGACCGTGAATAACAAGTGCTACGCCGCTACATCCACCAGGGGTTGGTGCAGGTGCAGTGATACTTGAGTAGGAGTCGTTGTTGGTGACGGTGTTACCACGAATGATGTTTTGCGTTGCAGGATAATGTGTAGATCCTATCGCGTAACCCGACAAGTACATACTGTGGTCAAACATATTGATGCCGATGTTATCGAATCTGTTATTCTCAATGAGTAAATCATTGCAGCTTCCTAAGATGCCGATGCCACGAATATGGTGAATATTAGAATTTTGTATCTTGACGTGTTCTGATTTGCCATCAGATCCAGTGTTGAGCGCTGCTCCAGTGCCCCCAATACACTGAACACCAAGAGAATACTCTTCGATCTCTAGGCGTCTTACGGTTACATAATCAACATCATTACCAATAACGAGTGCCACAAATGGGTTATTGACCCCACTTCCAATGAGATGAAGATCTTGAACAATATATCCTTCATCATGTGAAGAGTTACCACTATTCATCAAACTAAGTGTATACGCGCCCGGCACTGCGTTAAGAATTGGATTTCCTTCATTGCCTGTAGCCCATGTCGGTGTGTACGCGCCAAAGAGGATTGGGTTGTTTGCTCTACTATTAAAGTTAGTCAAGAAATAAAGTTTACATCCAATCATGGCAGAACCACGAGCGAATAATATTTGGGTACCAGCTACAAAACTGCCGAATTTAGCGGTAACCTTGTCACACGTTTTCCATGCCTGAGCAGTACTCGTCCCCGTATTCCCATCATTCCCCGGTACACAATTTGGTACTGACCCTGTTCCGCAATCAGATACATAATACACAGGTCCTGTAGGAACTGGATCAGGAATAGGTACTGGTGGTGGCACCGGTGGTGGTATTACCACTACTTGTACATTCGCTTGGCAACTTGCATTTGTTCCACCATTTGATCCATTACAGCTCCATGTCCAAGGTCCAGTTCCATACACAGAAGATACGGATCCTGTAGTACAGAAGTTAGCAGTAGGAATTGATGAGAAGGTTTGATTGTGTGATGCTCCACAAGAGCCATTCACGGGAGTAGGAGTTGGAATAGGGATTGGAGTAGGAGCAGGTGTAGGATCTGGAACAGGAGTAGGAGGTACTACTGGAGGAATGGTTGAGGACTTTGCAGCACTACAGAAATCTGTAGTACCACCATTAGTTCCAGCACAGCTCCATGTCCATGGTCCAGTTCCTTGTACATGAGAGGCTTGTCCTCGTATGCAGAGGTTTGTAGTAGGAGTGTCGGTAAAGGTCTCATTGTGTGCTTTCCCACAAAAGCCAGGAATTACTGTGGGTGTAGCAGCAACAGGAAATAGTGATGGTGTAGTAGGTTGTATCACTGCAACTGGAGTAGCATTGGCAGTATTAATACTTGTGGTGATTGCAATAATATCCAAATAGATCTCTTGATCAAGTGAATCTCTCACTTGTACTCTTGTTTTCCCTTGTGTGCTGCTTGTCTGTACTACATTTCCGTTTAGCGTGCCTAGACCTGAGATGACTTTGTATTTGTAGGGCGCCTTACCACCATTTGGAGTAATGGTGTAGCTTCTTCCTGTTTGGATATTTACAATAGCAGAAGGAAGCGTAAGTTTGTTTACTACCGCAAGACGGAGTTCTTTGGTGATGTGCTTGCCGTCAGTGACCGTAATGGAGACTACTCCTTCTTTCTGTGGTGCTTGGTAATAGATAGCAGTAGTTGCGATCTTAAGTGTGAGAAGCTTTCCAGCAAGCTTTCCAGCTGAGGCAGTAAAGGTATACGGTGCGGTTCCTCCTTGGAGCTTAAGTGGAATGACACTATTGGTAAGCACATAGGAGCTATTGGCTGTAATAGAAAAGCTGGTGCCTTGTGCTAGATCAATGATTGGTGCTTGAACTGTAGAAAGAAGAGAATCGTAGGTGCTTGTTGCTTCAAGAGGAGGAGTATCTCCACCACCGATGAATCTGCTCAAGAGGAGGAGAACGGTGGCGAGGAGGGAATGCATATAGTATGAGTATATAAGGTAAGTACAGGAGAAAGAAGGGTGATATGCACTTTTTATCCACAACTTGAAAGAATATAATTTATGCTTCTTGTAGTGTCAAAGTAAGAAGGTGACTTGTTTCTTGGTCAGTAAGAGGTCTAGATTCTCCAGGCTTGAGCTTGCCTATAGTAAGAAACAGAATACGCGTGCGTTTTAATGACATAATAGTGAGATTGAGCGCATTAAGCATTCGTCTAATTTCATGTTTTTTGCCTTCGGTGAGTATAATCGAAAGCGTGTGTTTATTGTCATGAATTACTACGCGCGCTGCCTTTTTGTAGGTGGTTTCCTGTGTGGTGATGCCTAATTCTAAAAGTCGTTTTACTCGGGGAGTCATTTGCTCTCGTACTGTGACTGAGTATTCACGTTCATTGCCTTTCGTTGGGTGGAGTAATGCTTCGTTTAGTCTGTAGTCATTTGTGTACAAAAGGAGTCCCTCACTTTCTTTGTCTAGTCGCCCAAGTGGATGTAGTGATGGATACTTGGGAAGTAGATCAGTTACTTCACCTTTAGGTTTATAGTACAAAATATAACTGTATGTCTGTACTTCGGTTTGAATAGTAATAATATCTCCTTTCTTCACTTTTTCACCTAACGTGGCAACTTTCCCGTTCACGGCAACTTTCTTTTTTTCTATAAGAGTGTCGGTTGAGCGACGAGAAGCAACTCCAATTGAAGAGAGGTGTGCGTTTAATCTAATAGGTTCTTTTTCTGTGACAATAAATTTTTGCATAAATAAAATATAAATAATTAACGAGTATCGTGAAGAGAAAACGTCTGCAGTGCTCCATAGAGAAGTACCAGTGAAAGCATGATAAATATAATTCCTGGATAGACACTCATAAATGGAGTCAGAAAGATTCCAACACAAGGTGCGACAACCACGGCCATCGAGCGGACATTGCTAAAGAGGGTGATTAGGCCAATATCTGAACTTTTTATTTTTTTGAAATAATAGGTAAAGGTCATTGTTTCGACAAGTGCTGCACCGACGCGAGAAAAGAAGAAAAGGAGTATCCAGACAATAATGTTACTTGTTGATGTAATTGCAATAAAGAGCGAGAACAAGCTCATAATCAAAAGTCCGGCGATGAGCAGTTCCTTTTCTCCTAGTCTTGTGTCTGCCAGGATGCCAAGCTCGTATGGCATCAATACTAAAGGAAGAAGTGCAACTGGGAGTATTGCAGTTAAATACAGTGGAAGGCTAATACCTTGGGTCATAAGGTACATAGGTGAGTAAATCACCATTATTGCGTAGAAGGATTCAAGGAGAAATAATGCGATAAGTGTGATGCGTATGTCTTTGTTTTTCCAGCCAGTTTTAAATGCTTCTATGAGTTCTATTTTAGAATACTGTGGTTCTGGCATATGCTGCATGAAGCGATGAAGAAGGAACATAAAAGGAATTAGAATAAGCGCTGATACTATATAGAGCGTTTGGTACCCACCTCGTTCTAGAATGGCTCCGCCAAAGAAAGGAGAGATGAGAATTCCTAAATTAAGTATGGTAAGGAACATGCCGCGTATAGTGCCTGTCTCATGATGAGGACTAAATCGTTCGACGAAGGTATTGATGGAAACATACAGCACAGAAGTAAGTACAAAGTGAGAGATGAAGAAAATAGCAAGCAATATTGGTGACTGTGTAAATGCAAGCGCTATAGTGATGATGATTTGACTTGCCACTGCGCCTTGAGTAAAGCTATAGGTATGAAAGCGTCTAATGTATTTCGTGATGTGAAGTGACAAGAAAAAAGTCACTAAGCTTGCAAGAGCAAATAGGAATGAAATCGCTGGTGTGCTAAAGGTAAATCCTAAGTAGGAAGAAGTAGCATAGAGTGGTATTCCGTAATGGAACGCATACAAGAGCGTCATCATGTACGTGCCCAAGAGAGCTTTATTATGTCGGAGGGTTACCATGGCTATAAGTATAGCAAGTAGAAAGTATAAAGTAGAAAGTATAAAGTTAGAAACTCTAGAAATGGTCCGCACTGTGTGCGGACCATTTCTACTTTAAACTTTATGAACTTTATAACTTTACAGACTAATGATGACTGGAATAATCACCGGTCTCTTCGCGGTCTTCTGCAAAAGGAATTTAGTCGTAGCGTCCGCCACATCGCCTTTGATATCATCTATATTAATAGAAGGCTTCAAAAGCGCATCTTCAATCACTTTCTTGGTAAGATTGCGTGTCTGATACAAAAGGTCTTGTGATTCCTTAAGATATACAAACCCACGAGAAATTAAATCAGGAGATTTTTTCAATATATGCGTCTTTGCATCGATCACCGCAATTACGACGAACATTCCGTCTTCTGCGAGCATTTGTCGATCTCGCATCACCACATCTTGGATCTTGCCGATCGTCATTCCGTCCACCACGATCATTTCAGACGGTGCTTTTTCTTTAAGAGCGACAATTTTCTTTCCTTCTTCCTGAATTTCGATGACCATGCCGTTGTCTGGAATAATCATATTTTCTTCAGCCATACCGAGTTTGCGTTCGATGTCAGCATGCATACGAAGCATGTAGTGATATCCGTGCACGGGGATGAAAAACTTCGGATGGATCTTTCGGTGTATCCATGCGAGTTCTTCAGAGTTTGCATGTCCTGATGAATGAATGTCAGATGTCTTATAGTGAATAAGATGCGCACCTTGGCGAGAAAGTTTGTCTTTCAAGTTTTGTACTGTGCGTTCGTTTCCAGGCACAATAGAGGATGACATGAGGATAGTATCTCGTGGAGTAAGACGAATATATTTATGAGTTTTATTTGCGATACGGCCAAGCGCTGCAAATTCTTCACCTTGGGCTCCTGTTGCAAGTATCACTACTTTATTGTCTGGGTAGTGAGCTAAGTCTTCAATAGGAATGAGCGTCTCAGGGCGGATTTTCATCATGTTTGCAAGTCGTGCTACTTCCACGTTTGTCTTCATACTTCTCCCTTCTACTACTACTTTCTTTCCATGACGCTCTGCAGTTTCCAACATATAGAGCATGCGTTCTACTTGGCTTGCAAAGGTACTCACAATAAGGCGCCCCGGAGTATCGCGAATTACGTCTTCAATATTTTTAAATACCACTCGGTCAGAAATTGAAAACCCTGGGTTCTCGCAGTTCGTTGAGTCAGTCATGAGTAGAAGTGTTGTTCGAGTATCAAATACTGTATAACGTTCTAGTTCTGTATCTGTTGGGATGCCATCATTATGATCTAGTCTAAGATCACCGGTATGAACGATATCACCATATGGAGTTTCAACAATGATTCCCATACTGTCCGGGATAGCGTGAGATACCGCAAAGAAGCGTACTTTAAGATCGCCTAATGTAACCGTGTCAGTTTTCTCGACTACATTTATGGTAAGAGGAGCTAATTGTGGAAACTCTTCCTGACGCTTTTTGATCATAAGCGATGTAAAGAGTCTGGCGTAGAGCTGAGGATTGCCGATACGAGGCATGATATAAGGAATCGCACCGATGTGATCCAAATGTCCATGAGTAATCAGCATTCCTTTAATCTTATGTTTGTTTTCTTCAAGATATCTTGTGTTTGGCAAAATAAAATCAATACCAGGGGTATGGGTTTCGGTAAATTGAACACCACAGTCCACCACTACAATGGTGTCTTTGTATTCGATCATACTCATATTACGTCCGATTTCTTCTACTCCACCTAAATGAATGATTCTGATGTTTCCTTCTGCAAGGGGTGGGATATGATCCGTTTCTTTGCGAGTTGAAATCACCGTATTGAATTGCGTAGTATTGCTTCTCATCGGTCTCCTATCATTACGCTTCGCACCACCACCAGTCCGTGGTCGGAATGGAGCACGAGGTGCAGGCGGGGAAGTTGGAGTAGTTGCAAGTGTGACTGCAGTTGTATCTGTGTGTTGTTGTGTTTCGTTGTTCATAGTGGTGGGGTTACTTGATTGGTAAGTGGGTGATTAATGTAATATGTTTTCTATTTTTGTAATGGCATTTTTATAATATGTTCCTCGCCAGACTCGCTCTTTATTCCTGTACCATGTGTACGAGAGAGCAAAGCGTTCTGAGGTGTCCAATAATGAAGTTGCAAGAGGGGTTTCTGCACCGTCGTCACTTACATAAAGGAGTGTCGGACTGTACATGAATATTCCTGGAGTTTCTTCTTGAAATTCTTTTTTGACATCGTCATACTCTGGGATTGATTCTCCACCAGACTCTGCGGTACGTAAGGCGCTTAATGCTTTGTCTAATTTTGCACTTACATATCCTGAAATATTTAGTCCCGGGTACGCGCGCTGTGAAGAATGGAAGAACGCAAACAGATCTGACGGATGATTGATCAAACTTCCATAGAGGAGTGCCTGGAAATCTCTTTCTTTGATTACTGATTGATTAATATCTGAAGGTTCATACACAAGCACATGAGTAGTAATGCCCAGACTTTCCCAGTTCTTCTTGACCATTTCGGCAACATTTCTTAATTCGGTACTATTAGTGGTAGTAAGAGTTATTTCGTGAGTAGAACTTGCGTTCTTGAAATATTTACTTGTTGCAAGCAATGCTTTGGCATCATCAAGCGTGGTAGTTGATGCGGTACGCGGGTCTCCTCCTTCTGCAGAATCGAAAGGAAAAGGATCAGAGAGGGATAATGCGTAGCCTTTGTATACAGTATCAATAATAGCAGTTCGATCAATCGCAAGCGAAAGTGCTTTTCTTACATTTTTATCAGAGAGAAATTCTGCCTTATTTGGATTCAAGAAAATAGAGAACACTCGTGGCAGTCGAGACGTGGCGATTGTGCTTTTTGACAATTTTGTCACTTGACTTAACTCGTCAGGCGCAAGTCCGTATACGCGTTCGATGGTTCCATTGTTATATGCGTTGATAAGCGCCTTGTCGGAATCAAACATTGAAATGAGTATGCCATCTAAATAAGGACGTCCAAGCGTGTAATATTTATGAGAAGTAAGATTGAATTGTACAGGGATACCAGAAATAGTATCTATATTTCCAATTGCAAAAGGTCCAGCTCCTACCGCGTGAATATTATAATCACTAAGACTTACTTGTTCCTCGTTCAAATTTTTCCAAAGATGCTTTGGCAAAATACCGATAGAAAGTGCTTCCATAAAGAGGGGGAATGGTTGTTTGAGAGAAATATTTATTTCTGTATCTGATATCTTCTCTGCTGTCACGGCTTCCCACTCTATAAAATGAGGACTTTTAATACGTGGATTTTGAATAAGAGAAATGGTGTATAAAATATCATCTGCAGTTACTTTTTCTCCATCATGAAATCGGGCGATAGGCTTAAGCGTAATAGAGTAGTGTAGTCCATCCTCACTTTTCTCTATGGTTTCTGCAATATCAGGTACATATACGCCATTCTTATCGCGCTTAGTAAGCCCAGCATAGATAAGTGCAGTTAAGTCTTTGTCCTGAGGGGAAGTTGCTAGTACTGGGTTTATGAATCGCGGAGTGCCAACCAATCCTTCATGTAGCTCTCCTCCGCGAGTAGGGATAGTCATCACAAAACGTGCATTGATAACGATGAGTGCTGCCGCGAAAAAACAAGCACTTACAAGAAGGCTTCCCCACACTACAAGAACCTTCTCAGGAGAAAGGGTACTATAGATTTTTCTTATCTTCTTTAAAAAAGAAGATGTTGTGTTATTAGAATCCATACGAAAAGTTCGGTATGGTAAGAGTGCTCCTAGTACCAGAACTTACGACTTGGATGAAATTCGAGGTGCAACGAAGATTTTAACTGAGCTGTATTTTGATGTACAGTGAAGGAAAAATCTGATGTTGCAACAAAGAAGTTAGCTGAGTCGTAAATTCTGATTACACTATTGCGACAATAAGGCGATACGCTGTTGACACTACAAAAAGCACTGCAATTGCAATTGTAGCTCTATGTAATGTACGTTCTCCTCCGCGTTTTTCTAGTGGAGCACCTGTGCCGCCATCCATTGAAAAAGCACCACCGGCGTCAGTATTTGCGCGCTGGAGGAGCACGAGGGCGATGAGGAGTACCGCTAGTATTATTTGCACAATAGTAAGCACATTAACCATATAGCTATACTATCATATAGCTTTTGTAACTACAAGATTGTTGGAAAAGAAGAGGGATTTCCCACCTATCTTTAGGAGAAACTAGAGGGGAAACTAGTTTTTAACAAATTCAAATTTACTGAAACCAACTTGTTGTCCGCCATTTGCCGATGTTGAAACTTTAAAGGTGTGCCACCCAGCAGAAGGGATAGTTACTGTAACTGGGGTAAGGGCCACAGAAGGAGCCCCTGCGGGGTAACTATTTTTGGGAGCTACAATAGTAGAAAGTACAGTATTATCAATACTTACGGAGAATGTTGTAGCCGCAGAACATATCATGTAAGGGGTCATAGTATATGTGCCCGCTTCACGTACATATACAGAGAACATTACCCAGTGCTCAAGTCCTGTAGGTTCAGTATTATAAAGAAAATTTTTAAACGATCCTACCCACTGAAAATGATTATTGTTTGTGGTAGCCGGATTTTTATCATAGAGAGTATGGGTATCAGCGCCACCAACAGTTCCAGGAATAGTGTTATTTGCTATGACCTCTTGAGGATTTGGCTCAGTGAAAGTCCTTGTATTTTTAAGTGCTTGAAGTCTCGGGGATACTACATTAAAAGCAGATGTGACGGACCAGAAAGAATTGATACTGGTTGTATCCTGAACTCCAGGAGCAACATTAAAATACTCAAAGAGTTCTCCTCCACGCTTCCACCAAGCGGAGAAATAATCTTCCACGAGTTGCCGCATATCATCTAATTGATATGCATCATATTTGATTTGCATTTTATCCTGTTGCATTATCCCAGGACCGCCTTCATATGCGACAAGATGTACATTAAATGCAACTGCAAGGTCTTTCCATTGCTTAAATTGTTCCATATAAGAAATTAAGCCACCATCGGGGTCGTTTCTGAGAGCTTGCAGGACTGCAGTTGGTGTAGTAAGTTGCTTATTTGAAGCATCTGTAAGATACAGATAAGGTGCCATAGATATGGCAAAAATGTAAGAAGAAACTGGTGTAGAAGGGAATACATCACTTAGATATGAAAGTGCATTTGCCATCCATACGGTACTACCGGCTTGCCATGGGAGTACTATGCGTACGCGATTATTCATAGCACTTTGACCAAAGACTTGTTTGAAAATTAGTGCGACATCTCTTGTTTGGCGGGCGAAATATCGTATGTGGTAAGAATTTGGATTTGTATCTCCGTCGTACGCTAGGTTTGATCCGCCACGGGCAACCTCAGCTACTGCATTATCAAGGAAATAATGTGATACATCATGGTATGACCAATTCCAGGCCTCGTTTGATAGTTCAATATATGCTACTAGATTAGGATTGAGATTATCTTTAATATATTGAGCCGTGAAGGTGACGTACTCTACATCAGAGCCATGGTGAATATTGAACCATACAGATTTAAGGTTACTCCCCGGTTGTGCATAGAGCTCATTAGATAATTGTACAAGGTATTCAAGCGGCACACCTGCACTATAAAACCCTCCATGTGTACTTTGCGGTGTAGATCTTGTTTGGATAGAAATCGCACCATTATCTTCAACAGCCTGCATCTTCATAAATCGTATTGAAGAGAATTGCTTGTAGTAATCTAGTGCCTCTTGGGTAAAGAGAGGAGGTGATGCATGGTTTATTCCCGGACGAGTGATTACTAGATTTTGAATCGGCCCATTGAAGTTGGCGATGATTGCATTATTACCATCAGACACTACAAGATCAAATGTAGTAGTGTTGTTAACTTTAACTAGATTTGAAATAGAAGCTCCACCTAGAGACATTACTCCGGTTCCCGTGAAAGATCCCTTGTAAGTACCATTTGTCATATTTCCTGAACCAACATTTAATACTAGTGTAGAAGAAGAAGTTGGCCAACCATTTGCATCCATTACTGGATGGTATAAATTTGGTTCATATGTATTAGGTAATCCAAATCCTCTTGACCCCATAACCACATCATTGAAAAGTCTAGATGGAGACCAGTCTGCAATATTACTACTATTTCCTCCCGCCCAACCCTTTTCCAGAATAGATAAGCCAACACTAGGCGTTGGCCCTGGCACCGGCGGCACCACCACTTCCGCTCTACACTGTGCTGTACTTCCACCATTAGATCCATTACAGCTCCATGTCCAAGGACCACTACCAGAGATAGAAGATACAGATCCTTGTGTACAGAAGTTAGCAGTAGGGATAGTAGTGAAGGTCTGTCCATGAGAAGATCCGCAACTACCATTGACCGGAGTAGGAGTTGGTATAGGAATCGGAGTAGGTGAAGGAGTTGGATCTGGTACTGGAGTAGGAACAGGAGTTGGTATAGGAGTTGGATCTGGTACTGGAGTAGGAACAGGAGTTGGTATAGGAGTTGGATCTGGTACTGGAGTAGGAACAGGAGTTGGTATAGGAGGAACTACTGCCGCTACTTTACTTGCGCTACAGAAATCGGTCGATCCTCCACCTGTTCCATTACAGCTCCATGTCCAAGGACCACTACCTTGTACATGTGTCGCTTGCCCTCGAGTGCAGAGATTAGTAAAGGGGGCATCTACAAAGCTGCCACCATGTGCTATACCACAGAGTCCAGGGATAGCAGAAGAAACAGAAGGTGAGGGAAAGATGGTGGAAGGAGAGGGCGTTGGCACAGGAGGAAGAGAGACGGAAGGAGAAGATGTAAGAGAACTATTAATACTTAAGACATCTATATATGCTTCTTGCCCTGCAGTATCTTTAACCACTACTCTAGTCTTTCCTTGTACAGAAGATGCAGTGAGTACATTACCTACAAGACGAGCATCTCCTTGTACTACTTTATAGACATAGGGAGCTTTACCTCCAGAAGGACTAATCGTGTATTTACTTTGTAATGGAAGGGAGACTATAGAAGAAGGTACCGTAAGACGACTCACTACTAGAATTCTTGTTACTTCAGTAGTGCCAGTAGTATCTTTAACGGTAAGTACAGTCTCTCCTTCTTTAGTAGGAGCTCGAAGATACACCTCTGCTGTAGCTTGACCTACGCGTAGTAAGTTACCGCCACTGGTAGTAACACTATACGGACCAGTGCCACCTTTAAGAGATACAGGTACAATACTATTAGTTAGTACATAGCGAGAAGGAAGAGAGATAGTAAGTACTCCGGGAGTAGTTACTCCTTCTGATGACGGAGGTAGAGAGGCGATGAGGGAGGAGTAGGTAGTAGTAGATTCAGTACTAGGGAGTTGAGCCGGATGAGAAAAAAGTGAAGTGAGCGAAAAGAGAATTGATACAAGCAGAGATTTCATAGCGATATAGAGAGTGTAACAATTTTGAACTGTATAACTGTATCAGTTATCAACATTTTCTCATTATAACCTCTTTTCTTCTTTAAGCTCAGTTATATCATCAACTACAAGGGTTCGCTCACCATTTCGCGTGGCTGTTTTTCCTTTAATAACTATTGTTTTGTCCAACACACACAATGATTTTGTTTTTTTGAAGACTTCTGGAAATACTGCTACCTCTAATGCTCCCGTGTAATCTCGCACTTTTACGATTCCCATGAGATCTCCTTTTTTAGTTTTGGTAATGCGTACGCTATCGATAAGACAAGCAAAGGATACGTTTTCTCCATCACGAGAAGTATGTAGAATGTGATCAATATCCATACCTCGGGCTTTGATTTTTTCTTTCCATGGATCAAGCGGGAATCCAGAAACATACAAACCGAGCAATTCTTTTTCCCAAATAAGCTTTTGAGTTGCAGGGATCTCCGGACCTTTTTTAAGCGTGAAGGGGAGTACCTCGTGAGTTGCAAAAAGGCTGTTTTGATTACTGTTGTCCTTAATCACTTTTTTATGGTATTCAAGAATGGACTCAAGATTAAAAAGCACATCTCCACGATTACATAAACTATCGAGTGCACCGCACTGCGTTAGTGCTTCAAGAGAACGTTTGTTCAAATTTTTATGAGTCACCCGTCTAATGAAATCTTCAAATGAACTATAATTTCCGTGCAATGTTCGTTCTTGTATAATCGCATCGGCAATATCAGAGCCTAGTCCTTTAATCGTATAAAGACCGAAACGAATTTCTTCTTTATCAGTATCTATATTTTTTAAAACAGTAAATCCACCAAATGAAGAATTGATATCCGGTGGCAATACTGCGATTTCCATACGTTTACACTCAAGCACAATTTCTGCAATTTTTTCGATGTCACCACTTTCATTACTAAGAATAGAAGTCATATACGCTACAGGAAAGTTTGCTTTCATATATGCCGTTTGATACGCTACGCGACCGTAACTTGCGGCGTGAGCTTTATTGAAACCATACGCTGCGAACGGTTCGATTCGATGCCAAAGTTCCTGTGCTTTTTTTGCAGAGAGTCCATTCTGTACGAATCCTTTTAATAGTTTTTCTTTTTGCGCTTGCATCTCTTCTGGGATTTTTTTACCCATTGCTTTTCGCAGCTTGTCTGCTTCAAGCCATGAGTAACCAGCGAGATGAATCGCGATCAACATCACGTCATCTTGATACGTGATTACACCAAACGAAAGGTCAAGAATCGGTTCCAATCGTGGGTCCAAAAATTCAATTAAGGATGCATCTTTTTTACGACGAATATATTCTGGGATCATCTCCAGTGGGCCAGGTCGATAGAGCGCCACCATAGCATTAATGTCAAAAATAGTAGTCGGCTCGAGTTCTTTTAAGAAGCGTGTCATACCGCTTCCGTTTAGTTGAAAGAGTCCCATAGTCTCGCCGCGCGAAAGCATGGCAAACGTCTTGGGATCATCCAAAGGGACAGTCTCAATATCAACATCGACCCCATATCTTTCTTTTGCAAGAGTGATCGCGTCTCCTAAAATGGTGAGATTTCGTATACCTAAAAAGTCGAATTTAAGGAGCCCAGCGTCCTCAATTGTGTACATATCATATTGCGTAATAACCTTACCACCCTTGGGATCTTTCTGTATTGGCGTGAAATCCCAAAGCGGGGAGGGGGATATAACTGTGCCTGCAGCATGTACAGAAATATGTCGTGCACAACCTTCCACTTTCTTTGCCATATCTAAAATCATTTGCGTCTCTCGATCTGTATCGTAGAGCTCTTTGAGCTCAGGGACATCACGTAATGCTGAGTCGATGGTTACTGGAAATCCTTGCTTAGGTGGAGGGATCATCTTACTAATACGGTCTCCGACTAGATAAGGAAATTTCATGGCACGCGCCACATCGCGCACCGCACCGCGGGCCATCATGGTACCAAAGGTTCCGATTTGCGCTACGTTATCAATACCATATTTTCTTCGTGCATAATCGATCACTTCGTCGCGTCGCGTGTCAGCAAAGTCCATGTCGATATCTGGCGCAGATGGGCGTTCAGGATTTAAAAATCGTTCGAAGGGAAGTTTATATTCGAATGGATTACATTTTGTAATTTGAAGCAAATAGGTCACCATAGAACCAGCAACTGATCCTCGAATGTTTGTTAAAATATTATTTTCACGAGCATAACGTAAGAGGTCATACACCACCAAAAAGTAAGGTGAGTATCCTTTATCCGCGATTACTTTAAGTTCGTATTCAAGTCGCGTTTTTAGTTCTTCAGTTAATTCTAAATTTCGCACTGACACTCCAGCGTACGCAAGTTCACGCACGTCATCGTTGTAACTTTTTGTATATTCAATATTTGGAAATACCCATGCTCCGAGAGGAATTGTGACATTACAAAGTGCTGCAACTTTTTCTGTGTTTGTGATTGCATCAGGTACGTCTTTAAACGCTTCGGTCATTTCTTTTTCGTCAAAGAAATGAAAGTCACCAGCTTGGAAATTATGTGCGTAATATTCTGATGCATTTTCTGTGCCTGAAACTAAGAGAAGCGTTTTGTGTGCACTTTTATCATTTGGAGATAAGTAGTGGCTGTTCGTGGTTGCCACAAGAGGGATGTCATGTGTATGTGCAAAAGAAATAGTTGCAGCTCTCATTTCTTTTCCATAGTCCATAAAAACGTGTGGTGTTACTTCCAAAAAAAAGAATTCTTTACCTACTATATTTTGATAAAATGTGACACGAGTAAGTGCACGCTCTGGGTGTGCAATTAAATGTTTTGAGACGTCTCCCCAAGGTCCGCCTGAGAGCAGTACACAACCTACTGCATATTCAGTTAGTAATGTATCTGTGACAACAGGGTCTTCAGGGTTTTCTGTCGAGATAATAGATACAAGACGCATAAGATTTTTATACCCAAGGATTGTTCTTGCAATAAGAACTATTTGATTCCTTTCTCCGTCATCTGTTACTAACGTAAACTGCACCCCAATAAGGGGTTTGATATTTTCTTTTTCACAGACTTTATAGAACTCAATAGTTCCATACATGTTCGAGTAATCAGTAAGCGCTAAAGCGACTGCATTTTGTTCCTTGGCTTTAGCCACAAGATCACCTATTTTAGGAAGCGATTTAAGGAGAGAATAATGAGAATGTGTACGCAGATGGACAAATGACATGTGGTTAGAGTTTACCAAAAATGTCTTAATTATGTAGACTAATAAGTAATGAAAACTTCAAGGAGAATATTTGGTATAGATGAAGTAGGTAGAGGACCCATTGCAGGCCCTGTAATAGTATGTGTTTTTAGTGCAAAATCAACTGTAGATCTATTACAATTTTTCCCAAATAGACAAATTAAAGATTCTAAAAAACTTAAAAAACATATAAGAATTAATATAGTTAAAACTATTAGAGAATATAGAAAGTTAAATAAGGATGATATAGATTGGAGTATCGTTTCAAAAAGTGCAATCTATATAGATAAATTTGGGATAAATCAAAGTATTAATGCTTGCATTAGAGGAGCATTATTTAATCTAAAGAAGAAGAGTCTACTTACGAATGATTCTCTCTTGTATTTAGATGGAGGTCTATTTATAAAAAACATACCTTATAAGCAAGAAAGTATCATTAAAGGGGATGAAAAGATTCTACAGATAGCACTGGCCTCTATTTTGGCAAAGGTAACTAGGGATGCCTACATGAAGCGCGTATCATTAAAGCACCATTATTATGCTTGGGAAAAGAATGCAGGATATGGAACACAAGAACATTATCAAAATATTAAAAAATTTAGTATTTCTAAGGAACATAGGAAAACTTACCTATAATTAACTATTAAATTATAACGAAAGTTAAATTACAGTATTAATTGGCAAATATTTTTTAAAACTACATCTTTGAAATGTATGCGCCAAATCTGTAGTATTTCACAATAAACCTATAATTTTAAGCTTCTTTTCTCTCTAAATGTTGAGCCGTAGTAGGTGTTTAATTCAAGAGTTCTATAGTGTAGTTCATTTGATTTTATTTATTAATAAATAATTGGTTATATTTTACTGGATTAGTGATAAATCTCTTTTATTTACAAAGTTTTTTTAGTATGTAGTTATCAACAGTTATACATCTTTTTTGCTATGTTTTTCCACAGCTTTTACTATACTTATAAGTATAAGTTAGGCATGAAAAAAGCCATCTCTCTTTCTAAAAAAATTATAGCTGTCTGCGCACTACTCTTTTTACCATCGGTAGTATTTGCATTTACTAATGCAAATATGTTTACTTCATACGCATCTGACAAAAAGGTAAATTTATTTGTTAACTCATTAAATATATTTCACTCTAATCTCTTTTATTTACTAGGAGAAAATGTTTCTGAACCAGTCACCGTTGGGGCTACCTTCACTCCTAAAACGTTTGGTATAAATCGATCTTCTTTTTTTAAAATTGCTACCTCACTTTCTCCTGTTCATTTTTCAGCGAAGGAGATGGTAAGTTCTATCGGGGAATTGCCTAGAATGTTTTCATCTGTGGCATCAAAGATTTCACTTTCTCCACTTACTACCTATAACGAATATATATTTAGTGACTATTCATCAGCACAAGCTAGGGATTCTACTATTTCAGCAACTAATGCTTCCTCTCTTTTAGATTCTTTATCACTCCATATTTATTGCGGTGCAACTTCATTATTTAATTCTGTAAAAAAAGATAGATGTGACTATCAGTTGCTTGCTTCTGGAAAAGCAAATCCTAGTACTGAAACTGTGGTACACGTCACACCTAATCCTTTGCCACAAACAGTAGTGTTAGGGTATCCGCTACAGAAAGCTACTACAACTCAAAATAAAGTTTCTAAGATAATAACAACTGGTCCCGTTACAAATTATATAACTAAGTATATTGCGGTTCCTGGTCCAGAGGGACCAGCGGGTGCTCCTGGTAGGGACGGAAGAGATGGACAAAGTCAAACAGGAGGAACGGTCTATATTACGCAAACCTCAGGTGCCCCGTATGTACCTGTTTCTCCAATTGGATATCTCAACAATGCCACAATTGAAAACTCAACTTTCACTGCTGGTACGAGTACTGGAATGTCAATCAATAACGCGACGTTAGGTAGTAATACTTCGATAGGCACACTTTCACTTTTCGGAGGAGTAGCAGATTCTTTTGGAAATCTTGGAAGTGTAGGACAGTCACTTACTTCTACTGGTACTTCAACAAAATGGGTATATGTGTCAACAGGTTCAGGGCTCGCTTCTGGAACAATTCAAGGAGGAACATTGTATTGGAATGGCAGTGGATGGGTTGAAAATACCAACTTCTTATCTGATTTGAATAGTGCCACTTCGA
>JGI1358J11329_10000803_pt1 | contig 27419 bp, 28 predicted proteins | sample Subgroupgradi54m_FD_11329 | JGI IMG/M metagenome (IMG submission 11329)
CCCGCCGCAACGGCGGGAGACGGTTTTTCTTTGCTTGACGCTGGCCGGCATCGGGGCTAAACTGTAGTCCAATTAACGAGGAGTTTAGAACCCGATGCAATTCCCGTATTTTGATTTAAAACCCAGTCGCGAATTGACCATTGGTGTTGTCATTGGGATCGCGGTGGTTGTTTTGCTTCGCACCGTACTCCTTCACGGCTAGGGAATCCCGCAAGATTGTTTCCAGGAAGGATTAGGGGGCCCTTTTTGTGCATAGATATATTAACATAAGATACATTATCAGACATTGAACGAGGAGGCTGAAGAAGGCGCTTTTAGCCAGTTTTTTACCGGATGGCCTGCAGGATTTCCTCTTTGACGGCGCTGTCCGGTTCGCTCAGTGTTGCTTGGCGCAGGATCTCAGTTGCGCGGGGATCCGCTATCTTACCAAGCGCCCAGGCGGCATGGGAGCGGACCAAGGGCGATGGATCCTGCAGAAGGCAGTCTATCAATTCGGGCAGCAGCGCCGGATCCCGCAGGTTTCCAGCCGAGATGGCGGCATTCCGGAGAAGGCCTTCCCTTCCGGGGCGCGTCAGCGGGGTGCCTTGGAACATCTGCAAGAACTGCTCCTGGGTCCGGCAACGTAAAATATCCGAAAGGGGGATTTCAGGCGGCAACATGGCAGGGAAATCCTCCGCGGGGGCGGGCCGGGCCGCATGGTTGTAGGGGCAGACCTGCTGGCAGATGTCGCAGCCAAAGAGCCAGTCTTGGAGATGCGGACGGAGCTCGCTGGGGATTGGGCCCCGGTGCTCAATGGTGAGCGATGAGATGCAGCGGGAGGCGTCCAGCCGGAAGGGTTCCGGGAGGGCTCCGGTGGGACAGGCCTCCAGGCAAAGGGTGCAGTTTCCGCAGTTCCATGAGATCGGTTGATCCGGTTCCAGCGAAAAGCTCGTGATGAGAGTGCAGAGAAAAAAGAAAGAGCCTCCCTTGGGCCGGATCAGGCAGGTGTTCTTTCCGAAGAAACCGAGGCCGGCCGCCTCGGCCAACGCTCGTTCCTGCACTGGGCTGGTGTCGACTGTGCGGCGAAAATAGATCGGGTCCGGGCTTGTTTCCCGGATGGCGGTCTCCAGTTGTTTTAATCGCTTGCGGAGGACCTGGTGGTAATCCCTCTGGAGGGCGTACCGGGAGATTCGTCCGGAGACTTTCGTTTCGGGCACCGGGGTGTCACGCGGGGCCTGGTTCCCGTAATCGGCGCCAAGAACAATGACGCTCCTGGCTTCCGGAAAGGAGGAGAGAAATCTCTCCTGCCGGAGGAAGAATTCTTCCATGTAGCGCAGAGGGCCTGCCAGCCCGGCATTCAGCCAGGAGGAGAGCTCTTTTTCACGGTTTCGCAGAGCTTCCGCCCGGGCGATGCCGACGGCCGAAAAGCCGAGCCGAAACGCCGCCGTCTTGACGGCCTCCTCCCGGTGGGTGTCCGGTGGGGTGCCCTGCCCTGGGCTCATGCCGGGAGATGGATTTTAGTGGGGAGTGTAACCGGCCAGCTGAGGGCCTTCCCGAAGGACCACCTGCGCGAAGGCTTCCACATAGGCGGGGTGGAACTGGGTGCCGGATCCTTTCCGGAGCTCTTCGAGGGCTTCGTGGACATTGAGCGGTTTGTTGTATCCCCGATTGGTTGTCATGGCGTCGAAGGAGTCCGCGATGGCGATGACCTGCGCGCCCGACGGGATGAACTCTCCGGTCAGGCCGTGGGGGTATCCCTTGCCGTCGTAGCGTTCGTGGTGGTGATAGATCAGGCTGGTGATCGGCTTGAAGAACTTCATCGGCTCCAGGATCTTCGCGCCGATGGCAAGATGCTGCCGGATGATCCCGATCTCCTCATCGGTCAGCTTCCCGACCTTGTGAAGGACGTCATCCGGGAGCCCGATCTTCCCGATGTCGTGCAGGAGCGCCGCCTCCCGGATCGCTTCGATCTCCTCCTTGGACAGGCGCAGCACCTCCGCCAGGCGGGTGGAATATCGTGAGACCCGATCCAGATGCCCGGCGGTGTATTCGTCCTTCGTCTCCAGGGCCATCACGAGGGATTTGGTCACCTCCAGAAAATGGCCTTCCATCTCCTTGTGGGCGAGCCGGAGGTCGTTGAGGGCCTTCTCGATGGCCTGGTTCCGGTCCTCCAACTCCGAAGCGACATATTCCAACGCGTGAGCCGCCGGCTTCCCATCCTCAACGCCGGACTCCTGCGGGAGAGCCACTTTATCCACAGCGGGATTGTAAAACTCAACCTGCCGGTCTTCCCTGTTCCAAGAACGCCCGGCCGCGGCGTCGGCCGCCAAGAGCAGGTGCGCTGCCGAAGGGGTGCTGAGCTGCTGTGTGCAGCTCAAACCGAACGCGAAGCGCCCCGGGACCGCCTGCAGGAGACCTCGGAGCGTTTCAGTCCAGCCCTTGGTCTTGTCGAGATCCAAGTTCGGCAGAAAGACCGCCAGGCGGTTTTCCCCGATCCGGCCCACCAACCCTCCCCGCACTTTGAGATGGCGCCGGAGGGTTTCCGCGATGCCCTGCAGCTTCTTCTGCACCTCGACCCAGGAAGAGTTCTGCAGTTGGGAGGAAATGGAGTCCATCTGGATGACGAGCATTGAGCTGGGCTTGTGGGATTTTCTCCAGCGGGTGTCGGTTTCCAAGCGCAGACGGAAATACCGTTCTGTCACCGCGCCGCTGATGGGGTCCGTCAGCACATGCCGGTGCAGGCGCGCGGATTCCGCGAAGAGGAGGAGATATTTGTACAGCACAGCGCTGGCCCACGCCGCGGCGATCAGGATAAAGATGCTCAAGGATTCAGCCTGGACGTTGAACAACAAGACCGCCAGGAATCCGATCGCCACGGAGAAAAGAGTGAGAAACCCAGTCGCCAGACTTGCCCAAAGAATGGGGAGCCAATACGTCATCAGAAGAACGGAGAGGACCAGCGCGAATCCCAGCAGCAGCGTCAGAAAGACCGGCAGCGGGTGGACGAACTGTCCCGTCAGCAAGGTAAGAATTCCGTTTGCGCTGATCGCGACTCCCGGCATCAACCCCAGGGGTGTGGGATAGACGTCGTGGGTGATCTCGCGGGTTGACCCGACCAGCACGATCTTGCCCCGGATTTGTTCCGGTCGGACTTGGTCCTCCATCACCTGCCAGAAGGAGACGGTGGAGAGCCGGGCGGGAGCGAGAACGTAATTGATCCCAACACATCCAACCGGAGCTTCCAGGGGGATCCTCTGGGACCCTATTTCAAGTTCGGAGGTCCTGGTATTCAGTTGGATTTTGTCCACTGGGAGTTGGTGGTGGATGGCGGCCGCTTTGATCTCTATTGCAAAGAGGGGCTGGGGATGCATGGGAAGCCGGATGCCGGCAAAGAGTTTCCGGACGCTTAAATCGATATCGCGGGGATGGTTGATCAATCCAATCTGACCCCCTGCATCGGTGAAGAGGGGGTAAGGAAGCACCGGGTCTCCTTGCCGGTCCAGGTAGGAGGCCAACAGGATCGGCGGCCCGGAGCGGATGGTTTGAGCCAAGGCCTGATCGCTCTCGGCGTCGCTGGCGCCGCTGAGGACGAAGTCCAAGGCCACCACGCTGGGTTCTGCCTTGGCGAGTTTGCTCAGGAACTCGGAGAAGATCTTTCGGTCCCAGGGCCACTTCTTTCCGAGACGCCGCTGAGACTCCTCGTCTACAGCTACCAGCAGGAGATCGGTGGATTCCCTGGGGGGCTGAATGAGGGCCGCTCGCCACCGGCAGTAAGCGTCGTTGGAGTGGAGGCGCGCTGCTTCCAGAAACCCGGCGGGCAAAAGAATGGCCAGGTAGGTAAGGCTCAAAGTGGCTGCCAGGAAGGTCAGCCGGACCGGGTGTTCGTCCTTGCCTAACAGTCGCATCAAGGGCCTTCCCTCCGGGGAGAGCTTATCATAATTTGAGTCTGCCGGCCTTGACATTTTGGTTCTCGGGAGTGTATGGTTGCGTGAGGGGCATGGTGTCACAGTCAATGGATTTTAGGCCCGGCGAAAGGTGCAAATTGCGCAATGAGGAAAAGTAAAGCCTTCACGGTACTGGAGCTCATGGTGGCGGTGATGATCCTGACCATTGTGGTGTCCCTGGCGTCCGTCGGATACGGAAAGTACAAGGACAAGGAGGCGATGCTGGTGGATGAGACGAACGAGAAGGTTCTCCTGGCGGCGGTGAAGCTGTATGCTTACGACACCAACGCGCTGCCGGGATCCTTAAGCCAGCTGCGCACAAGAGATCTGGAGAGGGCGTACGCCCTCGTAACGGAAGGAAAGCGTCCCTACACGTTCTTTGCGTTCCTGCAGGAGAATCTAGGTTTGCTGAACATTGCCGAGGCCGTTCCCCCTGCCCTGCCCGGCCGGTACCTGGGGGATAACCCAGCCAAGGTGTTGAAGTGTCCGGTGGATCCCACCCCTCCCTCCTACGGGATCCACGCCAACGCCGCCAATAAGCCTCTTAGCTGGCTTTTGAACTCGGCCAATGCCGGGTTACCCATTATTGTGGAGAGTGATCAGGAAAATCCGACCGACGCCGACGTTGCTTGGCGGCACGAGGGGCACAAGACCTGCGTGAAGGCGTTCGCGTCCGGCACCATCCGTCGTGACAAGCGTAGTAGCAGTAGTGGTAGTGGACCGCTATCATGACGAAGAATCGCGGGATCATGGTCATCGAGGTCATCGTTGGAATCGTCGTCCTGACGATTTTGATTTCCTTATCAGCCGCCGGTTATCGGCGGTATCAGGACCGGACGGCGATGCTGGTGGACGACACCAACCAGAAGGTGCTCCAGGCGGCGGTCTTGCTCTACGCGTATGACACCAACGCTCTCCCCGGAAGTCTCAGTGAGTTAAGGCCTCTGGATTTACAGAGGGCAGTTGCTTCCGTCACCCAAGGGAAACGGCCCTTTACCTTGCTGGCCTACCTGCAGGAGCAATTGGGAATGCTGGACATTGCGGAGGCGGTTCCCCTGCCTGGAAAATATTACAACAATGACATCAACACCCTGACCTGTCCGGCAGATCCGACGCCTCCATCCGAGGGAGGCGTGTCTTACGTTTTGGCGGCTGGATGGGAGAACCGGCCGCTTTCCGCCCTGCTGGACCCGAGCAATGCCCGTAGCGCTCTCATTGTTGAAGCAGATGACAACGTAAGCAAGCAGGTGGTCTTCCGGCACGGACAGGGCACATTAACCGTGGAAACCAGCGTCAAAGGAGATCACCGCAGAAAATCCGGAAAGGCTGCCAGCAAGGATGAGTGGGTGCGGAAACCAAAATCCCGTCATAAAGGTAATTCCAACTCTTCAGAAGAGGGCCGGTTCTCCCCTACTCGCCATAACTCGAAGTGATCTTCCGGTAGTTCTTGGATGAACTGGGAGGGGCGCATCAGCACCTGACCCTTCTCATAGCTAGTGCGGGTTAAGGGGTACGTCAGGTACAGCTCCTTTTTAGTTCGCGTGACGGCCACATAGAACAGCCGCCGCTCCTCTTCCAGCTCCGCCGGTTCCTGGATCGCCTTGGGATGCGGGAACTGTCCCTCCACCAGCCCGATCAGGAACAGCGCCGTCCATTCTAATCCTTTGGCCTGATGGATCGTGGAAAGGGCCAGAAACTCGTCCGGATTCTCCCATCCCTGGATGGATTCCCCTTTGAAAGGTTCCCGCAGGGTCAGATCCTCGATGAACTTTGAGATGGACACGTAATTGGAAGCCAGGTTGATCAGCTGATCCAGGTCTTCCTTTCGGGCTCGCGCGTCCTCAAAGCGCGCCTCCAGAGTGGCCTGGTAGCCGGAGCGTACCACGACGGCCAGCGCCTCTGCCGGCTGATCCGCCTTTTGCGCAGCGGAGAGGTCCCGCAGGATTTTTCGCAATCGGGACCAAGCGGCCGCTGCACGGGAAGGAAGCGCTTTATTCCCGGTTTCTCCTCCGCGCGCCTTCTCCAAGGGGTTCGGACTGTCGGTCAATGTTTCCCAGATGCGGCGGGCGTACGCCGGCCCGATTCCTTCCTGAAGGCGTAAGGTCCGGTCCCAGGCCATCTCATCCCGGGGGTTCACCAGGATGCGCAGGTGGGCCAGGAGGTCCTTGATATGCGCCTGCTCAAAAAATCGGATCCCTCCCCGGACGACATAAGGGATATTCCGTTTTGCCAGCTCCAGCTCCATCTCGGCCGCTTGAAAGCGGGCCCGGAACAAGACGGCGATCTCCTGCAGAGGGACCCCCTCCTCCCGAAGCTCCAGAACCCGCTGGGCGACGAAGGCGGCCTGCTGCTTGAGGTCCACCAGCGGAACGACCGCCGGCAGAGGCCCGGGCGGTTGAACGCTCTTGAGCTCTTTCGGGAACTGCCTGCTGTTGAGCTGGATGGAAGCGTTGGCCAAGCGGAGGATCTCCGGTGTGGACCGGTAGTTGGTTTCCAACCGGAAGATGGTGGTGCCGGGAAAGACGTCCGGAAACGTCAGGAGATTCTCCACCTCGGCTCCCCGGAAGGCGTAGATGGACTGGGCATCGTCTCCGACCACCAGCAGGTTCCGGTGATGCGAGGCCATGTTCCGGATGATCTCGAACTGGAGGCGGTTGGTGTCCTGGTACTCATCCACGAGGATGTATTGGAACTGCTCCCCGTACAATTTGGACAGGGTCGGGTTCTCCTTGAGCAGCCGCAGCCAGAGGGTGAGCAGGTCGTCGTAGTCCAGCACGTTGGCTTGTTCCTTTCGCTTTCGGTAGGATTCGGCCACCTGCTGGAGTGCAGGAAGCTGATCGCAAAACTGCGGGTAAAGGTCGGAAACGAGCTGTTCGATCGGACGAAGCGTGTTGTCGGCATGGCTGAAGAGGGTTTTCAGCACATTGGCTTGAGGGAATCGGGTCTTGGTCAGGGGCAGTTTCAGATCGGCCATGCAGGCGGAGATCATGTCTTTTGCGTCTTCCTCGTCCAGGATGCCGAAGGCGGGCGACCGGCGGATCAGTTCCGCGTGCTGACGGAGAAGCAGGTTCCCGATGTGGTGGAACGTGCCTCCCCATAGGCCATCGGGGCGGTTCCGGAGGATCTTCTCCACCCGCTCCAACATCTGCCGGGCGGCCTTGACCGTGAAGGTCACCAGGAGGATCCGGCGGGGGTCGATTCCCTGCTCCAGGAGATACGCGACCCGATAGGTCAGCGTCCGGGTCTTCCCGCTGCCGGGGCCTGCGAGAACCAGGGTGGGTCCTCCCTTCGAAGTCACAGCCCGGAGCTGCTCGGGGTTGAGCTCCTTCTCATAGGAAATCTTTGAGGTTTGGCCCTGTGCTCGCTGGAGGGAATAGCGCCGAGTCATCCGGCAGGAGAGGTCCGGCTAGCGCTTCTTTGAGCGGGAGGGATGCTTCCGAGCGCGTTTCTTCTTCTTTGCTTTCGCCAGTTTGGCCTGGCGGCGCCTCAGGCGCTTCAGCTTGCGCTTCTTCTTTTCAAGGGCTTCCATCTGTTTGCGTTTCTTGCGGGCGGCGATCCTCTGCTTGAGAGCGCGGTAGCCTGCCTGGATGGCGCTCTGTTCCTGCTGAAGGACGTGATCTAGGAATTTCAGGAGATCCCCCTCGCCTGTTCCTTCAAACTGCTTAAAGAAGATGCCAATCTCATGAGAACCATCCGGGTTGGGTAGGTCGAGGGGTTCACAACGAATGACGGTGCCATTGGCGATCAGTGGTCTCTGGAATTCAGGCAAGCTCATAACACATTGCACTGGTTGGACTTGAGATACTTGAGAGTCTGAGTAAGCGGAGATTCCCAGAAGACTGATGTTCCTTGTGGTTCCGCGGACTTCATGCCCGCTGCTTTTGAGTACAAAAGGTACCCGCACCTTGTAACGAGCGCGCAGTCGCCGCTCTGCTTCCCCAAATGGCATGACGGGTCAGCCCTTTCTGTGTGCTTTTCCGGACATCCGCTTGCGTCTGCGGCGGGCCCGGAGTTTTCGAGGAACTTTCATGTGTTAAACTATAACACGTAATGAGCGAGGTGTAAACTCCGTGAGTGTATCGGAACAGCAGCTTCAGGATTTCGTCCTCAACCTTCCTCAGATTGTTCCGGAAAGCTTGTGTCTGCAGTGCAAGATCTGCTGCCGCTTCCCGGACACGGAGAAGGTTCAAACCCCTTTCTGGGCCCCCTTCGAGGCGAAGTGGGCAAAACCCAAGATGCCGGAGGGTTCCTCCTGGTTCCGTCAAGAGCCGGGTTCCCCTTCCCTGTCTCCTCAGCTGGTCTCATGCGGAGGGGGAGTTCGCTGTCCTGCTTTTGAGCCGGAGACAAACGGCTGCCGGATCCACTCCGTGAAACCGCTCGATTGCCGGCTGTATCCTTTCGTTCTCACGCGCAATCCCGGCGAGACGGAGGTCTTGTTGGCGATGGATGCCAAATGCCCGTTCATCGAGCAGCAAGGAAGCGATCCGGAACTCCTTGCCTATGCAGCCCAGTTGACCCAGACTCTCGATGGGGAGGTCGGTTTGGAATACCTCAAGCAGAACCCCCGAATTGTGGGACCCTCCTGGCCGGAATACCTCTATGTGGCAGCCCTTCCGGCGGCCACCGCTTGGATCCAGGATCGATCGGAACATCCGGCTCTTCCGCACCCCGTCCTGCAGCCATTTCGCCAAGAGGATCTGCCCCTCCTTCGGCGGGCTCTGGCCGCCCGGGACCACGTGGCCTCGCATTACACCGTAGCGGCGCTCCTGGGATGGAGCGATCTTCTGCGGCTCTGGTGGGCGCCTCTGGAGAACGAGGGATTGGCGCTTTTTGCGCAGCAGGCAGGGGGGCTGTTCATGCCGGTGCCTCCGCTCGGATCCCGGTTGGTTTCGAGTCAAATCGCGAAGACGTGGGAGATTTTGCGGGAGGCAAACGGGGGAGCAGAGGTTTCTCGAGTGGAAGGGATTGAGCCGCAGGAGTTGCCGCTGTTTGAGCAGATGGGTTTCTCTCTCCGGGAGGAGGAGGAAGAGTACCTTTACCTGTCTTCCATCCTGACCCATCTGCGGGGAGACCCTTACCGTTCCCAGCGATGGGCGATCAACCGCTGTGCTCGAACCCTCTCTTTCGAGATACGGCCCTTCCGCGAAAAAGATCTCCTGCCCTGTCTGCAGCTCTATACTCGATGGGCCATCCGCCGGCGGAGATTAAGCTCGGAGGAGATCGAACGGAGGATGCTGCGGGACAGCCTCTTCTTCCACCGAAGGCTCATGATGGATCGGGATTCACTGGGTCTCCTGGGAAGAGTTCTGGTGTCCGAAGGGAAAGTGCTGGCCTACACTTTTGGGGCGCCGGTCTCCCGAGAAACCTTCTCTGTTTTTCTGGAGATCTCAGAAGAGGTTGTTCCCGGATTGGCGCAGACCCTATTTCGAGAGTTCTGCCGTGAGATCGAAGCGAGGGGGTACCGGTGGATCAACGGGATGGGCAGCTGCGGTCTGGACCGGCTGTGCCGCGCAAAACAAGCCTACCGGCCCGCGAAAATGGCGGCAACCTTTACTGCATGTGAGAAAGTGAAGTAAGAATGGAGCTGAAGGGGATCGAACCCTCGGCCTCTACAGTGCGATTGTAGCGCTCTCCCAGCTGAGCTACAGCCCCGGAACAAAACTATACCATTTTTTGTCTAACGCTTGGTAGTAGCGAACTTGACCAGGTTGTTGAGCTCTTCCATATCGGTGGAACGGCGGGCGATCTCCTCCCAGGTTACCAGGCCTTTGCCGAACAACTCCGCGAAGGCGTGGTTCATCGTGCACATGCCCGACTTCCTTCCGGTCTGCAGCGTGGATCGAAGCTGTTGGAGCTGGTTCTCCCGGATCAGATTCCCGGTTGAAGCGGTGGCGGCCATGACCTCGCAGGCGGCTACCCTTCCCTGGCCCGTGGCTTTTGGGATCAGCTGCTGGACCACGATGCCGACCAGCACAAGCGAGAGCTGCAGGCGGATCTGATCCTGATGGTAAGGGGGGAAGATGTCCACGATCCTTTGAATGGCATGCACCGTGTCCGAGGTGTGGAGGGTGGTCAGGACCAGGTGGCCGGTTTCCGCGAGCGTCAACGCCGCCGACATCGTCTCCAGATCCCGCAGCTCTCCGATCATGATGACGTCGGGATCCTCCCGGATGATGTGCTTCAGGGCCTCGCGAAAAGAGAGGGTGTCCACCCCGAGTTCTCGCTGGTTCACGGTCGCTTTCTTGTGGCGGTGGAGATATTCAATCGGGTCTTCGACCGAGATGATGTGGCAGTTCCGGTGGCTGTTGATGTTCTCAATCATCGCCGCCAGCGTGGTTGATTTTCCGCAGCCTGTCGGGCCGCTGACGATGAAAAGCCCGCTGGGGCGGTTGGCGAAATCCTCCAGAATAACGGGCAGCCCCAGCTCTCTGAGAGAGGGGATCTCGAAAGGGATCACCCGGACGGCCGAGGCGACTGACCCCCTTTGATAGAAGAGGTTAACGCGGAAACGGCACAGCCCCTTGATGCTGTAGGCGCTGTCCATTTCTTTGGTCTGTTCGAACTGCGTGATCTGACTGGGGGTGAGCATTGGGTAGGCGAGGAGCCGGCTCTGCTCATCATCTAGAGAGGGGAGAGGGAGCGAGATGAGCGCCCCGTCAATCCGCAACTGCGGCGGGAGGCCCACCGTCAGGTGCAGGTCGGAGGCCCCTTTCTGGACCGCGGTCTTCAAAAGCTCGTCGATTGTCACGAGAAGGGGCTCCGGATCAGTTATTCAATGGGTGGGTGCCGCCGTAGGTGGTCCCGTTGAAGGTGTCGTCTAGGGTGAGGGTATTGCCGTTGTACCTGCCTCCCGTCCGTGTCGCGGTGGCGGTGAAGGTGGCTCCGCCGACGGCGTCGAAATCCCAATCGGTGTTGTTGTTTCCGGGGTCCGGGTCCGAGATGTAGTTAGTGGCCACCAGATTGCCCAGCGTTCCGTAGGTGTTCTGATCCAGACGGTAAACCTTTTCTGCGCTGTAAATCGCCGACAGCGTAGTCTGGGCATCCTTGACCTTTGTTTTTTCGATTGCTTTAGAGAAGCTCGGGATGGCGATGCTGGCAAGGATGGTGACGATGATCAGACCGATCATCAACTCAAGCAGCGTGAAACCGGACTTTGCTTTCATGGGATGTTAGAGCCCGGTCGTGGTGACGGTTCGGGACTGGCTGTTCAGGATTGTCCCGGTGACCACGATTCCGCTGAATCCAGCGCCCTGGCCGGTGGCGGTTGCGGACGCGCTGGCCGCGCCGGTCGTGGTGACGCTGTAGGTGAAGTTGACGGTGTTGAGATCTACCAGGAGGTCGGCCAAAGCAGCGAAGGTATCTTTTTCCTGATAGTAGAGGCTTTCCGCGGTCAGGATGGCCCCTACGGCGGTGGCTCCCTCGGCGGAGCGGGCCTTTCTCGTCATCTTCGTGAAGCGGGGCAGAGCGACCGCCGCGAGGATGCTCACGATGATCACGACGATGAGCAACTCAAGCAGCGTGAAACCGGACTTCGCTTTCACCAGGGTGTCCTCCTTGCTTAAAAGGAACGTTGGAAGGAAGGCAGCGGGACCCCCAAAGAGCCCCGCCGCCTTCATGTGGGATGCTAGAGCCCGGTCGTGGTGACGGTTCGGGACTGGCTGTTCAGGATTGTCCCGGTGACCACGATTCCGCTGAATCCAGCGCCCTGGCCGGTGGCGGTTGCGGAGAGCGGGCCTTTCTCGTCATCTTCGTGAAGCGGGGCAGAGCGACCGCCGCGAGGATGCTCACGATGATCACGACGATGAGCAACTCAAGCAGCGTGAAACCTGATTTCCTGTTGCGATTGAACATTCTTTTACCCTCCTGTTTTGGTTTACAGCCTAGTCACACTCTGAATAACACGATAATACCGGACATTCTTCCCGGTTGTTTTTTGCACTTTATCCTTTTACCACGGAAGTGAGTTGGAAGATCGGAAGATACATGGAAACCACCAGGGTCCCAATGATGGCACCCATGAAGACCAGCATAATGGGTTCCAGCAGCGTGGTCATCCGCTCGACGGCGGTGGTGACCTGCTCCTCGTAGTAATGGCTGATCTCGGCCAGCATGTCCGGCAGCTTTCCGGTCTGTTCCCCCACGGCGAGCATCTGGGAGACCATGGGCGGGAACAGGTCGGTCTGGCTCAAAGGTTCCGCCAGGGGACGGCCCTCCCGCACCCCCGCCTTCATGTTCTCGATCAAGGCGGCGATCACCTTGTTCTCGCAGGTGGTGATGACGATGTCGAGCGCGTGCAGGATCGGGACGCCAGCCTTCAGCAGGGTTCCCAGGTTTGAGGCGAACTGCTCGGCCGCGACCCCCTGAAAGACGGGGCCGAAGAGGGGCGCTTGCAGCCGGAGTTTGTCGAATTGCCATCTGCCCCGCCGGGTTTTCAGGTAGTTGGATAGCAAGAATCCGCTTCCGATCGTGCTCGCTAGGATCAGAAAGAAATAGCGCTGCAGGATGTTGGAGAAGCCGATCACAATCTGGGTCAGCATCGGCAGCTCGGCGCCGAAGCTGGAAAACATGGTGGCGAAAGTCGGAATGATCTTGAGGGTGAAAATAAAGATCGCTCCGATGGCGACAAAGCCTAGTACCGCCGGGTACATCAAGGCGGACACTACCTTCCGCTGGATGGCGCCTGATTTCTCCAGATGGATGGCGATCTGCTCCAGGGCCTTGGTCAGCTGACCGGAGGCTTCACCGGTCTCCACGAGGCTGATCCAGAAGGGGGAGAAGATGGTCGTGTGTTTCGCCATGGAATCCCGGAAGGTTGAGCCGCTCCGGATATCCTGGATCATGGTCAGCAGCGCGTTGCTCAGTTTCTGCGAGCGCATCTGGTCCTGGGCGGTCTCCATGGCGCGCAGGAGCGGCAGCCCAGCTTCGGTCATGGCGGACAGCGATCGAGCGAAGATGACCAGGTCCGAGCTCGTGACGCCCCGGTGATACCGCTTTGCTTTGACCGAAAACGTCTGGCTAGCGCCCCGCTGCTCATTGATGGTGACTACCAGGAGATCGCGGGTCTGGAGGATGGAGATCGCTTCGTCGGAAGTGGGAGCTTCCAGGGTTCCCCGCTCCATTTTTCCGCTTCGGCTTCTGGCCTGATAGGCGAACTGGGCCATCCTACATCTCCCCCACGGTGACGCTGAAGGCTTCCTCCAGCGTGGTGATCCCAGCGGCGGCTTTATCCAGGCCGCTTTCAAACAGCGTCTTCATGCCGTTTTTCTGGGCGCTTTCCCGGATCTCCTTCGCGGCGGCCCTGCGGATAATGGCGTCCCGCACCGTGTCATCCACGCGGAGTACTTCGTAGATGGCGCTCCGTCCCCGAAAGCCGGTGTTGCGGCACGCGGCGCATCCCTTGGCCCGGAAGTACTGCCCCTGCGGGAGCTTCACCTTCTGCTGGATGGCGGCCGGCGGCTCGTGAGGTTCTTTGCATTCCACGCAGAGCTTCCGGACAAGACGCTGCGCGATAACCATCACCAGGGAGGGTGACAGCAAAGCAGGCTCGATGCCCAGATCCGTCAACCGGGTGATCGAAGAAGCGGAGTCGTTGGTGTGCAGCGTTGAGAGGACGAGGTGTCCGGTCAAGGCGGCCCGGACGCAGATCTCGGCGGTCTCCAGGTCGCGCACCTCTCCCAGCATGATGACGTCCGGGTCCTGCCGCAGGAAGGCGCGCAGCCCCGCGGCGAACGTCAGGCCGATCTGGGGTTTGGCCTGCACTTGATTGATCCCATCCATCTTGTACTCCACCGGATCTTCGATGGTGATGAGGTTTTTGGCAGGGCTTTTGAGCTTCGCCAGCGTGGTGTAGAGCGTGGTTGATTTCCCGCTCCCGGTTGGGCCAGTGATGAAGATGAGGCCGTAGGGGGCGGTGATCCCCTGCCGGTAATCTTCCAGGGCTTTGCCTTCCAGTCCGAGTTGCTTCAAGTCCGAGACCAGGTTGCTCTTGTCCAGGAGGCGGATGACGACCTTCTCACCGTAGATTACCGGAATGGTGGAGATGCGCAGGTCAACGGTTTTCTCACCCAGCTTGATGGTGAAGCCTCCGTCCTGCGGGAGGCGCTTCTCGGAGATATCCATATGGGAGAGGATCTTGATGCGGGAGATGATCGCCGGCATGAGATGCGGCGCCGGCGGGTCCACGGCCTGCAGCACACCGTCAATCCGGAACCGGATCGAGATCTGGCTGGCGTAGGGCTCGATGTGGATGTCGCTGGCGCGTGCCTTGACCGCCTCCATCAGGAAAAGGTCCACCAGGCGGACCACCTGGGGCTGGCCCGCCTGGGCGGAGAGGTCCTCGGGGGTCTGAGGGCTGTCCGAGAGCTCCTCCACCATCTGTACGGCCCCGGTTCCCACCGACTGTTTCTCATCGTAGCTGCCGGCCACCGCCTGCTTGAGAAGGTCCAGTTTTCCGTACGTCTCTTCGATAGCCGAGCTGATGTCGGAACGGGTGGTGATGATGGGATTGATCTGGCAGTCGGTCATCTTCTTGAGGTTGTCGATCAAGATGAGATCCAGGGGATCCACCATGGCAACAGCCAGGCCGCCGGCGTTCTTCGCCAGCGGGAGCACCAGGTCTTTGCGGATGACGTCTATCGGGAGGATGTCGCGCAGGGTGGGGTCTGCCTCCTGTTTCAGCTCCCCCTTGCTGAACCTTCGGTAAGGGATGCCGATCTGGCGGCCCAGCACCTCGGCCAGCTGCTCCTCGGTGACCAGTTTCAGTGCGATGAGAGCTTCGCCCAACCGTTTTCCGGTGGTCTTCTGAAGACTGATGGCTTCCTTGAGCTGCTCGTCTTTGAGTAGCCCTTCCTTGACCAAAATATCACCCAACCTGAGGTGTGTGCGAACGGCCATCTTTACCAGGTAATGTTGTCTATTGTATCGACGACGCCGCGTTCCTTGAGAATCCGCTTCCGATGTCCCTGCAGGATATTCTCTTCCTTCGTGGACAACGGCGCCTGCTCACGCTCCTTCGGGAATTTTGGTTTTGTCCCGACGGCGTCATCTTCAAGGATATGGGGTGTGATGAAAATAAGGATCTCCGTGTTCTTTTTTTCCATCTCGGTCCGCTTGAACGGCAAGCCGATCAGGGGCAGGTCTCCAATGCCTGGGATCCGGCGGGCTCCGTCCGTGTTTTCCGAGGAGATCAGGCCCGCGATCATGGCGGTGCCGCCGTTAGGGACCATCACCGAGGTCCGCGTGACACGGCGGTTCGGGTCCAGGAAGCTCGAGAAGGCGGAGGATTGGATCACCCGGGAAACCTCCGGCTCGATAACCATCGTGATGAAGTCCTTGCCGTTGACAAGCGGAGTGACCCGCAGGATTGTCCCGACGATGGTTCTTTCGGGCTGGGTGGTCACCGTTCCCGTCTGCGACTGAGAAGAAGAGGTCACGCCGGTGACAGCCTCGGATACGATCCGGATCTCGGCGACTTCGCTGGACAAAGTCATGAGTCTTGGCCGAGCCAGGAACCGGACATCCTTCTCGGTGGCCAGGAGCTTCAAGAGGACGTCGGCATCGTTGAGGAACAGGCCTCCCAGTCGAGAGACTGGTGCTTCGAGAGTCAATGCGCTGAAATCGTTAACGATCCTTCGGTCGAGGAGTCCCTTTCTGAAAGGGAAGAACGTGCTTCGCTGAGGTCCAGTGAAATGTGCAACCTGTCCAGTTGACGTTCCGTATTCGATGCCGATTCGCCGCAGGGTGTCCAGCGTGACCTCGAGCACTTCCGCCTCAATGTAGATCTGTTTCGGTTTGATGTCGAGCTTGGCGATGGTTTCATCGATTCTCTTGATTCGCTCCACGATATCGGTCACGATCAGGGAGTTGGTGCGGGGATCCGCTATCACCGATCCGTGCTCCGTGAGCAGGGATTTGATGATCTCAAGGACCCCGCCCGTCTGATTGCTGCCCGAGGCGCCGCCCGCTCCTCCCGCGGGTGCGGCCGGCGCGGAGGCTGATGATGAACTGCCGGTCCCGGAGGATTTGAAGGTTTCGGCGATTAGGGAGCCGCTCATGCCGAAGGTCTTGGTCACCTCACCCGCGGTCGGGACGACTCTGGCGTACTTGAGTTGGTAGACCCGCGTGAGCGTGGGGATCTGGGGAGCCCCGGACGCCGTCACGACGAACAGGTTTTTCCCTTCCTTGGCGGTGATGGCCAGGCCGTTGGCCTTCAGGATGCTGTCCAGCGCATCCGAGATGGGAACCTGATCAAAGAAGAGCGTCACCTTCTTTTCCTTCACTGCTTCCGATGCGACGAAATTCATCCCCGCTTGCTTGGACAACAGCTTCAGCACGTCCTCCAGATAAGCCTGGGTCACGTCCATCGAGATGGTTGTGGATTTTTCCGCGGGGGGATGAGTGGCAACCTCTGCGGCAGGAAGCCGGACAGGAACGGCGAACAGCAGCGCCAGGGCGGCTGCGATTGCGATGAAGCGTCGAATCAACGGGTTGCCCTCCTCATTTTCTCGTTCTCGTCGGTTGTCCTGCTTTGCTGTCGTCGCTGGAGCGGAACGTCTCGGGTTTGAGTTTGATCCTCTGGCCTGCCAGTAAAAGGATGACGCTGTCCGGGGTGATCGACTCTACCTCGGCGGTACCCACGCGGTCTCCCACCGAGACGATTTGCCGGTTGATGATGGCCTGAGGTTTGGCGACTCCCCAGAAGATGCCTTGAAGCTCGAGGTCTGTGATACCGACCTGCTGGGCCGACAATGCCTCCTGTTTTGGATTCTTCTCCAGTGCTTTCTGTTGTGCAAGTTCCAGATTTTCCCGCTGCCGCTGCTGCAGGCGCTGAAGAAGAAGGGTGGGAAGGAGAAAGACGTCTCTGGGGATGCTTAAGTCTGGTGCTGACACTTGGGACGCCGGAGCGGCTGGCTCCTCCGGATTGATCGCCCTCTCCGGTGTCCCGCTCGGGCTCGGGGTCACACTGCCCGATTCGGGGGCCTTCTTGTTGATCAGAAAGACGCCCACGAACAGGATCAGGAAGAGGACTGCTACGAGCTGCTGAATTTGAGTTCTCGTCATCAAGATACCTTTTGCCGGCCCACGGCGCCGATCAAGAACCGGATCTTCTGCTGGTCCTTTGGTTTGGAGGTTGTCGCATCTTCCGTAGGGGATTCCCCTATGTCCATCTGTTCCGTCCAGAGCAAAGGCCGATGATCCTCCACGATCCGCAGGAACCGCAGGATGTTGGACAGATTACCGGTGGTTATGATCTCGATCTGAAACCGCGTGTACGGCTCCGACACAAGCTCCGGCTGCGGCGTGACGGACTCAATCTGCAGGCCGGACTGGGCGGCCAGCTGAGAGATTTGACCCGCCAGGCGGGTCGTCCCGCCCACCAGCAGGAACTCGCCCTCCATGTTCTGAAGCCCCCTTCTTTGCATCTCGATAGCTAGAAGCAGCTCGGAACGCTCCGTCTCTTCGCTGTACTGGGCTGCCAACCTCTGGCGCTGTTCTTGCCATGGAAGCTGGATGCCCATGATGCCGATGGCCAATGTGAGCGCGAGGATGCCCAGGGTGAGGATCCAGAGTTGATGCGTGCGGCTGATCTGCGATTTGGCCTCGTTGATTTGGGAGAGGATGGAGGGGGAGGAGACGGTTTTGGGGGGGGCAACCGGGCTCATTGGCGTCCCCTCCTTTCCCCCCGCGGCTCCGTCGCCATGAGCTTAAGATCCTCCGGCCGTGAGACGCAGGTCAGGCGGAATTCCGCGGCTTCCTCTTTCTGAAAGGAACCCCGCTGGACGGAATCCAGAGAGAACTTCGAGAAAGCAGTTTTGAAAACCAGGTTCTCCTGCAGCACGGCAAGAAAACCGTTGATCTTCTCCAATTCGGTTTCCCGATTGTTGGCATAGGCGCTGCCGATAATGCGCAAAATGGTCCGACGTTCCGGTACGGTTGCCTTCTGAGGGTCCATCTCTGTGGAGTTTCGAAACAGGATGTATTGAAGCCACGCCTCTTCAGGCAGGGTCCGGGCCAGCTCTGCTAGGAGGATGGATGGGCGGGCCTTCCGATCTGCAAGCGCCGCCAGGCTGTTCTTCTCGCGTCCCCGCTGACTTCGTATCTCCCGCAGCGCCGCTAGGCTTGTGTTGCCCTGAACGCTCTTGCCGGCCACCTTTTGTTCAAAGCTACGCAGATCGGAAACAGAGACGCTGTACCAGACGCCGAGCAGAACGGCGGCCGCGGCGGCCTGCAACAGGAGCGGTTTCAGCAGGCCGTGCGATGCGCGGCGCTGATCCGAAGGAAGCAGGTTGATCCCCCGGGTCTGGCTGTCAAGGCCGCGCAGTGCCAGCCCGACTGAAACGCTCAATCCTGAGGGGGCTGCCTGGGCGCCTCCGGTTTTCTTGAAAGGGTCGCCCATCTCCACCGGCAGTTCCAGGCTGCCGAAGAGTTCCTGGATCTTTTTCAAGTCATCGGAGGGTCCAAACACAATGATTTTGCTGACCGCCGGCTCGCCGAGAAACCGCCGGCGATAGTAATCAATGGAAACGCGGGTCTCGTTGAGCAGCGCTTCCAGCAGTTCGGGCGGCGCCTGGTCCGGCCCACCGGAAACGGGCAGGATCGTGACGTTCCTGCTCAGATAGAGGAGGTCGTCTCGGGCGATGCTGATCGTGGCGGCATCGTGCTCCATCGAGATCAGAGCGACCACCTGCCCTCCCGGCAGCTGGCCGTTCTGGCGGACCAGGCGCATCAGGCTGATGGGTGCAGGCTCCAAACAGTACGGCAGGAGCTTGCAGTATTGGAACAAGGAGCCGTAGATCGCGACGGAGCTCTTCTTGACCCCGAAGAACATCACCCTCATCAGGGTGGGGTCCGAACGCCGGGTCACTACCTGGTAATCGGTGACCAGCTCTTCCAGCTTGAATGGCAGGTACTTCTTTGCTTCAAAAGCGATCGCCATCTTGCGCTCATGGGCTGGAATGACCGGCATCTGGAAACAGCGGATGACAACCGACTCCGAGGCGATGGCGGCGTAAACCGGCGCTGAGGGAGAGACTCCCAGCTTGGACAGCATCGCCTGGACCGAGCGGTTGATGAACTCCTGATCGGTGCTTTCGAGAGGAGCGGCGATCGGCGTGGTCCCGGAGACCGCCGGTTCGCTGCCGGGTCCCTCCACGCGGACCTGATCCCGCCAGGAGCTCTTCGCGGGCAATTTGACGCGGGCGAAACTGGCAAGGTTGGGACGCTGGAATGTCCCCGTCAGAGAAACAACATCGATGTTCTCGGTCCCGATGTAGATCGCCATCGAGTTGCCCACGGCTCTCTAGCGCCCCATCAGTTTCCGGAGCGCCTGGATGTCGCTCTCGGTATATTCCCGCCAGCGGTTCAGGCGGTTTCGCTGCGCTTTAGGGAAAGCCCCGCGTGCTTCATAGCGAATGAGGGTTTGCTTGGAGATGCCGAGGGCGGCCGCCGCTTGGGTAGCGGTGAAGTACTTTTCCTTCATGATACCGCCTGAGGGTAGTTGAGCATATCTGAAAGTTTGTGGTGATATCTTGCATGGGTCAAGCCCGTTTGTCAATACCCGGCTCAGGAGAGGTTGGACTGGAGCCACTTCAGGTAGGCGGTATCGCCGTGTGTGACGGAGAGCGCCAGGAACTCGGGGGTATCGTAAGGATGGTTCGCCCGGATCCATGCGTGCAGGGTTTTGAGCGAGCCCCGGTGCGTTTTGATGATCATCAGGACTTCCGGATCGGAGGCCACCCTGCCCTTCCACCAGTACCAGGAGCGGATTTGAGGCACCAGATTGACGCAGGCCGCAAGCTTTCTGCGGAGGATCCCTTGAGCAAGGTGCCGAGCCTTGCGGACTGAGGGGGCGGTGACCAGGACAACGCGGATGGATCGTACGGGAGCGAGTGAACCGGGATGGCGACGCTTCAAGGGGTTCTCAGCTTTTGCGGAGGCTGACCCGGTAATCCTTCCCCTCTTCCCGGACGATGATGTGCCCTTCGCGGGCAAGCCATCCCACGCTCATGAGGGTTATATCCCTGGGTTGCTTGATGCCCGCCTGCAACTGAGAGAAGAGAACCTCGCCGTGTTTATCGAGGAAATTCCAGATCTCGCCGGCGACGATGCCAATCTCTGTGATCATGCCAATATCCTACCGTGCGCGGGTCGGGCGGTCAAGACGCCTTTCAGGAATTGGCCGGTGTAGGATCGCTCCACCCGAGCGATCTCCTCAGGCGTTCCTGAGGCGACCAGCTCTCCGCCCCGGACCCCGCCCTCGGGCCCCAGATCGATCAGATAGTCGGCCGTTTTGATCACGTCCATCTGATGCTCGATCACCAGCACGGTGTTGCCTTGGTCTACCAGCGCGTGCAGGACCTTCAGCAGCTTCTCCACGTCGGCCAGATGCAGGCCGGTCGTCGGCTCATCCAGGATGTAAAGGGTCTTCCCGGTGGCGAGATGGGAAAGCTCGGTGGCGAGTTTCACCCGCTGGGCTTCCCCGCCCGAAAGGGTGGTGGCCGGCTGTCCCACCTCGATGTAGCCCAGGCCCACTTCCACCAGGGTCTGGAGCCGGGCGCGGATCTTGGGAATCGCATGGAACAAGGCCAGGGCCTCCTCGACGCTCATCCGAAGCACGTCGGCGATGGAGCGGCCTTTGTACAGGATCTCCACCGTGGCGTTGTTGAATCGGCTTCCCTTGCAGATCTCGCAGGTCACGTAGACCGCCGGTAGGAAGTGCATTTCCACCTTGATCACCCCTTCTCCCTCGCAGGACTCGCAGCGGCCCCCCTTGACGTTGAAGCTGAAGCGGCCCGGCTTGTACCCGCGCGCTTTCGATTCCGGGGTGCGGGTGAAGAGGTCCCGGATCTCGGAGAAGACGCCGGTGTAAGTGGCTGGGTTGGATCGGGGAGTGCGGCCGATCGGGGCCTGGTCGATCACGATCACCTTGTCGATCAGCTCGATCCCGGTGATCCGGTCGTGCGCGCCGGGTTTCAGGCGGGATCGGTACAGTTTGCGGGCGAGCGCCCGGTACAAAATGTCGTCCACCAGCGTGGATTTTCCGGAACCGGAAACACCGGTGACGCAGGAGAATGTCCCCAGCGGGATCCGGACCGATATCTTTTTCAGGTTGTGCTCCTGCGCGCCGATGATCTCCAGGCAGGGCCGGCCGCGGGTAGGCCGCCGGTTCGCGGGGATTGGGATCGCCAGCTCCCCCCTTAAGTATTTCGCCGTCAGCGACCGGGGAGAGATCAGTATTTCCTCTAAAGATCCGGCCGCGACCACCTCGCCGCCGTGCTTTCCGGCGCCGGGCCCTAAGTCCACGATGAAATCGGCGGCCCGGATGGTTCCTTCGTCGTGCTCTACCACGATCACGGTGTTCCCGAGGTCGCGCAGCGCCTTCAGGGTCTCCAGCAGCCGGCCGGTGTCCCGCTGGTGCAGCCCGATGGAGGGCTCATCCAGGACGTAGAGGACGCCCACCAGCCCCGCCCCGATCTGGGTGGCCAGACGGATCCGCTGCGCCTCTCCGCCCGAAAGGGTGGAGCTCGCCCGGTCCAGGCTCAGGTAATCGAGACCGACGTTGACCATGAATTGGAGCCGGGCCCGGATTTCCTTTAGGATCTGAGCGGCGATGGTGAGTTCCTTCGGGGAGAGCTTGAGGGAATCGAAGAAGGAGAGGCCTTCTCTCACTGTCAGCCGGATCACCTCCACGATCGATCGGCCGTTCATCTGCACCGCCAGCGCCTCCGGTTTCAGCCGGGCGCCCCGGCAGGTCGGGCAGGGCTGGACCGACATGTACTTGGCGGCCTCTTCCTTCACGAAGTCGGAATCGCTTTCGCGGAATAGTCGCTCCAGGTTCGGGATCACTCCTTCAAAGGGGCGGCCCCAGATCTGCACCTGCGGGGCGCCGTACAAGATTTTCTTCCGGATCCCTTCCGTCAGCTTGCGGAACGGAGTCTCGAGGTTGATCCTCATCTGGTCGGCGAACTCCCGGATCACTGCCCGGTGATAGTTGATGTAGCCGCGCCCGCCTCGCCGCCAGGGCTCCAGCGCCCCCTCGGCGATCGATTTGGAGGGGTCCGGCACCACGAGGTCGCGGTCCACCTCCGGTTTGGTGCCCAGCCCATGGCAGGTGGGACAGGCGCCGTACGGGCTGTTGAAGGAGAAGAGTCGCGGCTCCAATTCCGCCAGGCTGATCCCGCAGGAAGGGCAGCCATATCGCTCGCTGAAGAGGGTTTCGCGGTTGCCTGAGAGGACGACCACGGTCCCCTTCCCTGCTTTCAATGCGGTTTCCATCGAGTCGGTCAGGCGCTGCCGGGATTTCGGCTCCGCTTGGAGGCGGTCCACCACCACCTCGACGGTGTGTGTCTTCTTCTTGTCGAGCGGAATCAGCGAGGAGAGTTCCCTTAAGGTCCCATCCACCCGGATCCGGACGAAACCTTCTTTCTGTACCTGCTTGAACAGTTCCTGGTACTCTCCCTTGCGCCCGCGCACCAAGGGGGCCAGGATCACGACCGCTTGCCCGCCGCAGCTCTTTAAGACCTGATCCACGATCTCTTGCGCCGACTGTTTCCGGATCACCCGGCCGCAACGGGTGCAGGTCGGTGTTCCGATCCGGGCGAACAGCAGGCGCAGGTAGTCGTACACTTCCGTTTGCGTGGCGACGATAGAGCGGGGGTTGCCGCCGGCGGTCCGCTGCTCGATGGCGATGGCCGGCGAGAGTCCCTCAATCTGCTCGACATTGGGTTTCTGGAGCTGTTCGAGGAACTGCCGGGCGTAGGCGGAGAGGCTCTCCACGTACCGGCGCTGGCCCTCGGCGTAGAGGGTGTCGAACGCCAGCGACGATTTTCCCGATCCGGAGAGGCCGGTGAAGACGACAAGGGCGTTCCGGGGGATTGTCAGATCCACCCCCTTCAGATTGTGCTCTCTTGCCCCGCGGATGACGATGGGTGATGGCTTCATTAAAGAGAGAAGAAATGCACCCCGCCGGTGGATCCCGACGACACGGCGGGGTGCATTGGAACCGGTTTTTAGCGTCTCTTACCGGCCCGGGCCATCTTGGCCGCGGAAACGTCACCCTGTTTGTCGATGAAATACAGATAACCGGGCTTGCGCTTCACGCCGACCTTCTTGACCTTTGTGGGCGAACCGCCCTTCTTGCCGCCGCGAGCCATCTTGGCCCTCGAGACATCACCCTGCTTATCGAGGTAGTAGAGATAGCCTTTCTCGCGCTTGATGCCTGCCTTTGCGATCTTCTCAGACATTCTTTGATATCACCCCCTTTCTGGTTACCGTTAGGGGTCTGACCCCGCGGGGTCAGACCCCATCAGGTTTTTTACGTCCCGACCTTTAAGGGCCGGAGAATTTGCCGCAGCGTGGCCGCCGCCGACTGGACGGCCAGCCGGCTGGAGCGCGGGTTGTCCGCGGATGCAACGTTCTCGGTTCGAGCCGTCAACCTGCCAAAATCCCCGACGGCCGTCACCTCATGGATGTTGGTCCGGATTCCGGGATCCGCGATGATCTTCACCTTCGTTCGGGCCGGTCCCAGCCCGGCCAGCGCCAGCGTGGCCGCTACGTTGATGTTCTGTGGGAAATCGGCCGCCGCTTTCCGCGCGCTCCCCTGAAAAACCACCATGGGTTTGCGCAGGCGCTCGAGCCGGATCTTCCGCCGGAGAATGCCGGGCGCTCCGGCCAGCGCGCGCGGCGGTTTGCGGGTGGTGAGCGACACCGAGCGGAGTCGGCCGACCGCCGCCCCTTTGACGCCGTCCAATCCGGCGAGGGCGCCGCTGGGCAGATACAGAGGAGTTTTGTTCCGAATGGCGCTGCGGAGCAGCTTCGGTTTTAGAAGAAGAGCGCCAGTCGAGAGGATCAGGGTGGCGCGGCGCTGCCGGATCGCCAGTGGAAGCAGCTCGGCCACGGCCTGGGCGGAGGCGGCTTCGATCAGGAGGTCGCAACGGCGAACAAGCGTTGAAAGAGGGATCACCGGAACCGGGGGGTGCAGCGATCGCGCAAGCCGCTGAGCCTGCGATGGACGGGCGTCAGTGAGACCGATCAATCGGGCTGTTCCCCTAAAACTGCGTTGAATTTCCCGGGCAAGGTGGGAACCGATGTTCCCGCACCCCACCAGCCCGATCTCGATCACCTAGTGGACGGCAGCTGTTTCGCGGATCCGGTTCAGCCGGTCCACGAACACGACCTTCGATTTGTGCAGCCGAGCTTGTTCCTCTTCCATGAGGGCGTAGGAGATGATGATGATTTGGTCCCCCACCTGGGCCCATCGCGCGGCGGCCCCGTTCATGCAGATGGTCCCGGATCCTGCCGGTCCTTCCACGCAATAGGTCTCGATGCGGCTTCCGTTGTTGAGATTGACCACATGCACTTGTTCTCCGGGCAGCAGTTCGGCCGCCCGGAGAAGATTCCGGTCAATGGTGATCGAGCCCTCGTACTGGAGGTTCGCCTCCGTGACGGTGGCCTGGTGGATCTTCGATTTCATCATGGACAGGAGCATCATCTCACCTCGCAACAATCCATCAGCCGCGTTTTTCCCATCCGGACCGCCAGCAGGAGCAACGCCCTGCCCTTGACTATACGCAGAGGCTCCAGCGACTCGGGATCCACGACGGCGATGTATTCGATGCGCACACCCGGCACTTGCCGGATCACTTGCCGCATCCGTCGGAGAATCGCCGTTTCTCGACGGAGCCCCCATTCTATCAACCGCTTCCCCTCCTGTAAAGATTGAAACAGGACAGGCGCTCCTCGTCGGGCCTCCGACGGGAGACGGCGGTTGCGGGAACTCATGGCCAGACCGTCCGGTTCCCGCACCGTGGGGAGCACCTCCAGCCGGATGTCGAAGCTGAGATCCTGGATCATCTGCCGGACGATCCTCGCTTGCTGCGCGTCCTTCTGCCCGAAGTAGGCGACGTCCGGCTGGACCAGATTGAATAGCTTGGCCACCACGGTGGTGACGCCCCGGAAATGCCCGGGCCGGAGTTTCCCCTCCCACCGGCGGCTCAAGCGGGTCACCTCGATGAACGTCTGGAAATCCGACGGGTAGATCTCTCGGGCGCTCGGGACGAACAGCAGGTCGGCGCCGGCTTGAAACGCCAGCCGTGCGTCCCGAGCCAGCGTGTGAGGATACGAACGTAGGTCCGCCCGGTTGTTGAACTGGATCGGGTTGACGAAGAGGCTCACCACGACGAGGCCCGTGTCCCGGCGCGCGTGCCGGATGAGGGAGAGATGTCCCGCATGCAGCGCCCCCATCGTGGGGACGAAACCGATGCTCTTGCCCCGCCGCTTGGCTTGGTGGACCCGCCGGCGAAGATCAGCCGGTTTTCGGATGATCCGCATGGGGGTGGCGCCATTCCGGTGCGATCTCGGCAAGAGGGATGAGAACGAACGGCCGTTTACGCAGCCGCGGGTGCGGCAGCTCCAAGCCGGGCAGGTTCAGCGTAAGGCCGTCATAGTCCAGCAGGTCCAGATCGATCACTCGGGGTCCCCACTGGACCCGCTCCCGCGGCCTGCCCAGCTCTTCCTCGATGAGTTGGAGGCGTTCTAGGAGATCTTTTGGTTTCAGAGAGGTTTCAATCCGAGCGACACCGTTGAGGAACATTCCCTGCGGCGGCCCGCCGACCGGGGCTGTTTCATGCCAGGAGGAGCAGCGGATCACCCGTGTCTGCGGCAGTTGCGCCAACCGTTCGAGGGCGGCCCGGAGATGTCCGGCCCGGTCTCCCATGTTGGAACCGAGACCGATGAAGGCAGTCGCCACGATCAGCGCGGCCAGATCGCCAGGCGCTCGATCCGGCGGGCCGCTTCCTTCACGCGCGGCGTGGGGACACTCAGCGAGAAGCGGACATACCCTTCCCCGCAGTCGCCGAACCCGACGCCGGGGGTGGCGACGATCGCCTCTTTCTTGATTAGTTCGGCGGCGACCTCCTTGGAGGAGCGCCCCTTTGGGGTTGGAGCCCAAAGGTAGAAAGTGGCTTTGGGCGGCGACACCGGCCAGCCGGATTTCCGAAGCGCGTTCACCATCAGGTCCCGGCGCGTCTGGTAGATCCGGATCATCCGTTTCAGGTGCGCGCCGGAATCCTGCAACGCCCGCACCCCAGCGATCTGGATCGCCTGGAAGAGGCCGGAATCGATGTTGGATTTCACCTTGGCCAGCGCAGAGATCATCTCCCGATTTCCACAGACCCAGCCGATCCGCCAGCCGGTCATGTTGTAACTCTTGGAGAGGGAGTGGAACTCGATCCCCACCTCCTTGGCGCCGGGCACCTGCAGGAAGCTCGGATGGCGGAAGCCGCTGTATGCAACTTCCGAGTAGGCGGCGTCGTGGCAGACCGGCACGCCGGTCTTCTGTCCGAACCGGACGAGGTCCCGGAAGAAAGAGAGGTCGGCTGTGGCCGACGTCGGGTTGTTCGGGTAATTAAGGAAGAGGAGTTTGGCCCCTTTCGCCTGTTTCGCGAGCGCTCCTAAGTCCGGGAGAAAGCCGTTGTCGATCCGCAATGGCACGGAGACCGGCTTGCCGCCGGCCAGGATCGTCCCGGTCCGGTACGGGGGATAGCAAGGGTCCGGCACCAGCACCCGGTCGCCGGGGTTCACGTACGCCAGCGGCAGGTGGGCGATTCCTTCCTTGGAGCCGATGAGCGGCAGGATCTCTGTGGCCGGATCCAGCGTGACTCCGAACCGCTTCTTGTACCAATGGGCGATCGCCGTCCGCAGCACCTCAAGTCCCCGGTTGCTGGGATACTGATGGTTGCCGCGGTCCTTAAGCGCCTTGATCGCCGCTTGCAGGATGAAACCGGGAGTCGGCTCGTCCGGGTCGCCCACCCCCATGTCGATGACGTCCCTGCCCCGCTTCATAAGGGACTCTTTCATCGCGTCGATCTGAACGAACAGGTAAGGAGGAAGACGGGTGAGCCGCTTAGCAACCGGGATCATCGTTTCTTCCCCTTTTCGATCGCGCTCACGAAATCGTCCATATTGTAGAAACCCGGTTTCTTCCACAGCTCGTGGAAGTTCCTCGCGACCAGCAGGGCTCCCTGGGCGAAGACGCGGCGGTCCGTCGCCTCATGTTGGAGGGTGATGTTTTCCGATGGGGCGCGAAAGGTGACGGCGTGGATACCGATCACATCCCCTTCCCGTTTGGCCTCGATCTCCTCATCCCGGATCAGCCAGCCGGTGGCTTTGAGCAGCTCCTGCGCGAGGGCCTTGGCCGTTCCGCTGGGTTTGTCCAGCTTCTGGGTGTGGTGAGTTTCCGAAATCTCAGCCTTTACTTGTTCCGCCAGTCCGAAATCCAATAGGAGCTTCGAAACCGAGACGATGGTCCTTCGAACAATCACGATGCCGATGGACATGTTGGGGGACCAGAAGATCGGGATCCGCCGCGCGAAATCCTTGAGCTCGGTCGTCTGCTCCGGCGAGAAGCCGGTGGTTCCGATGACCATCGGCACCTTGGCCTCGGCGGCGATTCTCGCGTTGGCCAGAGTGGCTTCCGGCAGCGTGAATTCGATTATCAGG
>JGI1358J11329_10000804_pt1 | contig 27388 bp, 36 predicted proteins | sample Subgroupgradi54m_FD_11329 | JGI IMG/M metagenome (IMG submission 11329)
ACTCTTTTTAATTTTAAAGAAATTCCTTCATCTTCTAAGTAAATTTGTCCACCAGAAGTTCCAAATCTGTCTGTTATTTTATTTTCTTTTCCTATTTGGGCATAATAATAATAGGCAAGATCTGCCATTTCCCATTGGAAAAGTTTACAATCTTTTTTATTTATTACTCCTGTTCCTGCTCCATTTACATTACAAGGTTTAAAATCTATTAAAAAATCAGCATAGATATCTCCTAAGTCTTCTTTTGCTTTTGATATCTCTGGTGCTGAAGGAAATGTGCTTATTAAATCTTTATATCTGTTTACTGCTTCACAGGCAAGATCAGTTGGATCTACACTTACTCTTGTGTTTCCACAATATTTTTCTTCTAAAAGTTCTGCTGTTTCTTTAGGAATTGATTTATAATTATAGAGAATATTATCTCCATTTTCTGTTATGACTTTTACTTCAACACTCCTCTGTTCTGAAGAATACTGACTTTCTAACTGCATTCTATGCGTTTCTACTTGAAGCAATTTTCCATTTTCTAAGAGAAATGCAATTTTATTTTTTTGCTGAGGGTTAAGATTAAATTCTTCTGCAACATTTTCCAGATCAGACTGATCCTTTATGAGTTTACCCTGTACTTTTTCTTGATCTGAATTTGGAGAAAGAACTTTAATAATCCAATTTGAACCTGCATAAAGTTTTCCATTGAGGGGAACTTTTCTTTTAATTGTTTTTCCATCAAGATTATATTCTATTTCTGCTTTATCTGTTGGAACTGAAACATCATTTAATTTTATTTGAAAAAGATCTGTTAAGGGATTACCTGTATATCCAAAAGAGATTGGAGGAGAAACTTGATTCTTTGTTAATGTTACTGCTGTTGTTGCTCTGATTCCAGAAGTTGAAGGAGCAGAAGGAGAACTTGCTAATGCTAAAGGGAATAAATCTTTATTATAGACTTGTAATGTTACTGAGTCTGCACTTATTCTTGTTGCTTTAAGATATCCTTTCCCCGTATAAAAGGAATATTGTTCTTTTGCTTTAAGAAAATCTTCATTCGTTGTAAACTTTTTAACAACAAGATCTTGTTCTGTTACTCCAAATAACCCGCCTTCTTCTAATTTTAGGAAGATTTTTGCATGTAAATCCAAATTTATGATATTACCTTCTGGAGTTTGATTTTCACTTTCTAATTTTTTAAGATAGATAATTGCATATCCTAAATTGTTTAGAGAAGCTCTTCCTCTTGCTGGTGGAATATAATTTACAAAACGAACATATTTTGACGTATTTGATGATTGATTCCAAGTAATTTGAATTGAATCTATTGGAGGAATATTTGAAATTCCAGATAAAGGATCTGTTGCAGTAACATCTTTTGTTAAAGGAGATAATAAAGATCCTGATGTTATTCCTTTGAAATACACATAAATAGGGAGATCCTGTTCTTCTAAGGCTGATTGTCTTACTTGTTTTGGCTCTGTATCTGCAACTCTAAGAATAATAGGTTCTCCTAAATTAATATCATTTCCACTGTAGGTCCTTGATTTTGTTATTGCATCTCTTTGTGGATTATTATACGCATAGCCTCCAAGATTACTTCCATAATAGGGATCTGTTTGAAAACTTGCAGGAACATTACTTTGCTGATTTGGAAACTGATTTAAGTCTTGTTCACTAGAAAATACTGCTAAAACTATTGGAGTGTCAATTATTAAAATTGTACAAAGAATACTAAAAAGGTAGATGCTTTTATTCATTTTCAAAATCTGGCTCCCTAAATAATTTATGATCTTTATTTAAATCTAAACTTATTTGCACTTTTTGTACTTCTTCTGTACTTGTAGGAATCTCTGAAGTTAAAACATAGAGATTTAATGCTTTGTCTGAAGCTACATCTTCTCTTGAAAATTTATGTTTGAAATTTGTTGCTCCCCCTGTCAAGATTGTATCAAATTCCATTGCAGGTGTCTCTGCTTGCGCACATACTTTTTTACTATTAAATATTCCAAATAAACCGCTGTCTGTTGTGTCTATACAATTTTCTATTGTTTGTTTTGGAATTGTAATTTTATAGGTTGAACTATTTCTTAAAATATAAGAGTTGATGATATATTCTCCAGGTAATAATTTTAATTTTTCTCCTTGATTAAAAGAAGTGTATACTGTTTGATAATTTGTCTCTGTACTTATAAATTGGAAATTAATTTGTTCGCTACTATATGGTTCTCTTAATTTTCCTGTTTCTTTTTCAATTACTACTAAATTTACTTTCTTTTCATAATACGGTTCTAATTGCACAAAGACTTTAGAAGGTGCATCTTCCAGGTTTGAAGAATACACTACTTTTTGTATTTGTTTATATCCTTCTTTTGTTCCTTCGATAAATCCATTAAAACACTGGGGAAAAACTGCGTTTACTATTGGATCACCGTCTTTATTTAGTTCTGAAGTTCCTATTGGGCACGTTGTTGGAAAACATTTGAAATTTATACTTACATTGTCTAAAGGAACGACAGCACCTGATGCATCCAACGTTCCTGTATAGATCTCTACTTCTTTTTTAGGATATTTACATACTTGAGAGTTTACTTCTGGAATGTTTAGTATTTCTTTTCTGTTTTGTCTTGGCTCATTATTATCAATAATAACTTCTGTTGCATACTGAAAGATTAATCCTGAAGGATCTTTTAAAATTATTAACACGGGATATTTTAGGTCATAGACAAATCTATGCTGGTTTAAACAGAAGAAAGAAGACATGATTGCTGAAATTGGTCCTCCTGCTTTTTTTAAGATTAAATCACTTTTTAAGACATTTCCTTCTGAAGGATTTATTTCTACTACTGTTGGCCAGTTTGGAAGATACATCAAATTTGCTGTTATTTCTTTATTTTCTGTTTTTAATGCTTTAAATTCCAAGTATTTTGATTTTTCATTTTTTAATTTGTAATTTGTTCCTTTGATGTGCATTGCTGCTACATTTTCAAATAAAATGTTTTTTAACTTTCTTTCTACATCTTGTTTTAACCAAATTTTTTCTGTACATGAAAAGTCTGTTCCAGAAAAAGGAACTTCTTCATCATAAGCAACTAACATATCTATTGTTTTATTTTCTAAAAAATATTCTTTATTTTCTGTCTCCAAAATCTCTTTTGCCATTGTGTACATGAGCCCAAAATTTGAATCTATGTTTGCCTGATGATTTTTTAACGTAAAATTTGTACTTGCTATTTTTACTTCTATTGGGAACTCTACTGTTGTTGCAACTTTTTTATTCTCTATTTTTACTTGAGCATTTACAAGCCCATTTGCTGATGTCTTTATTCCCTTCTCATTGAATTCTGTTAAATTATTCACACATCTTGCAAAGTTATTAGCAACATAACTAGCAATTTCTTTTTCTACTGTTTCTTTTTGAGGAACATTGACTTCTTGAATTCCATTTCCTCTTTCTCTAAACCAGACCGAAGTTTTTATATCTGAATTTTTAATGATTTCTAAGTTTGATCCTAGGGGAGTAAATTCTGAAGTAGGAATTTTATCATTTGGTAAATTTAAATATCCCCCTTGTAAGGCAATAACTTTAATTCCTTCTTCTGTTACCTGGGCAACACAACTATCAATAAACTCTTTTAAAGGTTTTATTTGTTGAGGTACATTTCTACTCTCAGAAGAAAGCTTTTCAAATAAACTTTTAAGAATATCATTCTTAATTGCTAAGAAAGCAACCATCACTACAACGATTACGATCCCTATAATTATAAAAGCAGCAGCCTGTCCCCTCTTTTCCATTATAAAAACTTACACTTAATTGTATATAAACGTATTGCTCTTAATGAGCATTGTAAACTTTTTTTACTTCAGAAGCGTTAAGAGCAGAACTATAGATTTTAACATTTTCTATGAACCCTATAAATGGATTTTGTCCATAACTTGACGCTCCAATTCCTACCTTTTCAGTTACATAATTTATACTTCCTGGTCTTATCTTTGTATTTTCAAGTTCACCATCTAAATATAAGCTTAAAATATTTCCATCATACGTTCCTAGGACGTGATACCACTGATTTAGTTGAATATCTGATTTACTTGTTACAGTATTTATACTTGCAGCGCTTCCAATTCTTAATCCGACCCTTCTTATTCCTTCATCATCATTTTGCCAAAGAATGTATCCTTGATTTATTCCTTTTGCAACAATCATTGGATGTTTAGACTCATTTGTCATTTTTATCCAAGCAGAGATTGTTATTTTTAGGTAAGGATCTAAAGAAGCTTTCTCTACGACTAAGTAACTTTTTCCGTCAAAATAATAAGAAGCACCATTATTTTTACTTGTATTTGGAAAGAATGTTGCATTGTAAACTTTTCCTATATGATTATAAACTGAAAAATCTTTCACTTCTGCATTGATTGAAGACTCATTAAGAGGAAGATCTAAAAGGAGAGAATAATCTTTTATAGGCTCTATTATTATCTTCTCTTGAGGGATTATTTTAGCGAGCGTTAATCCAAGCATTACTATAATTATAAGAATTGGAAAAATAATGCCAAAAATGAGTTTTGCATTCATTTTGATTTGGAAGTTCTATTTGGGAGAACAGGTTCAACAACATTGTCTCTTGATAAGAACCAACCTATAAAACACATATATATTGCAGAGAAACTAAGAAGCAATAATATTCCTAATTTAGAAAGTTTGAATATTTCAATAACATAACATACTGTAAAAATATACAGTGCAATTGAAATTAAATACATAATTGGATACCCTTTTCTTTTTATAGCGTAGATGATTATTGAACCTACTAGGCTTAGAAAAAAAATAATCCAACCTACAGCTTCAGCCCACATTAGACATCCCTCTCTTTCATAAATTCACCAATAAAAAAGAAGACTATTATTAATAAAACTAAAATGAGGGTTTTTACCCATTTAGGAATTGTTGCTAAATACTCATACGCGAAATAAATAATTGTCGCAAATAAAAAAATAATAGCTAAAACATAAAAAAGATATTGTAATTTCATTACATTTTTATTCAAAACCTTGTTAATAAATGTTTCTTTTAACTTAAATTAACAAATTATCTTCTTTTTTCTTTTAGGGTAAGCTTTTTAAAGGTTAAGTTATCACGACTGTTTATGGCAAGTAAAGTACATACAAGAAGATTACGTTATATTCCTAAGGGAAAAGAAAGAAATCGAGCACCTAGAATGAAAACATTCTTACTTGAAGCAGCAGCTATAAAACATGCTGAATTTTTAGGTTTAAAGGGTTTTAAAGTTATAAAAAGCAACTTAGGCTTAGGAAAAAAGTTTAAGATTGTTCTAAAAAAGTAAAGCTTTAATTAATTTTTCTTTTATCTATTCTTTATGAAAGAAGATTTTGAAAAAATAAAGAAGTTCTTAGATTTACATAAAATTACTTATGAACTTTTAGAACATGAACCTGTGTTTACAAGTGAAGATGCTGCTCGCGTGAGACATGCAGACATAAAAATAGGTGCTAAATCTATGATTGTAAGAAGTCAGGGACAGTTTTTTAATTTTGTTTTAAGTGCAGCTAAGAAAATAAATTGGAAAAGAGTTAAAGAAATCTTAAATACGTCAAGTGCTAGTTTAGCCAGTCCTGAGGAAGTACAGGAAAACATTCATTGTGAAATTGGAAGTGTACCTCCTTTTGGTAATCTTTATGGACTAAAAGTTTATTGTGAACCTTCTTTACTTGAACATGAAATTATAGAATTTAATGCAGGATTACATACTGCGTCTATAAAAATGAAAAGTAAAGATTGGGTAAATTTAGTTCAACCTGAAATTGTAGACTTTGGAATATAGAACAAAAATCATTTATAGGTGAAGATTTTATAATTTTTTATGAACTTTGAACTTTAAAGAAAAGTTAATTAAGGTTCGCGCTCTATAAAAAGAAATGACGCTTTCCAAATCTAAAAAGATTCTTATTCTTGGAGGTTATGGTGCTGTTGGAAGATCTTTAGCTAGAACTTTGCTTAAAGAAACAAACGTTCAAGTGATTATTGCTGGACGTAGAAAAGAAAAAGCAGAAGAATTTGCAGAAATCTTAAATAAAGAATTTTTGGGTAAAAGAGTTTCTGGTCTTTATGTTGATTCAAAACAAAAAGAAACTTTAGAACAAGCATTTAAACAAATTAATCTTATTTTGCTTGCCACAACTGCTCCTGAAGATGTACTTACTATCGGACAAGTTGCCTTGGAGTCACATGTTGATTATTTAGATATTCTTGTTGATCAAAATACGTTTTCAAATTTAAATTCTTTAGAAGGGCTTAAAAAATCCAAACAAACGTTTATAACTCAAGCAGGGTTTCATCCAGGATTGCCTGCAGTTTTTATTAAATACGCTGCAACATATTTTGATACTTATAAAAAAGCAATTATTGGTCTAGCGATGAATGGCAAATTTGAAAAAGCAGAATCTGCAGTTGAAATTGTACATTTAGTTGGTGAATCCAATGTTGATCTTTTTAAAAATGGGAAATGGGAAAAAGCAACATTAAATGATGTTAAAATTATTGATTTTGGAAATCCTTTTGGTGTGCGAAAATGTTATCCTATGCAAATGGAGGAATTAAAAGAATTACCTGAAAAGTATCATCTTGAAGAAACAGGAGTTTATGTAACTGGTTTTAACTGGTTTGTTGATTATTTTGTCTTTCCTTCTATTCTTCTTGCTTATAAAATTAAAAAAGGACTTGGAACTTTATTTTTTTCTAAACTTATGTATTGGGGTGTAAAACTCTTTTCTCAAGATTATCAAAAAGTAACTTTTACTCTTGATGCTGAAGGTGAGAAAGATGGAAAACTGCTCAAAGTAAGAATTTTAGCAACGCATGATGATCCTTTTTTGTTTACCTCTGCTCCCGTTGTTGCCTGCATTAAACAGTATCTTGCTGGAAAAATTAAACCAGGTCTTTCCTTGATGGGTCATGCTGTTAATCCAAGAAAATTATTTGAAGATATGCAAAAAATGGGTGTGGAATTTACTTTTAAAAAAGAATGAATGGGCCCGGCAAGATTCGAACTTGCGACCTCAACTACGTCAAAGTTGCGTTATAGCCGCTAAACTACGAGCCCATTAAATTCTTTGAAAACTGAAATGCATAAAAACCTATCGTTCTTTTTATCTTTTTTTATATCCTTTGGAGCCTTGCATCATCTCATTTTTACAAAAAACATAAAATTAATCAAATTGTAGAATTTAATATTTTTAAGCTATTGCTTTATCTTTTTCGATTTTAAGGATAATATGTTCTTTATCTGGAACTGAAACAGTAATTTTTTCTCCAGCTCTTAAACCGAGACTATCAATGATATGTTTGTTCAGATATAATCCTAGTCTTCCTTCTGAAAGTTTGATAATCTTCTGAGTAATTTTTAAAGGAGTTTCTTTAGCTTTTAATTCTTGAAGAACTTTGGTCGTTGATTCTTCTTCAAAAGCAATGTAATCACAAATTTCACACCGGTAACTTACTGCTTTTTGTCTTGCACCTTCAATAGTGACAGCGACTTCTCTTATATTTCCTTTACATTTTGGACATTTCATATTTTTTACTTCTCTCTTTTCGCATTAATGACATACAATATTCTTTCTTTTAATTCTAAAAGGAGATAGATAATATTTTTCTGTTTCGATTTCGTACTTGTCTCCTTTTTTCCTCATCTTTTTTGCCGCTTGAAAGATCACTGCAACTACTTCACTCCATGGAACTTAACGTTCATGCTCTTGTGCATAATGTTCTGTTTTTCTTATTTCAGTAAAATGCAATTCACATCACTTTGACTATAATTTAGCAGTCAATTCTACTATATTAAACTTAAACTTTCTTCCCTTTCAATTTGTTCTATCCTTTGGTATCGAAAAGATTATATATTCTAAACAATCTTTTTATTAGAATAATAATTTAAATAATAATTTAAAAAAATAAAAAAGGAGTGATTGAAATGAGTTGGTTCAAAAGTTTTGCTACTGCAATGGTGAAAGAAAGAATGGTTCCTTTAACAAAGATGCCTAATGTTGGAGGAGAACTTCGTAGAAATCTTCAAATGTTTGTTGAAGAAGGTGGAAAAGAATTAACAGTTTTACAACAAGCAATATCTGCTGTTTCTCAAAAGAGAACATTTATTGGTCGTATTGAAAAAGATGTTATTAATGAAGCTAGTCAACTTGCTGCTCTTGCTAAAATTGAAAGCATGGGAATAACAGTTGATAATGCTGTAAAAAGTACACTCATTATTGCAAGTACTGCGAAAGATGTTTTAAAAAAAGATGCTAAAAGAACAGGACAAGACCTTCAAATCTTGATGCAGAATCTTTTAATTGTGAGAGAATATGTTGCCAATGCAACGTTATTTACTCCTTCTTTATCTCAAACTGGAAAAAATATGAAAGGAAACTGGCAAAAAGAGTTTGATGAGGTTTTAAGACAACTTAGTGACGATAGAAGAAATCTTGTTGAGGATTTAAGTCCTTCTGGTGAACTAAAAAATAATATTTCATTTCACTATGAAAGAGCTGCACGATTAATGCAACTTGTTAAAAACCAGAAAATGTAGAAGCAGAAGTTGTAAAAACTTTAACAGAAACACAAGAGGTTATTGGATACCTTAGTTCAAGTATGGTTGAAATAGAAGCATTGAGCGAATCTTTAGTTTTAATCTATGATGAACTAGTTTTACTCAAAAATATGGGTGTTGATTTGAAAGGCACAGTTGATCTAGAAAAATTAAAAGTAGCAGTGCAATCTTTAAGCAGGGCTGCTGCTTAATCTTTTTATTTTTTAATTAATTTTAAATTTGGTTCTTTTTTAAGAAGTGAAATTTCATATTGAGAATTATTATAAACTAATTCTAATTTACCATAAAGAGGTTTTATTTTCTTAAGAGGTTCAATATCTTTACTTCTCTCTAAATTTGAAAAGAATTGATAAAGTTCATAAGCATCAACCAAGAGATTAAACCTTTTATTTGAAATCCTTGTTTTATTTTCTTTTTTTGGATATAAATATTTTATTAGAGCATTTCTTTGATCATTTTCATCGTTTACAGTCATACTTATCATTTTATTGAATCCTATCTTTTCCATAGACCTAAGAATCCCAACTTTGTCTAATTCAAGGATTAATGTACGAGGTGAATATTTTCTTGTGTAAATTTCTTCTGCAATTCTAGACTCATTAAGGTAAAATCTTTTTATTCCTTTAGACTCATGAGAATGATGTACATACGTATCAAAATAATGATTAACAAAATCTCCTAATCCTTCATAAAACTGTTCTTTCGTTCCTACTTCTGAAACTTGCGAGAGAAATTTTATAGATTTAAGAATTTTTAATCTTTCAGAGATATCTGCTTGATACTTCTCTTTACAGATTTCTTCTAAACCTTTGTTCTCAACCATATTATTCCTAGAAATTTATCCTTTATATCTTTTTTTATTACGTAGTAGTTACTAATTGGATAATAGTAATAATAAATTAATAACTCTTTTGATTATAAAAGCCACCACCCGGATTTGAACCGGGAACCTGCGGTTCTTTTGAAATAGTATACAAAACCGCTACTCTACCGTTGAGCCATGGTGGCTTAAAAAAATAAAATTTTATAGAAGTTTAAAAGGGTTTCTACTGTTTAAGCTCTGCAGTTTTAACCATACATACTGCAAGAGGAGTTACTTTCTTAACATAGTTTCTCATGTCTCTTTGTACGACATTATTTATAATATCCTGCATTACTTGAGCAGCAGTATTTGCTTTAACATATTTTTTTTTTTCTTAATAATTTTAAAGAAGTTTTATAGGTTAAGTTTTTTGTGATCATTATTGGCTTTATTACTACTTTTTCATTGTCTTTTGTTTGATAGATCACTGAATCATCAATTTTATTTTTTGCTTTTTTTGTTATTTTTTTAAGTTGAGCTACTTGCATACTATATTTTGTTAATTTAGCCATAGCAATATTATTCTTGATTTCATTTACTTTAAAATACACATTAAAATTTTGTCTTTTTGGATCTTTTGTTAACATGACAAGATTTACCTGAATAGTTTTTCCAAGTGCTTGTTCTGTCTCTTCTATGAACGTTTCACCTATTTCTTGATTATTAAACTCTGGTCCTGCGAGTATAGGAACCCATTTCTTTTTCTTTTTCTTTAAATCTATAGCACTTGTTGCTGTTCTTTTTGAAGTCATTTCTTTGTGATTAAAAAAAGCTTTTATATAGCTTTCTATTTGATGCTTCTTGTTTTTGAAAAGGTTTACGTCTTATTCTTTTCTTATTTCTTCTATTTTTGTTGTTTCAAAATGTTCTAAAAGAAGTTCTAAAAGCTTGTTTTCACCTTCATATTTTGTTTTTAAAACAATACACCCTTCATAAATTCCTTCGCTTGTTATTTCTTCTGGTAAAGAAGCTAAAAAGTTCTTGATGTTGCTGTCTGTTCTTTTTTCTTCCTGAACAAGAACGCATTTAATTTCATCTAATTTTGTTTGACACAGAGTAATTATCCTTTTTTTTTGAGGACATACTTTAGAATTTTGTATCAGTTTTGTTGTTTTTTCAAGAATTACTTCTGAGATTAATCCTTTGTAATTAATAATGATGCAGTTTTCTTTTTCAAAGAGAAGATCTTCTCTTTTGCTTGTATAAAATAACGCTAGGGCTTTACTTATTTCTTGCCTATACTCTTTTAGTACATCTCCTGCCCTATTTTTATAGTTCTTACTTAAGATGCATTTTGCTAAAGCTATTGTGGGTTTTTCATACATAATACATGCTTCTAAAAATAAATTAAATTCCCTTAGATCTCTTAGAGGATTATTTCTTTCTTCATCTTTAAGCAGCATTGTTTTTCCAAAGAGTTCTTCTTTAGCATACACTGTTAAACCAATTGCTTCTTTTAACTTATTTATTTGAAAATCATTTAAATCTTGTAAGGATGTCCAATTATTATTTACTTTTAAACTGATTCCAATATCTTTGAACAGGTTCATTGCATGTTCTTCAGATCCTGAAAATCCCAAGAGAAAGGGATCTATTGAAAGTTCTATTGTTTTATGTATTGGTCTTGTATTTGAACCAAGAAGAAGGAATCCTGTTATCTGTTCTAGCTTATTTGATTTTTCCGCTTCTGAAAGAAGAGTTTCATTCTCTAGATTTAAAAGAGAGATAAAGGTAAGATAGACTAAATCCTGATTTTTTTCATCAAGAGCTTTTGCTAAAAGATATGTTTTTTCTGAAACTGTTTTTTCACTTGAACTTAACGTGATAAAATACTTTTCTTTAATTGTAGTCAATAAGAACAGATCTTGTTCTGAAGGATCTATGATTATTGCAGTTTTATTTGTACTATATGTAAGTTCTTTTATTTTTGATTCATCTAAGTCTTTAAAAAAAGATATTGAAAAATTTTTATTTAATCTTTGTAATACTTTTAGAAGAATACTTGAAGAAGCAATACCTTCTTGAGACAACTTTGAAAAAATAAGAATGGGTTTCTCTGAGTTTAAAAGAAACGTTTTAACTTTAGTTAGATGTTTATTTTCTAAATCCAGATCACTCATCTTTAGGCAGATAATTTAATTTGATCTCTGCTGTATTTCCAATCAGCTGGAAGAACGCCAACTCTCTTGTAGTATTTTGTTAATCTTCTTATTTTTGAACCTGTTAAGAGTAATCCTCTTTTTGAAGGCATGTCTTTTTTATTTGTATCTAAATGTTTTATAATTTTAATTTCTTTTTTGATAAGATTTGAAAGTTCTTCTGGTAAATTTTGTTCTGCTTTATGTTCCTTTAAAATTTTATTTATTTTTTTACCAGTAATTTTATGAATATCTGGAATTCCATAGGTGTCTCTTAACATCATTCCAACTACTGGGTTTGATTTTCCTGATTTTGATAACTTTAAAATTAATTGTTCAATTTCTTCTGAAGAATATGTTAACCATGGTTGAGGCTTTGTAACTATTGGTCTTTTACTTCCCGCCTTACCTTTTTTACGTGAATGCATTCTTGCCATGGTGTTTGAGAAAAATTAAGGGTTTATAAAGTTTTATCTTGTTCTCGTTATCTGTCTGGATACCTCTAAAACAAGCTCATTTAAGTCTTTCTTTTCTAGAGATATTAAAGGAAATGAAGGAGTATGCTCTTTTAAGACTCTATTTATTTCACTTACTATTGTCGTTAATTCACTATATCTTCCTTCTACATTCTCTTCGAGTTGTACTGCTGCTGCTGAATGTGCTATTTTTGCACCTGCCAATCTTAAGACTTCAGTATAGTAAAGACTTGCTTTTTCTGTTAATGTAGTGTATAACTCTTGATTTTGGTCAACAACAGCGAGATTTTTATAAACTTGAGTTATATCCATCACTTTGTAATAATAACGCTTTTTATAAGCCTTACTTTTTAATCTTGAGTAACTACATGATGTTTAAAGAGTGCTTCTGCTAAAGAAAAGGCCCAATCTCCAATTGTTCTTCTGTCTTCATTTGTCAAAGAATCCAAATTATACGTGTAAATTCCTCCTAAAGGTATTTGTTCATTTACCTTATAATTTTTAAATAAATAACGATTAAGAATTTTTATTTGAGAAATTAATGCATTGTGAAGAATTGTTCTTAACTCATCTAAAGAACCATACTCTTCTGCAAAATCTTTTCTTGTGGCAAACTTGTCTTCTCTTAATTTTAATGTTTTTTGTTCAGCAATGATCCTAAAATATTCTGTACATTTGTTTATGAGATCCTCTAGAAATTTTAATCCTTTTTGATCTTTTTCTTCATTTAATACTTTTAGAATTTGAGTATAACGTTCAAATGCTTTTTCTGCTTCTTTTGACATCATTTCCTCTTCATTTTTTAAAATAATTACATTGATAATTTTTCAACTTTTCTTTTCTTTTTAACAAGTTCTAAGATTAATTTTTGTAAATCTTCTGGTTTATCAACTGCAAACATTGTTCCTAAGGTGTTCGTATTTCCTACAGCACCAGAACCAAAAGTGTCTAAATGAAGACTTGGAATTTTTAAGATTTGTTGATAAAGGGATCTTGAAATAACAACATCAACAATTCTTTCTAAAGGTAAAGAAGTAATTACGTACCCAAAAAACCCTCTTTTGAAAATGACTCTTTGATTTGTAATCCAATAATTTTCTTTCCTATAACGCATATAGGCAGAAAAGACACTAAGAAGAAGAATTGCGCAAATTACACTCCCAAAAAGAAATAAAGTGAAAACATTTACGCTTTTAGAAAAGATGGTACTAAAGCCTAATAAGAATATAAACAAAAATGAATATCCAAATGCACCCAATATTATGTTTTGAAGAATAAACATCTTTTTTGGTTTTAAAGTTAGTATTACTTTTTCATTATCTTGTAAGTGAAAATTTAAGTTTTCCATTGTTCTTTTCTTAGTTGATGTTAGCTATAAATGTTCTGAAATATAATAGCCCCGTGCGGATTTGAACCGCAGTCATAGGCTTTCCTCATGGAAATACCAAAGGCCCATATCCAAAGCCACTTTTCGTTTTGGCCGCTAGACGACGGGGCTATACTTAGATAAGAAAAGAAAGCTGTTTTAAAAGTTTATTGTTTTTATTTTAATTTGTCTTGTTCTCATATTTTTTCGCCAAAATTATTTAATTATGTAGGATTCTCTTTTGATTGTGTATTCAAGCTGGTCTTTTAAGAATGCTTATGCTCTTCTCCTTCAAGTTATTGCTCTTAGAAACAATATAAAAACTATAAATTAGTTCATAATTCCCTCTTCAGTATTTTTAAAGCAGCATTTTCGATGTCTTGTTCTCCAATCAAGATCTTTTTAGTTCTCTCCTAACATTGTTTTTATTTTTGAAACAAAAAAAGCAGCTTTAATTCTCAATTGCTCCACTTCTTGTTTTGTATACTTAGTTTTTGTGGAATAGGTTGCATCTTCTCGCTTATTTTTTGATTCCACATAAAATAGGATATCTTGATAATCTAGAAAATTTGATAATGTTTGAATATCTTCCCTATCCAACCCTTTATTGTAAAATTCTTTGATAATTATTAACAGTGTTGCGAGATGATTTTTTGATGAATAATCTTTTGTGAGGATTAATGCAATCGCTGAATGATAAGATGCATAATAACATCCAGTAATTGCCCAATCAAGATAATTTAGATTCATATTATCTTTTACAAATTTCAGATTGTGCTCTGATTTTAGCAAATGTCCTTTAATCTCTTCCTTGTTTGGTTTCTCTATTTTTATTATCTCTTTTTCAATGAATTCATTTATTTTTTCTTCAATTAAATCAACATCATTAAGATATTTATTGAGATCATATTGTTTCATCGAAAAGAACCTCATAATAATGTATATGATTTACTAGAGGATATCCTGTTGCTATGGCTGATTGAACGACTTTATCCTCTTTAAGTTTTAATTCTTTTATAAATTCTTTGTATTCCATTTGAAATGTGCTTACTTTCATTGCAGATTGCGCATCTGCTTCATCTTCTGCTTTTTTTGCGTCTATTCTTGTATTTGTTATTAGTAAAATATCTATGTCGGACTCTTCTTTGTAATTCTCCTTTGCCGTTGAACCGAATAAAATTACAAATATGGGTTGGTGCGGCAGCGCTTCAAGATAATGTTTTATTGCAGTCTTTCTTATATGGGGTAGCCTTTCGTATTTTTCAACATCAAATGATGTAAGTATTGCGTAAACTGTTTTATTGTGCTTTATTGAAAATAGTTTTAGATTTCCTTTTTTTTCTGATTTAAGAATGTTATTTTTTTCCAATTTATTCAAAAATCGATAGACACTATTTTCGTTTAATTTTGTAAGCTTGGCAATGTCTCTGAGGTGGATTGATCTAGACTTCTCATTATAGAAAAGATGCATTATTTTTTTATATCCTTTATTTATTATGTTTAACATTTTTAAACATCTGTTTAATTTATTTAAACATTTAAATATTTTGCTGTTTTAAAAATTTGAGATAGATTGAGTTTATTTTGTCTTCTTTGTCAAAAAAGTTGATGTATCACCCAGATGAAATCTTATGGAACATCCTTAATAGAAGTTTTAGGAATGTTTATTTTTCTTAGATTTGTACCTGCCTCTTTTTTCTACTAGATTTAATCTTTCTAAGACTTCTTTGTATTCTTTTGATGTTTCTTTATACCCTTCTAGAACTGCATTAAAACTAGACTCATAATTTTTATAATGTTTGCTTTCTAAGGCTTGTTTGATGAGGTGTAAATCAACTGCTTTATGTTCTTTATTTTCATCTATGAAGCTCAATCCAAAATCGATGAAATATAAAGTATCTTCTTTTAGAATCATATTTGAGGTTGTTAAGTCTCCGTGGATAATATTAATATTATGTAATTTGGCGATCTGTTTTCCTATTGTTTTGCAAATTACCTTTCTCTTTTTTTCAGAATAAGCGTCTAATGTTTCTGCTAATTTTTTTCCTTCAAGGTATTCCATGACAACTTTAAACTCTTTTTCTGATGATTGTGGATCTAATTTTGGAACAGGAATGATTTTTGCAACTCGTTCTAAGATTGAGATTTCTCTTCTTGTTCTGTATTTTCTTATCTTTTCATCTAAGTCTTTAATTCTATATAATTTTGGAATTCGTTCTTTTATTACGAGATTACCTTCTTTGTAAATTTTTGCTTCTGCTCCTTGCGCTATTAATTTTTTCATTTTTCCTTATAATCTTTAAATTTTTTAATAAGAACGTATAAATCTTTTATTATTTTTTCTGCTTCTTCTTCAGATACTTCTTTTCCATAATAATTTATCCCATTTCTTATCTTTCTTAGATTATCAAACATATCCCCCTCTTGAGATAAATTTAAAAGTTCTTTTAGAAATGCAGAATAACATTCATGGTTGTAAACTTTATATCCCCTTTCTAATGCTATGGCTTCTAAAGACTCTCTTAAAGCATCATAAAGCAAAGTTATTTTTCCAATAGCTAACTCTTGAGGTATTGCTTCTGCTGATTTTATTTTTATTTCTGCTATTTTTCTTGTTGAAGAAATTAAATTTAGATCTTCTTTTACATTTTTGATGATCCTTTTTTTAATACATTCTTTCCAGTCCATCTTACCAACTTCCTCTTAATTTATATCCATTTAGAATATTATTTAATAATTCTTTATTTTTTATATCTTCTTTATCTTTGAAGATGAACGTTTGTATTTTCCTTCTTAAACTTTTTTCATATTTTTCTACGTTTAATTCTTTTTTTGTTGGTGTAAAAATGGCAAGATCTATATCTGAATCTTCTTTTACTTCTGCTTTTGCTAAAGAACCAAAAAGAATGATTGTTGGATTTAAGTATTTTTTTTCTAGTTCATTAACTAAATCTTTTAATTTTAATTTCCAATAAATTCTGCATAAGTCAATAAAAATATCTGAGTCTTTATTAGCATAATAATAAATAAACTGCTTATCTTTCTCTTTTTTTAGAACGTTTTCTTTATTGAGCTCCTCTAATAGACTAGATGCTGTTGGGGGGCTAATTTTTTGAATTCTTGCATATTCGCGTACATTTATTCTTCGATAATTATCTTCGAAGAAGGGATTTAACGTGTTAATTATTTTTAACATGTGTTAAATAATCTTAACAGGTGTATATAAAAGTTTTGTTTCTGTTCCTTGCGCTATTAAACTTTTCATGAAGAGATTATCTCTTTTTTCTTAATAAGTTTTTCCATTAAAAGAGGTTCTAAATTTTGAATAAAATATAAACATAACTTAAAATTATAAACAAAAAAGAGATTATTGTTAAGACTAAAAGCCATTTTGGACCTAAAAGTCTCTTTTTTAATAAAGCATAAATTCCTAGAGTTATGAAGTAGATTATTGAAAATAGGAAGATTATTGTTCCTAAGATTAATAAAATGGCGTTTATGTTCTTTTTTAAGTTTATATTTTCTGTACATGAGTTACATTCTTTAGGATTTTTTATATAATCACATGCTGTTTTTTCTTGCTGCACAAGTATTATTTGACTCTTGTTGATACATTCTTCTGAATTATTATATTTGTAAGATGAGGTAGTTAAATGACAATAACGCTGAATTAAATTTGTTTTATTTGTTCTTTCTTCAGACCTATAAGGTATAAAAATTAAATCTTTATTTTGTTTTGAAGCACATTGATTATAAGGATTTTCAAATAGTTGAGAAATAATGTATTGTTCTTGAGTTATTCTTTCTCTTTCTGGAGGTACTGTAATCGGGGTTGCTATTACTTGTGGTAACAAGAATAGCATAAGTAAAAATAAATGGGTTGATTTTTTCATTTTAAGCAGGTAAACTTGGTGGTGCAGTAATTGAAGTTATGGGGGTTGCTTGTCCTAACTTACAATCACCAGATACTTTCACAATCATGCCTTTTCCTTCTGCATCTTTAGAAAATGATCCATTAGGTGGAACTTCTAACCAACTTGGTGTAGGATGATTAAGCGTAATTTCACTAATATATATATAAGCTTTAATTATGTTGCAACTTCCTTTTAATTCTCCAAGACTCTTACCTTGAGTAAATTCTGGAGTTAAAGCCACAAAATTCCAACCAGAAAATAATTGTCTTTGATTTAAATCTAAAATATATTCATCTGGTGCATATCTTAAATATCCTTCTTTATCTGAATACATCCAAAAAGCACTACTAAAAACATTTTCATTTTGAGTAAAAGTAGCTGACCATGCTTGAAGTTTGACAGTATCTGCTCTAGGAAAGATTTGTACATATTGTTTATTCTTAGTATCATAACCATACATTGCTTTGATATTACTCGGAAGGATATCACTACCCCTATAAAGTCTATTCTGTGTTAAATCTGGAGTTCCATCAACAATGAGATTCCATCCTTTTTCTAACTTTACACCAATTTCGTACTTGCTTTTATCTCCTATTCTATCTCCAGGTATCATGCCATTTATTATAGCTAATACTGGTAAACTTAAGATGGTTAAACTTACTATGATTAAGATTATTTTTTTCATTTTTATTCCTCCGGTAAAGCTGGTGGTTGTAAATTATTTTCATTTACTTTTACTAATTGACAAGTACCTGCAACACATTGAGCATTTGAACTCAAAGATTTACAATCTGCATCTGTTTGACATTTAGGATTTTCGTATTTATCAGTGCACGCACTAACAATAATTATTAATAAAAACAAGATTCCTATAAACTTTAATTTTTTTGTTTCCATAATTCTAACTTTTATTTATTATCTTTGTTCTTTTATTTAAGTATATCTTTTTATTTAGGTCTCCGCCTAAGTATCAAAAGAATACTGCCAAGAATAATAAAGATTATTCCTAGTAAAAAAAGTGTTATTGTTGAAAAAGTAGATGTCTGAACTTGTTGTTTGAATACATACATTTTAGAAAGTTCCATTGATTTATATTGTACTTGTGGTAAGAGATTTACTATTCCAGATAAAACTCCAATTATTCCAATTATGAAACTCCCAATGATTAATCTTATTCTGAATCTCTCTTGATGAATTATTGCTTCTCCTTTTCTTGTTAGAGAATAGTATTTCCATTTTCTTCCTTCATCATGTTTTATTATTTGTGTTCTTTCTAATTTTTCTAAATGTTCCTTTACTGTTGGCATTGATAAGTTGAGTACTTGTGCAAGTTCTGTTAATGTTTGTTGTTTTTCACTGAGAAGTTTTATTATCCTTATTCTTGTTGCATCAATAACAATCTTTAGGGTTTCTTTATCTAGAATGATTTCATTTTTTTCTTCAACATCCATTACTCTTTAAACTGTTCTTTAATATAACTACTTTATGATTTTTTAAATTATTTTTAGAATTTTATTTCCTTGAATAGATTACCTTCCAACTTTTTTTATATCTTTTCTTTAAACTTATCGTTCATAAACTAAAGCCTTGTCTGTAAATCCTTGAACTTCTGATGCTTTTTTATCTGGGAAGAGTTCAAGTTTTAATTTTCTTTTTTCAATTAGTTGTAATACTACAGTCCCATATACTTCATTATTATTCTCTGCTTTAAGATTTTTAACAAATTTAGTATGATCCCAAAATTTTCCTGATGGCTCTTTATAATTATAAGCTACAAGTTCATATTTAATCAGACCTGATTCACTTCCAACTTCTGAAGGATTTGGNGNATTAGTTTTNATTCCAAATTGTTTTGCTTCTCCTTTAAAATTTCCAAATGAAATAATGCTATGTTCTGGATCTATTGCATCAGGTGCTAGTGCGAAATGNCCTGNCCANTAATTTGGCCCTGGACCATTCTTGCCTCTGTATCCATTTGTGTTTTCTTGGAACCAATTTCCTATTAATTTCCCATCGACATCATAATCTATTTTTCCTCCTAAAGGTTCTGCGCTTCTTGTATTCTTTTCAAGGAGTTGACTTCTTAAGGGTTCAACAAAATAATCAAAAGGATCAACTGTATGTATCTTCCATACTTCTCCCTCATAATGTTCTGGCACTATAAATCCCTTAAGCATTGTTTCTTCATCATGTACACTAAAATCAAATGCAGTTGATCTTCCAATCACTTCTCCTGCTTTTACTGGAATTTTTACTTCTTTATTTTCCCCATAAGGTATTTCCCCGAGAATTTCTTTTATTTTTGGAGATAATTTATAGATATGTATATAGATTGAATAAAATGTACAAGTATGATATAAAATTAAACGATAGTCTTCTAAATCTTTATTTTTAGTAGAAAAATATTCTGGCATTATTTGTATTGAAAGTATTACTCCGTCTGCTGGGGCTAAAACATCTTTTAAATCTTCTAGTGTAATTTCTGGCTTCCAATTTTTTGAATAATAATACTGATGATCTATTGGAGTTACATGTCCTCCAATCATAAGACCCATTGGTTGAATAATTTCAATATCTTCAATTCTTCTTGGTGGTGAAGTAAAATTTACTGCTCCTTCTCCAACACACCCTCTTGGATGATACTTTCTCGAGCTTTTGCCTTTATTTAACAAATCACTTTTATCGCAATTAGTTGCTGTCTCACTTGGACAGGGAGCTAATTTATTTTCATTTGTTTGCGTATTGACTCTTTCTTCTTGTTGTTTTTCAAAAAGTTGATCTTGATTTTTATAATCTTCATTTACCTTCTTCTCTTCTTCTTGTTTTGTACATGATAGAATTATCACACTTATTAAAAAGAACATCACCAACAATTTTATTTTCATATTTATTTTTAGTATTCTCTTCTTTAAATATACTTACATTCCAAAACCTTTTGGCATTTTTCCTTTAAACTTTTTCATTAATTTTGACATATCTTGTTCGTTTTCCATACCTTTCATCATTTTCATCATTTTCTTACTTTGTTTATATTGTTTTATGAGACTTCTCACTTCTTCTCCAGAATTTCCTGAACCTTGTCCTATTCTTTGTACTCTTGCAAAATCAATTATTTCTGGATCTTCTAATTCTTTTTTTGTCATAGACTGTAATGCATATTTCCATTTTTTCATTTTTCCTTCTTGCACATCAAGCATCTCTTTTGGAATTTTTGCACTACTTAATCCAGGAACTAATTCTATTAATTTTGATAAAGAACCCATCGAAGACATTTTTTCCATTTGATCATATAAATCAAGAAAATTAAATTCCCCTTTAATCATTTTTTTACTCATGTCTTGTGCTTCTTCTTCTGAGATGACTTCTCTTGTTTTTTCAAGAAGAGCTTCTATATCTCCCATGCCGAGAATTCTTGAAACAAAGCCTGTTGGATTAAAAATTTCTAGATCGTCTACTTTTTCTCCTAGGCCTATAAATTTAATTTTAGCTCCAGAAACTGCACATGCAGAGATTGCTCCGCCTCCTTTTGCTGTTCCATCTAATTTTGTTACTATGACCCCTGTAATATTACACGCTTCATGAAATGTTTTTGCTTGAACTTGTGCTGCCTGACCAATATCTGCTGAAAGAACTAATAACTTTTCATGCGGTTTAATTTTATTATTTAATTCTTCTATTTCTTTAATTAAATCCTTAGATAACGCGTCTCTTCCCGATGTATCAATTAAAATAAGATCAAATTCATTTAGTTCTTTTTCATATTTTTTATAAATCTTTAAAGGGTCTTTTTCTTTTTTATCTATAAAACAAGGAATGTTTATTTGTTTACATCCTTGTTCTAACTGATCCATTGCTGCTGGACGATATACATCTAGTCCTATTGCTGCAACTTTATTTCCTCTTTTTGCATAATATTTTGCGATTTTAAAAATTGTTGTCGTTTTTCCAGAACCAAATAAACCAACCATCATCATCTTAAATGGTTTTTCTGTTAGCTCTAGTTTTGTTGTTTCCCCACCCATGAATTTTACAAGTTCTTCATAGACTATTTTTATGAGATGTTCTTTTTGAGTTATTCCCGATGGTGGTTTTTCTTTTAATGCTCTTTCTTTTATTGATTTGGACACTTCAAAAACTAATTTTACATTTACATCTGAAGAAAGTAATGCTCTTTGAATATCTTTGACTAATTCATCAATTAAACGTTCATCTACAAACAGAGCATTAGCTATTTTAGAAAGTGTATTCTTCAATGCATCACTTAACTTGTCTAATACCATACTATTACTACAACCCTAAAATTTATAAAAGTTGGTGAAATGGAGCTATATACAAACAACAAGATTTTTGAACTCCTCTGGGATGTATTAGTTTAAATATTTATTAATTATCTCTTTTGTTAATTTATTTAAATCTTTGATTGTTTTACGTTGTGTTGTTATTAAGATTATTCCAAAATGATTGTTTTGTTCTGCTTTTGAATCTTGGAGAAAATTCCTTTTATTATAAGATATTAAAACTCTTTGCTGAGCTATAGCTAAATTTAGTTGATCTTTATCATTCAAACCAGTCGCATTAATTTCATGAGCAGAGATTGCATCAAAACCTTGTTGCCTTAGAAATTTCGCAAGTAATGGATGTATATCTTCATCTACATATATTTTGACAAAGAGTTGATCTTCCATTAAAAGTTTAGGATATTATCTTGTTTTAAAAATTTTTCCTGCATCTCTTTTGTTTTCTGCTATATATATTTCTATTTCTTCCTTATGATCTTGATAATAAGCTAATGCAGATATTACTTTTTCTTTACTTAAATATCCATTTGGATATGCTCTAACAAGATTTTCTAATTCTCCGTTAAAATTTGTTTCTCTGCCTAATTCATTTACAACAAAGGTGACAGTTATCTTAGTTCCGTCTATATATGGTTCTGAGTCAAGGCTTCTTCTTACTATATATTGGTGATTTGTTTGTATTGGCATAGAGTCTACGTTGTGAAAAAAATTTATATGCCTTTCTCTTTTTTGTAAACTTACTTGAAGAAGTAAATTTTAGAAAGTTATATATCTTGCTTTGTTCTTAAAATATTTATGCATTTAGTAAAAAAGAAGGTGAATTTTAGAGAATTTATTCTTGGCGGTCAAGATGGTCTTGTCAATGTTTTAGGGTTACTTTTAGGCATTGCTAGCGCTACTTTAAATTCTCAACTAGTTATTCTTTCAGGCATTGTAGCTACTGTTGCTGAGAGTGTGAGTATGGCTGCTGTTGCGTATACTTCTTCTCGTGCTGCTAAGGATTATTCTTTAGGAATACTTGAAGAAAAAAAGAAAGAAACGAAAAATAATAAGGAAGAAAATATTCGAAAATTAAAAAATATTTATTATGATAAAGGATTTCGAGGAAATGTTTTGAATAGTCTTGTTCAACAAATCAGTTCAAATAAAAAATTACTTCTTGAAACACTTTTGTTTGAGGAACATGGAATTGATCTTAAGAATGTTGAAACTCCTTTAAAGAGTGCTTTTATTGTTGGCATTTCTACTGTTTGTGGGAGTATCATTCCCTTACTTCCTTTTTTCTTCTTTAGTGTTCACTTAGGAATTATTGTTTCTCTCGTTCTTTCTGGAACTGCTTTATTTCTTGTTGGTGCTTTGAAAGCTAAACTAAGTATTGGAAACTGGAAAAGAAGTGGTTTAGAACTTATGATTATTGGCTTAGTTGCCGCATTACTTGGATACGGCATTGGACTATTATTAAAAATAAATGGAGTTTAAAGTTTATAATTCTTAGGAAAAAGATTCAACAATTTGAAATCTTATTTGTTTAATAATTTGCATTCTTCACCTGTAAACCCGCACATTCCAATTCTTGGAGAGTTTACTACTGGTAAAATCGCTGTTTCTTCACATTTATGTTTTGCTCCACACTTTTTACATAAGAATTCTGTTCCTTCTTCTTTACAATAAACACAAATATCTGTTGCTTCTGATTTACATTCATTGCATTTAAAATCAGGTTGATTATTTCTTGCTAAGATTTCAATAGTTTTTGATTCTGTCTCTATTTTTGAAACACATTCAATATCAAGAGGTGTTGTTGTACCAAAATCATATTCATAGTTACACTTTACCCCTTCTCTTAGAACTTTGTCTACTTTTATATCCATAGTCTCTTCATTTTCATCTAATTCTGTATTATTAGAAATATAATATATTTTTCCTATTTTAAACATACTTAAATGTCCGCAACATTCAAGCCATACCCCTCTTAAAAATTTATCTACATCTTTTAAATTTTTATTTTCTGGAACTGAAAAATAAACAAAAAATGGTCCTTCTACAGCCTTTAGAAGTAAGGCATTATTCTTTATTTTTTTTATACATTTTATGAGGTGCTTTTTCATCTCTTTTCCAGTACATTCTTTTTCACATAGCCTACATTTTCCCTTTGAATTGAATTCAGAAAGTAGATCTTTTTCAGGAGTGTCTTCAGAAAATGATTCTTTGAAAAAACAGTCGTCACACATTCCCTCATGTAAATGAATATTATGTCCTTCTATTAGTTTATTACATTTTTTACAATTAGATTCTTCATGATTTATATCTTTAATTTTTGACATAATTTTATTTTAGTATTACTCACCTATAAATCTTATCCTTCTTTTTTCTTTCAATATCAATGAGAATTGAAGTGTCTAATATTAAAGTCATACTCTAAAACCATACTCCTTTCTTCTTTTATTTATTATTTTTTCAACATCTTCTGCCTCTTCATCTGTTAATATTTTTTCAGTTTCAAAAATAGTTTTCCAAAATACATTTCTTGTTTTCTCATATTCTTTTAACATATTTTTTAAGAGAACCCCTAATTTGACAGAATCTTTTGCTGCTAAACCCTTAAATGTCCTCCAAGTTTCCTCATCTGTGCCTTTGATTGTTTTTACTTTATTCATAAAAGTATTATGCTATGACTTCTATTTGAGTATTACTACTCTAATTCTAAACTCTTTATTATTTCTTCTTTTTTAAACTCTTTAAGATCTTCCTTGTTTTGACCTGTGCCNAGATAGATAATTGGTTTTTTTGTTATGTAAGCAACAGAAATCATTGCTCCTCCTTTTTCATCAACATCTGCTTTAGAAAGAATAATTCCATCAATACCTACTGCTTTATTAAAATCATCTGCTTGTGCAACTGCATCACTTCCAGTTATAGATTCACCTACGAATATTTTTAGATCGGGTTTAGCAACTCTGATTATTTTTTGCATTTCACGCATCAAGTCTGCATTTGAATGTTGTCTTCCTGCAGTATCAATGAGTACAATATCTATTTTGTGGGCTTTTGCATAAGATATCGCATCAAAAGCAACTGCAGCACTATCACTTCCATATTCTTGCGCTATTACTTTGATATTTAATTTCGTTCCCCATTCTTTTATTTGTTCTATTGCTGCTTTTCTAAACGTATCTCCTGCTGCAAACACGACAGATAAGTTTTGTTTCTTCAAGAGATATCCTAATTTTGCCAGTGTTGTTGTTTTACCAGAACCGTTTTGACCAATGATACTTATTACGAATGGTTTCTCTTCTTTTGTTTTTATCTTTTTGAGGAGATCTAATGCTTCAACATTTAATACATCTTTAATGCTTTCTTTAAGACTCTCTTTTATTTTTTTTTCAACTTCTCCTCTTTTAATTAAAGTCTCTTTTAAATTTAATTTAAGATCTGATTTTATTTTATCTACAACTTCAAACGCAACATTATTTTCAAGCATTCCTATTTCTAGATCTGTAAATAATTCTTCAAATTGCTCCTCTGAAATCTTTGTTGTTGTTATCCTCTCTTTAATATTTGAGAAAAATCCTTTCTTTTCTTCTTGGAGGCTTTCATTTTTTGGGGGTTCTTCTTTTGGTGTAAATTTACTTTTTAGTTTTGAGAAAAATCCTTTCTTTTCTTCTTGAGCAACTTCCTTTTCTTGAGGTTCTTCTATGGTTTTGATCTTTTCTTGTTGAAGTTCCTTACTTTCTTTTTGTTCTTCTTTAACTATTTCTTTAATCTTTATTTTTGACGTTGCTTTTTTTTCTTTGAATTTAAGGGGTTTTTTAAATTCTTCTTTGACTTTAAGCGATTGTTCTTCAACCTGGGGAACTTCTTCTACTTTTTTTGAAATCTTTGAAACTGCTTCCTTAATTTTATCCTTTAAAAATTTAAACATGATAAGACACTAGCATAAATATTTAAAAGGGTTACTGTGCCTTTAAATTTAGAAGAAATACTTCTTTAATAGTGAGGCATTACTCTTTTCAAGGTGTATTATTCCTTTATTTATCTCTTTACTTTCAAAGTCATAATTTCTCTTTATTTTTGTTAAACCTATATGTCTTGCAGTTCCCCTTGCATCTGGATTTACAATATTATATGTTTTCCATGGAAGAAGGTATATCTCTCTTTTTATTATTGAATCTTCATTTAAAGAGTTTATTTGTGTTAAAGACTTTTGTGTATCTCCTCTTAAAAAAAGCCAATAGAGGCTGTATTCATTTACCTTAGCCCAGTGTTCATATACTTCTGTTTGTTTAACTTCACATTTCCACCACTCATAATCACTTTTTGGTCTTTTTTTATAGTGCCCATTCTGGTTTTTTGGAAAAGTTCTTGATTTTAATTCAAAGAGATTTTTATCTGCAGTTAGATCAAATTCATATCCTTTTGGACTTATACTTGGAAGAGCTCTTCTCAGTTTAAAATTTTCACATAAAAATTCAAGATGAATCTTTTCTATGCTTTCTCTTGCTTGACTAAGAAACATAAATTATTTTATTAAAAACTCTTTAAAACAATTATTGTAGTTTATTGATAGTGATATAGTCTCTATGGTTTAGGCTTCTAAAAGAAGATCTATTTTTTTTGTTAATAAGGTTGCATAACTTCCCTTGGGAAGGAAAAAGCAAACTTCGACTTTTCGTTTCCCTTTATTTAATTCGTCTTTACTCCACGTACATCTAATATCTTTAACTTCTATGAATGCCTCTCTTTCTTGAGTTTCTGAAATTAATTCAGGCATAGACTTTATTAAAAAGTCTTCTTTAGTTATACCTTCTTCTTTTAATAGATTATCTAGAAGTTTATCTGTTTCTGTATCAAAGTTTATTAAAGGTAATTTAAAATTTTTAACTTTTGTTGTTGTAAACACGAGATTTCCAAATTCGTAGGCTATTTCTTTGTGATCTTCTTCTTTTCTTAAAATTGCAGCTAAGTTTTTATTCCAAATATAAGATTGAAAACTAGAGATATAGAATCTTAATAATCTTCTTTGCTCTGTTCTTATTGCACCAATAAAATCATTATTCTTTACTTCTAAACCTAAAAGACTACATGCTTCTTTGAATTCTTTTTTTAAAATTGCCTTTCCCACTAAATGAGTATTTGCTTTGTTCCCAAATCTTTGTTCATCAAAATAGTTTTCTAATTGTATTTCTTTTGGCAAACTTATTTCTTTTTTTAGATCTCTTAAGATTAATTTAAACTCGTTTCCTTTGAGTGTTCCTAAATTTATTCTGTCAGGAGCGTATCCTATGAATTCTAGAATAATATCTTTTATATTTATTTTCTCTATTTCTTCTTTAGATATTTTATAAAAAGAAAGGTATTGGGTTGTTATTGCTTGTTTATCTTTATTCCCTGCGTATCCAATAAACTTTGTTTTTGTTTTTAAAATCCTTGCTAAGGTTTGAATTATTTTGAATGAATCCCAACCTTTCTTTGTTAGTTTCCAAATTGTATAATCAGTTTTGTTCTTAATAAGATTTAGATTTATTATTTCTGTTACTCTAAAATCTTCTGGAATTTGTTTTATTTTCATCCTTTTTTTGAGATATTTGTATTATAAAATTGTATCTAATAAAGTAAAACTTATATAGAAGTGTTACTTTATAATAAGTATGACTTGTAAAATAGTAAAAATTGGACCAAAGGGGCAGATTGTTCTTAAAAAAGAATATCGGGAACAATTTGGAAT
>JGI1358J11329_10000814_pt1 | contig 27125 bp, 33 predicted proteins | sample Subgroupgradi54m_FD_11329 | JGI IMG/M metagenome (IMG submission 11329)
TATGACGCCCTTTTTCTCTTTCGGCACGCCATGCACGACCGCCACATAGGTCTTCTTCACTTCCCTATCCGTAAACGCCTTGCGCAAGAAGTCGTACGCCGTTTGATTCTTCGCAAAGACCAAGACACCAGAGGTGTCCCTATCGAGTCGGTGCACATAGGGGCGCTCAAGCACGACCTCGGGATATTTCTTTTTAAACCAATCTTCTGCCGTTTCTTCCTGCCCTTCTTCGTCAAGGCTACGAATGGTGCCGTGTGTTAGCACACCGGCAGGCTTATCAAGCGCAACGATGTCGGCGTCTTCAAAGAGGATGGTCATTTGCCGTGGCGGCGCTCGCGAGAAGCAAATTCAGCGAGGATGGCGTCGAACTCGGCTTCGGAGAAGGCGGGCCAGTGGGTGTCGGTGAAGAAGAGTTCGCTGTAAACCCCCTGCCAGGGGAGGAAACCGGAGAGCCGCTGTTCGCCCGAGGTGCGGATGATGATGTCTGGGTCGGGCATGCCCTCCGTCCAGAGATGCTTAGCGAATGATTCTTCGGTCACTGGCTCGCCGCTTTTCTGGAGCATCTCGGTAGCATGGAGTATTTCTGTGCGGCCGCCGTAGGAGAGCGCAACCCAGAGCGTGCAGTCACCATCTTTCGTCGTATCCTCAGCGTCCACGAGGAGCTGTTGGATATCGGGGGCAAAACGAGCGCGTTCGCCGATGAAGCGCAGGCGCCCCCCACGCTCTTTGAGCTCTGCAAGATCCTTCGACCCACGAGTGAAGACGCGGCGGATCAGGTTCATCAGATACGAGACTTCTTCTTCGGCTCGACCCCAATTCTCGGTCGAGAAGGCGTAGACGACTAGGTGCTTGATGCCGCGCTCTTGCGCCCATCCAAGCACCTCCTTGAGTTTCTCAAATCCTCGTTGGTGGCCTTCAAGAGTGGGCAGGCCCTGCTCCTTCGCCCACCGGCGATTACCGTCCATGATGATGCCAATACACGCGGGCATCTTTGTATCAGATTCGGATTGTGGCATGAGTCGTTAGTATAACCGCATTAATAGGTAATGGAGTTTCCCTTAGTGCACCCTGTAGGACTCGAACCTACGGCCTTCGCAGTGTAAATGCGTTGCTCTACCAACTGAGCTAAGGGTGCCGGGTGCCGGGGAGAGGACTTGAACCTCCAATCCCTTGCGAGAACTGCGCTCTGAACGCAGCGTGTTTACCAATTTCACCACCCCGGCGATAGCGCGAGTGTATCAGTTTTACTTGGCCAAGGTAAGCATCTGGATAGTATTACATAGAGTAGAATGGGTATGGAAAGATGCTGGAGGTGCTCGTATGAGTATCGTCTTCGACTACCGAGCTATCGAGAAACGCTTGCGGGAAATTTCTGGGGAGTCGTGGTATCCCGTAGAGAAGGTTCCTGAACCTATTCCCAACTGCCAGTACTGCGGCAGTCGCTACAACATCGAAGAGAAAAGGTGGGAGAGCTGTAATGGCACGTGCTGTGACGGCTAATCCCTAGCTCCCCTTGCCTCACGCAGGGGGAGCTTTTCATGTCCTCTCGATGTGAGGCGTATACTGTTTTGCAATGGAGGCGCACACTGATAGTTTAATCCGGCCGGATTTGTACCAAGTCTTCTTGCTCTCGTGCCCCGCTAACCTACCATTGAGCTTCGCTGCACATTCATGGTTCGTCGTGAACCAAAAAGGTTCCGTGTCACGTTGGGAAGTGACATTTAATGTGCGCAAGCGTGCGTTGAGCTGGGAACATCTCAATCAGAATCTTTTTCCTACATTTTCGGGAATCGAGATAATCCCATTCTTTAACCGCCCCACTTGGCGCGGGACGCTGCTTGGTTCTATGGAAGGGAGCGAGGGATCATCGGCACAGCGGATGAGCGACTTTATTGCACGTTCTCGAGAAACCTATCCTTTCTATCACGACTACTTCCTCACCGGCCCGAACAGTAATACCTATACACAGTGGGTACTCGACCGCTTTCCAGAATTTCCCGCGCGATTGCCGAAGAACGCATTCGGGAGGCGGTACAGTTCCAAGTCGGGAATGCCAAAGACACTTCGGTCTCCTGAATGAGAGCTGACCGGTGGTCACAGATAATCCACTCGCCGTCGCTCATGGATTTCCGCGACCCCGGCTCGCGGATTCGTCTACTGACGAATCATCGCTGCGCCAGGCACAAAAGCACGAAAACGCGCAGCAGTGCGCGTCTCGTGTCTTTTGTGCCCCCGGTAGGAGTCGAACCCACATTAGGAGGATAGAAGCCTCCTGTCCTATCCGTTGAACGACGGGGGCGAACACTTCTACCCTACTTCATGTCTGCGTTATTGCGAAGGGTCGCTGAAGCGGTATATTCCATTTGTGTACTTGGCATCCTCCTCTGCTCGGCTGGTAAATAGGTTCTGAATGGTGTCGAGCGATGTCTGGCTGAAGACGGGCGGCGTCGAGGTCGCAGCGTTCCCGAGCGTCCCGCCATTGACCACTGTCTCAAATGCCCACAAATTCCATATGGCTATGAGAGCTAGTGCGAGTGCTGACAAGATGAGGAGCACTAACCAGTCACGTGCTGGGTTCGGCCGTGAGCCATACGCGAAGCGAGACAAGAACAAACGAAGATATGCATTCAGGGAGGAGGGCATGGCGGTCAGGATGGGCTTGTAGACGTAGCGGCCGACATGGGTGTCGAGCCGACAGAAATGTTGACGCTTGCCACCCACGCACCCTTGGTATCCAGAGTGAGTGAGAGCCCGGTGACGGAGAGGTCGTAGGGGGCGTACTCTATGGATCCGAGCGAGCGCAGAACGGCGTCGAAGGTGCCGCGGATGCCAATAACGAGCTGAAGCATCGGGCGCAGTTTGCTGTTTGTCGCAGCGACTGAAGTGATATCGACCGTGGTCCCAAGAGTGCTCCCGCGGTCTTGCAAGTCATTAATAAAGTTAACGACGTTCGTCTGGGGAACGAAGTGCCCCCGAACAATCGTTTCGTCACTTGCGAGCTCGGCGAGCGCTACGCGCGCCACCGCGACGCGGCTCGCGGCGTCACTCTTTTGTTGTATCTGGCTAGTTAAGGAGGCGACGGCGACGCTTTTGTCCGCTACGACGATTCGAAGGCCAGCATAGCCGATAAGAACCAAGGTCAGCACCACAACGGAAATGATGAGGGGGGTTAGGGGTTTCATGGTGACGTCGGCGCGGCAAGGGTCACAGTGATGGTGAAGGGAATATCGCTGTCCTTCGCATAACTTGAGACGGGCAGGTTGGCATTTGCAAATGCTGGCGTGGCGGCAAGCGCGAGCTGGTAGGCACGGAGCCCATTCCTAGAGGCGGCGGTGCCGGAGAGCGTGAACGTCCCGGACTTCGAATCCTTCGGCGTCGAACCTTTCGCTGGTGCGTAAGTGATACTAGAGAGAATGATGCCCGGCCGCGGTACGGCAAGGGCCTGCCGAACGAGACTGGTTGCCGAGGGGGCAGCGGCAAGCAAAACGAGGGCCGTAGCATCGCTCGAGAGCGCCAAGAGACGGGCGGCCAATGCCACCTCGTCATAGGACGCGAGGACGGATTCGATACTCGCAAGACGCGCCTGCTTGGTGACCTCTGCATTGCGTAAGAAGACGAGAGTCGGAATGAGCAAGATACCGGCTATGACCGCGAGCGCACAGGCGAGATATGCCGCGACGGTGCCGAGACGCCAGAAGTAGCGTCGTACATGGGCTCGTATGCGCTCCGCAGGTAAGAAATTGAGAGATTCAGGCATGGGAGGGTGGTGCGGAGTCGCGCAGAGCGAGGCCGATGGCTGTGGCGTAGGCGAGCGATTCGGCATGATCGAGCTCGGGAATCCAATAGTCGCGCGAGGCGAGATTGGTAAACACGTCGCCAGTCGCGACGGGGAGGCCAAGCGCACTCTCGAGATATTCCGGGAGGCCCCGCACGGAGGCGTTGCCTCCGACAAGGAGAGCGTGCGAGACTGGTTCGTGTCCACCGCTCTTAGCGCCATGGCTTTGCCAGTACTCGAGCCAACGACTGATCTCGTCCTTGATGGCGGCGGCGGTCGAAAGCATCGCGGCAAGATAGTCTGCATTGCCCGGTGTCGGTACGATGCCGTGCTCAACCTTCACCTTCCGCGCCTCTTGCTCGGTCACGCCGAAGTTCTTCTGTATGGCGAGCGTGAAGGCGTGGCCGCCAATGCCAATGGTCGTGGTAAATCGAGGTATGCGACTCACGACGATGGCAATCTTGGTCGTCGTCTTTCCTACGTCGATAATGAGTGCGGTCGAGCTGTCGCCCGCAGGTAAGAGCGCGCGAGCCATCGCGAAGGTCTCGCCTTCGAGTGCGCCGACATCGATACTAGCCGCATCGAATACGGCGAGTGCGTTGTCGACGATGCGGCGGGCGAAGCCGATGCCGACCAATGAACGGGTACCCGCTTGCGCATACCCGACTGGTATGACGTCGAATGCCGTCTCGGCGACTGGCAATGGCACGAGCTCGTCGAGTTGCTGCTCGACGAGCGTGCGCCATTCGTCTCTCGTAACGCCCGGAGTCTTTGTTTCGAACAGATAGGACTTCGACTCGGGCAAGGCGGCATTTGCCACAGTGATGCCGATGCGCGCGGATGCTCGAGCAATCGTAGCAGAAATAACGGCCGGCTCCGCGTATTCCCCTTCGATGAATGCCCCGGGCTCGAGTCGCTCCTCCGCATAAGAGGCGAGCACGAGACCGTAGGGCCGCTCGACAAGATGTATGGCCTTTACGCCGCTTGTCGAGACGTCGATCCCCGCAAAGGGCAGCGCCAGGTAGCTCGGCGGCGCAAGTGCCACACGGAGATGCTCAAGGAATGCAAGGGACATGTACTCATCATACCTTAGTGCGCGCGCGTACCTGGTGGCACGCTCCGATTGGGTGTCATGAATGCGAACGACTCGCCTTCCCCGACAGCGAAGAGCATGCCGTCGCTCTCAAGACCCTTGATGGTGCGTGGGGCGAGGTTGGTAACAAATGCGAACTGCCGTCCGATGAGGCCCCCTGGCTCTGACACATACGCGGCGATGCCCGAGACAATCTGCCGCGGGCCGGTCTCCTCGCCAAAGTCCACAGTGAGCCGTAGGAGCCTGTCGGTCTCTGGGACGCGTTCGGCCGTCTCTACGGTGCCAATGGATACTTCAATCTTCGAGAACTCATCGAGTGAGATGCGAGGTTTAGGTTCCATGGCGGGTGCGTGAAAGATAGCTGGTAAGGATGAGGGCGGCGGCCGAAGCGTCGATATCCTCATGCCGCTTCGGCGCGCGTGACTTACGCGGCTTCTTGCCCTTCGTAGCTTCAGCGAAATATGGTTCTGGTAGACGCTTTGCCTCGACGCTTGTATACACCTCTGATTCGTAGTGTACCGGAATATCGGCGTGCAAGCTCAAGGTCTGGCCGAGCGCGCGGGCCAGACTCGCAATTGAATTATCTTCGCCTGACAAGGCGTGCGAGTGACCAATTACGACGGCGCCAATCCCTTCGCGTTCGATAAGCGCTGTGAGATCACTTGCAAGTCGCGGGGTGTTGGGCACCACCGCATGCGGGAAGCCCATCGTGCCGCCTTCGTCCGAGAGGGCGAGCCCGACCTTCTTTGTCCCGTAGTCCACGCCGAGGTATCGCATGCGAAGAGTGTATGGCATAGTTGCTATACATGCACGGGAGGGGTGGCAGAGTGGTCTAATGCACCGGTCCTGAAAACCGGCGTGTCGCAAGGCACCGTGAGTTCGAATCTCACCCCCTCCGCCTTTGCCCGCAATAGCGGGCTTCGGCGGACACGGTCCGCTTGAAGCCCGCGAAGGCGGGATTAGGTTCGTCACAAAAAAGAACCGGGCCGCCAGGAGGCGGCCCGGTTGATTGTTGCGGGGGTTAGTCGATAAGGCTTTGGTCGTGGAACCACTGGAGGATCTGCCGGCCCATCAGGGTCGTGCGAGCCATGTCGGCCGTCGTGAGCCAGGCGAGCTCCTCTATCTCACTCAAGGGCACTGGCTCTCTGTCCGGAACGCCGTCGTAGCAGATGTTCGTGGGGCCCGTGCCCTTTGGGGCGCCGTCGGCTTCTCCGACGAAGGTGTGCACGTGCCGGATGGTATCCGGCATGAGCTTGGCGCCTGTCTCCTCCTCGATCTCGCGCAAGAGGGCTGTCAGGTCGTCTTCGCCCGGCTCGCGCTTCCCGCCGACAGCGTAAAACAGTTTCTTGTGGCGAGAACGCGCGAAGAGGATAGCCCGATTGCGAATCGGCGTCCACGCAAGCTTCTCTATGAGAGCAGTCACTCTGCCTCTCCTTCTTAAGGTCTGGCACGACTATAGCACGGGCCGAGACTGGTGCAATGTTTTTATGCCGTCTGATGCTCGTGCGATCGAACGATGCGGTATTCCCGCCAAACGAGGTACATAACAACGAAGTCGAAGAAGGTGAGCGCGACCATGGCGAGCGATAGTTTGTGGCTAAGGAGATACAGCTGATAGAGGATGAAGAGACCGAAGACGATGAGCGCAGAGGGATACGCCCACAATTTGTTCTTTAGGAGCCCGATGACGAGAATGATTTTTACGATACCGTGTGAGAGGAGATAGAGCGCGACGAAGAGCTGGTGATTCCCAGAGGCATATAGATTCGCCAACTGGAGCAGGTGCGTAGCGACAAAGTCATTAGTGTCCTGGCCGAGCTCCTCACTAGTGAAGTAGGCGGCGATATTCTGCACGAATTCGGGCGGAATGACGAGGACGAGCAGTCCGCCCACTATCTCGAGGACGGCGTTCGCGCCCTTGAGGAGAATGCTTATTTCGAAGAAACGGTATATCCGCCGCTCTTCGGCTGGTAGTGGAGCGTCGTGCATCGCGCTCACTGTAACAGATGCTTATGCAAAGAACAGCCGGCGCGCATAAGCGCGCCGGCTGTTCTACGCACGCGACGCGTGTTTACATCTTCATCGAGCCGCCAACGTTGCACATCTTGCAATCGCGCTTGTGCGTGAAGAGCAAGACGAGGGCACCGATGCCGACGAGCAGGTAGACGAGCCACTCAATCGACGGCCATGAGCCGAGGATCATGTGGACAACATTCCAATCACTGCCCATGAAGTCGCCGAGACCGACCAGACCCCAGTTAATGCCGCCGATGATGACAAGGATGAACGAAATCGTGTGTAGTAGTCCTTTCATGCGATTATGTTAGCGCGGGAGGACCCGCTAACCCCTAGTATGACGCATCGGGAGGCCAGTGGAGGAGTGGGAGTGCATAACTCCGGCCCTGCTATAGTTAGGGTCATGGCTCGTCCACCTCTATTTGAATGGGAAGGTCGGGAATATGATCATGTGCCTAAGAGCCAGGATTGGTACTGGGCTCTCGGTATCATTGCGCTTGCGGGCACGGTCGCGGCTATCTTGTTCGCTGACTATATCTTATCGGCGCTTATACTCTTCGCGGCAGTGGCGCTTGCCCTCCACGCTGCAAAGGTACCCGGCCTGCATCACTTCCAGCTCGTCGAGGATGGTCTCATGATCGGGGATGAATTCCATCCCTACAGCCGTATGGAGTCGTTCTCAATACTTGAAGACCCTGATGATGAGCTGCCACCACTCCTCTCTATCAAGACGCATAGCTGGTTCTCTCCGCATCTGGTGCTACCACTCGACGATATAGATGCAGAGGCCGTGTATCTGCACTTTCTTGAGCGAGTCGCTGAGGATGCTCATCATCATACTGTCAACGACCTAGTTGCGGCTTGGCTCGGGTTCTGAAATCAGCACGCACGTGGTATCGTGCGCTCGTTCTCCTCACTTCGCTCCCGTCGTTCAACGGATAGGACACCAGCTTGCGGAGCTGGTAATGTAGGTTCGATTCCTGCCGGGAGCACAGACTAGTGCTAAGTCGAGTGACCGAGATAGTGACCTCTTGATGCTATGATTTCTTGATGACAGGAAACGAAATTGTCACGAAAGTTAAGGCTTTGGGGTTGCCGGAAAATATGTATATCATATTCGGAAGTTGTCCCTTGGCCATTGCAGGCATACGAGAGGCGAATGATATCGATATGATGGTCTCTCCAAAGTTGTTCGAGCAATTGAAATTGACCGGGTGGCAGGAGTTGCACAAGGACTCAAACGACATACCGCTCACCCATGATGTATTTGAAGCGCATACAAACTGGGATTTCAGTTCATACAGCCCATCACTTGAAGAGTTGCTCGCGACCGCGACTGTCATTGATGGGATTCCGTTCGCTTCACTTGAAGAAGTCAGAAAATGGAAGGCTTGCGGTCAGCGTCCGAAGGATGTCGCCGACTTGGCTCTCATTGATGCATATCTATCGAAATGACGTGCTCGGACTAAGAACGAATAGTTAATTGACCTGACCGAGAGGCCTCGGTCTGCTATGCCGATATTCACTAAAGAACCCTTATTGGGCCTTGTATGCTACACTGATAGCAATGAAACATATTATCCAATACCGCATCTTTAGGGGCGATGATTACTTCGTTGCCGAAGGGTTGGACTTGCCGGTAGTGACCCAGGGCAAGACGCTCGACGAGCTCGCCAAGAATATCCAGGAAGCTACCGAGCTGTGTCTTGAAGGAGAGGATCTGGCGGACTTCGGTCTCGCCCCTTCGCCATCTGTGCTTGTGAACTTCGAGCTTCCCGCGCTCGTGCATGCCTAAACCGCGAACCTTAAGCGGGCTGGACATCGTCCGTATTTTCGAGAGCTTCGGATTCTCCGTAGCGAGTCAAAGAGGGAGCCATATCAAGCTACGCCGCAACGAAGAGGACGGCTCGCGCGAGACGCTTACCGTCCCCGATCACAAAGAACTCGATCGAGGGACCATCGTCTCGCTCTTCAGACAAGGAGCCCGTTATATTCCCGAAGCGGAACTCCGTTCGCATTTCTATTCGGACTGAACCCGACCGGGAGGCCTCGGTCTTGGTATGCTCAAACTCGCTAAGAAACCCTTGTGGGGCCTCATCCTGTTAAGGTCGAGACCGACTTGGCGCACAAAATAAACGTGGCATTCTCTCCTCTCTCAACTGACGACAATATTGAGTCGCAAGTTCAGTGAAGGAGGCGACGCGGGATAGGCGTCGCCCCTCGAATCACTCATGTGGACACTTTGCGGGCGGCATTAAGGCGATCGAGTACGGAGAGCGGCATGCCGTATTGTATCGGCGTGTGCCGGATGGGCGGCGGCGTGGGTTTAAATTCCGTTGCTTGCTCCGGCCCGTCTGTGGTGTCGGGCTGCTTACCCGAAAGACGCTCTACCTCATCAATGAGGTGCGGGTCCCGGCTTGCCCTTGCCGCATTCATTGCAGCATCAAGGCCGCGCCGGTGATAGATTTCCCGGATACGATTCAATGTCATAGCCCTTCCCTTTACTTGGGCTCCGAGGCCCTCATGCGTTCCAATGGCTATTGTACGCGTCTTTTATATCCTGTCAAGACCTCCCCGCCTGGGTCCAGGCGGGGTATAACGGAAGCGTACTTCCTCTCATCGTTCAATGGATAGGACATCTCCCTCCGAAGGAGAAAATGCAGGTTCGACTCCTGCTGAGAGGACTCGTTAGGCGGCGCGAACGAGGCGCGCGAGGCGCGACTTCTTGCGAGCGGCTGTATTCGCTTTGAGAACGCCGCGCTTGGCGGCCTTGTCGATGGCCTTGTAAGCCGCGGGGAGGAGCTTTGTTGCCCCGCTGATGTCGCCGGCGGCGTGGGCGCGGACGAGGGCTTTAGTCGCATCGTGGAGTACATTCTTGCGACGGATATTAAAGATGCGCTTTCTCGAGGAGGAGCGTATCGCCTTCTTTGCCGAGCTCGTTATTGCCATGTCGCCCTGATCCTACGGCATCCGACCGCATCGCGCAACTAAAGAGAGAGGCCGCCATCTTGCGATGGCGGCCAGGGGATTGGACGAATGCGTGCGTACCCACTACCAGCTGGCGAGGTGAGCCTTGATTTGCGCCGCAATGCGCTCGGCCTCGAGTGCCTCGGGACGCTCGGTTGCGTCCGTCAAAGCAATGATTTCCCTTTCGAGAGTTTCGAGACGCCCGCGCAAGTTCGCGTGCTCGGTCTGCTTCGCCGAGAGCTCTCGCCGATTGGCGTTCAATTCGACGACGCGCCTGTCGAGAGCCTCGATGCGCCTCGCAAGCGTCTGCGCCTCTTCGATTGGATCCGCAGAAACGGAAGCTGCTGCCTCGGCGACCGGCTCGGTCGGTGCCGGCGTCGCGACCCGCAGCCGCTCGAACGTGTCGTGTGGGAAACGGTAGCCGAAGGAAAGCTTGTCGAGTTTCCCAATCTGGGAAAGTCGCCACAACGCATTGTACGGTTGGTTGTAGGCTTGGCGATCCATCGCCCGGTCCGCTTGCCCGAAGCCGAATTGGTCCCGAAGGATCTCGACTGCGGGCGCCGTCTTGAATTCGCCACGCTCATTCGTATTTGTGAGCATTTCGAGAAAGAACAGTTCAATGCTCTCGGTGTCATTCACGAATTTCGTGGACATGCGCTGGTCTAGATCGGATGAATCATGTTCCATGTGTACTCCTCCCTGGGCCTCGAAGATCGATGAATCCTGTGGTAAACACTACATGTGTCTAATAGTTTGTCAAGATTGCCGCGTAGCGCTATTATTGAGCGAATGATTCGGCGGATTCGCGGGAAAGTGCTTGCGGCAGGCGTGGCGAGTGCGACTATTGAAGTAGCTGGGTTCGGGATAGAGGTGCGGGCGGCTGACGTCGGAGGACTTGTGGTGGGGCGGGAGACGACGCTTGCGACACATCTTGTGGTGAAACAGGATGGGATGGAGCTCTATGGGTTTGTAAATGCCGCCGATCGTGACTTCTTTGAGAAATTACTTGGCGTCTCGGGTATAGGCCCCAAGACGGCGCTTTCGATACTAGGGCGGGCCCCGCGTGAGGCCTTGATGGGTGCCATCGGTAAGCGCGACTTGAATTACCTGACAAAAGTCGTCGGCCTGGGGAAGAAGAGTGCAGAGAAGCTTATGGTCGAGCTCTCGGAGAAGATGGTGGGTAGTAGTGCCCATGACGGGGCCGATGGCGAGGTGTTCGATACCCTTGTCGCCCTCGGCTATACCGAACGCGAAGCACGCAAGGCGATGCAGGCAATCCCCGAAGGACTCTTGGGCAAGGATGCTCGGCTACGCGCCGCGCTCGCCGCGCGCGCATGAACCACATTCGGCGCACCCTCCTTCTCCCCTACCACTACGCCTGGGCGGTGGGCGCCGCGCTCTTCTATGGCCGCCCGGCGCAACGTCTCACGGTCATCGGCATCACTGGCACCAAGGGCAAGTCGACCGTCGCCGAGATGCTCTATGCTATCTTGTCCGAAAGCGGCACAAATGTGGCGCTCGCCAGCACGATACGTTTTGCAATAGGCGGGCAGTCGCGGCCAAATCTCTACAAGATGACACTGCCAGGCCGCGGCTTTATCCAGGCCTTCCTGCGTCAGGCCCTTCGGCAAGGGGCAACGCATGCAGTGATAGAGATAACGAGCGAAGCGGTCTTGCAGTATCGCCATCTCCTGCTCGAGCTCGACGCGCTTGTCTTCACGAACTTGCAGAAGGAGCACATCGAGTCGCACGGTTCCTTCGAGAAATACTTCGAGGCGAAGATGCGCATAGGCCAGGCGCTCGTTCGCTCCCATAAACGCCCACGTATCATCGTGGCAAACGCCGACGATCCGAGAGGCGCGGCCTTCCTCGCGCTACCGGTCGAACAACACGTTCCTGTGCACATGAGTGATGCACAAAATATCAACCTCTCCGATACCGACGCATCGTTTTCGTATAAAGGCATTTCTTTCATACTTAACCAGCCCGGAATGTTCAGCGTCATGAATGCCCTGCTCGCGACAAAGACGGCGGAAGCACTCGGTATTGCCCCTGCAGTTGCGGCCCAGGCACTGGTGAAGCTTCTCTGTGTCCCGGGTCGTGCCGAGCGCATTGAGGCGGGACAAGACTTCCTTACCATCGTTGACTATGCGCACACGCCTGATTCTCTCCGCGCATTATATGCGGCCTTCCCAAATCGTCGCAAAATATGCGTGCTCGGGAATACGGGTGGTGGGCGCGACAGCTGGAAACGTCCAGAGATGGGGCAGATAGCGGATGATGTGTGTGAAATGGTCATCCTCACAAATGAAGACCCGTATGATGAAGACCCAAGAGCTATCATTGAGGCGATGGCCGACGGGATGAAGCGTCGGCCGGACATCATTCTAGATCGAAGGGAGGCCATACGCGCCGCCCTACAGGCGGCGCGTATGGGAGACGTCGTGTTGATTACAGGTAAGGGGACTGATCCGTACATTATGGGCGCGGACGGAGCGAAAGAATCTTGGAGCGACGCGCAAGTCGTGCGGGAAGAACTTGAAAAACTCCTCCCGCCGCGTTAGTGCGATTACGCCTCGGCCTGATATTATAGTTTCATGGAAAAAGAAAAGGTTGGCGGTACGGAGCCATGGTTCTTCGTCGGGCTCTTCCTTTTCATCTTCCTCATCTGGATAGCTGTTGGCGGCCCTACGCGCGGCCTTTCTTTCAAAGGGCCAACGCTTGGCTTCAGTAGCGGTACCTCGACCTCACTATCCGGCGAGACATCCTTTTCCCTCCCCACGGCGCCGTTTGGTATCGGAGGGAGTCATGTTGTATTGCCCGGCTCATCCTCGGGCGCCAGCTCTATTTCTGGAGCATCCGGAGTGGGCACACCGACGCCGCCCTCGGGTGTCGCCTATGGTACCCCATCTCCCTACCAAGATATTGTCTCGATGAGCCACTCTGTGTCAGGAGCCGGTGCAAGCAACCCGATAAACGAGTCTATTCAGATTCGAGTAAGCCCCCAAACGAACGTGCCGGTTAATGTCTCTGGTTGGACGCTTGAGAGCGAGGCCACCGGCGCGGCAAGCATCATCCCGAGAGGGACCGAGGTGCCGACCTCCGGCATCGTGAATCCCGCGCAAGACATCGTGCTCCTGCCCGGCGAGCAGGCCACCGTCGTTTCCGGCTATTCACCCATCGGTACGTCATTCAAGGAGAATAAGTGCATTGGGTACTTCGCACAATTCCAACACTTCTCGCCTCCCCTGCCGCAGAATTGCCCAGTACCTTCAGACGAACTGATTGCCCACGCAGGCTTTCCCCTCCACGACGCATCCTGTATCGATTATATTCGTGGGCTACCGCGCTGTACGACTGCACTCTCGCCGCCCATGAATATCTCAAGTGCCTGCCAATCCTTCGCTGTGACGTACCTCAATTACAATGGGTGCGTCGACACGCACAAGAATGATGCGGACTTTTCTGGTAGCACCTGGCGTATCTATCTGGGCCGCACGGCCCCCTTCTTCCATCCACAACACGACGTCGTGAAATTGCTTGATGCCAAGGGCAATACGGTGGCGGCGTTCTCGTACTAGAAAACGGCGCGAGATAAGAGTAAAGTGGTACTGCGCGCCCATAGCTCAGTCGGTAGAGCAGGTCCCTTTTAAGGACAAGGTCGTTGGTTCGAATCCAACTGGGCGCACCATACAAGGGACTAAACCCATTTTCGGGAAATCCGTTTTTGCCTGTGCGAGATAAAGCCATTGATTCTGGGCGGCGCCGCGCGCTTCGCGCGCGTGGAGGGTGAGGTTCGAGCCGAAGACTTTTTGGAGGGAGGATTTTTTGGAGGGGTAGTTCTGACTTTGGGCTATTCCGCTAAGCGCTTGCGCTTCATTTATCCACTCTCGCATCGGTTCGAGCCAAACGGCGGCGTCTCGTTCAAGAAGCAGGGATTGTTCCTGCAACGACCTTTTCTCGGACATAAGTCCGTGACGGCGCTCCAGGTAGTCACGGCGCTCTATGTCCTGATCCACGAAAAGGTCGAGGAGGCGGGCAATTTTGCCGTCTAGGGAGGCAATCTTTGACCGCATCTCTTGGACAGACGCCGCCGCGATTTGAGAGGTCTCTTTTTCGTCCTTATCCACAAGGCGATTCAATTCAGCCGCCCACTCGGGCGGGAGGACAAAACGAGCGAGAAGCTCTGAAAGCTGGAAGTCCAGCGATTCTTCTCGCACATATGGCTCTGTGCAAATGCCTTTCTTGCGGGTACAGCGATAATAAATATGACCCTTCTGTTTCTCTGCTGAAATCGAGCAGGCACAGGTCTCACAAGAAAGCAGACCACAATATGCCTGTGGACTATTCTTCTGTACTCTTTTCTTGCCTCGCAATTTCAAAACTTCCTGCACCCGATCAAATAACTTTTTATCAATCAGCGGTGTGTGCCTGCCCTCATACACTTCACCACCGTATTTAAAGTGGCCGTAGTAAAAAATGTTTGAAAGCATCCACGTCATTTGATCCTTTGAGTGCGCCTTACCGCCATTGTCGTTACCCCACCTTCGTGTCGCGTGAGTTCTAAGACCGTTCTGGTATAGAAAACTAGCAATGTCTTCGAGTCGATATTTATTCTCTGCATACATCTCAAATGCTTTGCGGATTATCGGAGCTTTCTTTCTATCCACGACTATCGTTTTAGTCCGCGGATTATTTAAATACCCGAGAGGCGCACTACTTGGATAAATACCCTGACGCGCCTTCTCCCGCAGACCGCGTTTCGTGTTTACGCTCAAATCGCGGATGTATTGATTCGCCATACCAAACTCAACTGACATCATCAAAACATTGTCGGCGGGATAGTACGCGCGATCGTGCGTCTGAATGTGCTCAATCGTACCGTTTTGAAGAAGCCACTGCACTTGTCCGCCATCAACTGGATTTCTGGCGAGGCGATCAATCTTCCAACAGACAATCCCTTGTGCCTCGCCCTTTTGTATTCGCGCCACCATCTCGTTAAACACTGGACGGCCCGGCATCTTCGCCGACTTCTTTTCTACGAATACCTCAACGACGTTGAGTCGTTCCTGCTTTGCGAGCGCCTGAAGCTCGGCGAGCTGCGCGTCAATGGAGAGGATCTGCTTATCCTCGACATCGGTACTTTTGCGTGCGTAGAGAAAATAGCGCATGGATACAGTATACTCCTTCGAATCGCTTTTCTGCATCGGAAACTCACTGGCCATCCGCTACGACGTGGGGACCGCCACAATAAGGATTACCCCTTTCTTCTAATGCCTCGATAGCCACTTCGTTTTATGTTAAAGACTTTAATGAAAAACGGTTTGCTCTCTGCGACTAGATAGTTATTTTGAATAATAAAACATTTGACGAAGTGCTTGCCGGTGTAGAGAGTCGTTTCAGTTTGACGTAAGGGCCTAAGTGGATTTTTAGGATCATCGAAACCACCACGTAGACCACCCACATCTTTCGCGTGCTGACCTGTGTTTACGACTTGCCACCGCACTTCATACGGTTCGGGAATACGGCTCGTTTGCGCAACGTATTGGATTGAATGGGCGTTAGTTATAACCCCTCCAGGCTTTATCTCCCTATTTTTGAGAAAACCTCGTTGGACGATACATTTCGTTATTTCAACCCGATACTTTATGTCTCTCGGCCAGGGCGGTTGTTGTGCATGCGACGTGTCGCCAAGAGCTAGACCCGAAACTAAAATAGTTTTTGATTCAAGCGGAAAAAAATCTCCGAATATTTCTGCCCAAGCGAGCAGGCTTTGCGATTCATCGGTCTCATTGAGAGCCTGCTTAGCCATTGCAAGACTTTCATCAACAACTTGAAGGAAGAAATTGAACTCCTCTTGATTCATTCCTGTTGAAATGGAGATGCCGGGCAACCCCGGATCAGGAAGTGCAGGCACTCCCGAGTTTTGGGTATAATTTTCAGAAATCGCCTCCAACACTGCGACAAAATGCTCAGCCCAACTCGTTTTCGTTCTATCAAATAATTGTGCCACCAAGCATTCAAGCCAAAAACCTTTTGGGCGCACTTTCTCTTCTTCTGGTTTGCGTTGCTTTGCTTGAAACGTCCACCACCAACGCATCATTTTGACCAAGGGGACGAGCATAGAGTTGCTGTAATCTTCAGCATTCAATTCGCTGATGCTCTTCAGGTGCGCTTTCGGATTACTCTTTTTCCATTTCTGCAGTTCTCTATCAGGAACTAAAATGGGATCTTCCTCACCACCTAATGCTATTGCCGGGATAACGTCGAGTGTCATCCCTGTATTCTCGTCAGGTAAGGGGTTGTTCACGCGTATTGAGCGGGTCTGATATTCCTCGTTGTTGGGCGTTTCGTAATAACGTCCAAGAGCTTCTTTTAAAAGAGTTAATGCTGTTTCAGGGGTCGTCTCTTCAGGATTAAAATGTGTCAGCACAATGATATCAATGTCCTTGATGTTTCCAGTAGCAGTGTTTCTCTTATAGGAACCATAAAGAAATGAGGACTCAAAGTACTCTTTGAATAGTCCGTCATTTTCAAGGTACTCCCTTATCGGAAGGTGAGCATCTTGCGCGAATTTCTTTTCCTTCTCTGAGGGTTCAATGTTCGATATGAATTCTGCGAACGCCGATTCGAGTCTGGCCATTTTATTTCGGGAAAGTTGATAGGGTCGCAAATATATCCGCCATGAGCCTAAGTGGTGTTGTTGCGATCGAGTGGAAAGCATAGGAACAGATAAGCGTTCGGTTGTCGTTAATGAAGCTCGTTTGCCGATTTCCTGCAGTGTAAATAATAACGGGTTTACTGAGTTCCTTCGCCTTTTCATATACACTACGGAAAGCTTCTACGTCCGTACTATCGGTTATTGCAATGATGACTACTGAATGATCCGTAAGAAAAGTATTGCATCGTGCATCACTCCAGACATTAGGATTCTTGAAAAGACCGTTTCTCGATATAGATTCAACCTCGCTTTCTATCAACGCGCTGTCTCCTGTAAGGTTTATGAACGCAATACGTTTCTGTAGATTACTGACGAGTCTTCTCTCTTTCCTCAAAAATAGGAAAATGAACGCAAAAACGGCCAATGCGGTGGAGATAGCCCAAATTATAAACAGGAGAAGCGACCAAACCGTGAACACACGTCCAATGTTATCAAGTATCAAGAAAAACTGGTCTTGGGTCATGTCCAATCTATTGTATGCCCCTTATACGCGTACGCAAGTCATTTGTGGAAGTGTTCGGGTTTCTAGATGCTTAATAAGCGCGGTACCATCTCCTCCGTCATTCTTTTAAGGGAGCTTCGCTGGTTTCAGACCCGCCAGCGAAGGACTCGGTGTGCGCACGGGTGGGCGGGGCAAACACACGATGTATTCGTATTGGTATTCCCCTCCAAAAAATCCTCCCTCCAAAAAGTCTTTGGCTTCTGAATTTTTGAACCTCCCTCACGCGCGCGAAGCGCGCGGCGCCGCCCAGAATCAATGGCTTTATCTCGCACAGGCAAAAACGGATTTCCCGAAAATGGGTTTAGTCCCTTGTATGGTGACTCTATACTACCAAACTCGAACCTACTTCGCCCAGAGCCCAGCCCGATGATCACTCGCGCCTCGCTGACTCGGCGCTCGCCCCGCTCGCAGAGCCTCGCGGGTCCCGAGCCCTGTCCGCGCATTTCTCTTTTGCCTTCGGCGGATTCGCGGGGGGGGTATGAATGCATGGAGCGGCAGGGCTCGGGGGCGCGAGGACGCGCCAGCCCCGAACGGCTCAAATAGCATTGAATGAGCCGTTCAATACCTGTGGTCTCGGGCTGTTTGAGCCGTTTAGGAGCGTCCATTGCTATGGGAGATTCACCCTCGGCATCCGCCTCGGGCTGTTTCCGCTAGGGCTACGAACTCCTTGTTCCTTTGTGCCGCCTTATCCTCGCACTCCCTCCCTGCGGGTCGGGAGCTCGGGGCGGCTCTTGTTTGGGGGAAGGAAGGAATCCTTCCCCCAGCTCGGGCTCCTCCTCGTTCCTTCGGAGTCCGCCCTTCGCACAACCCCCTTCCTCGTTTTCATTGGTGAGTGTGTAGTGTCGCTTCCGCTTTTTGGTTTCTTGCCTTCGACTGGGGAGGAGTTCGTCCAAGCGCATGGACGCTCCTAGCGGAAACAGCCCGAGGCGGAATGCAAATGCTTGCCCCAGAGTGCCGCGAAGACGCGGCACTCCTCCCACCCGTGCGCGCACGCGAGGACTCCCTCTTCAGATTTTTGAATACACGACTCCTGTTCCAGTTTTTCCTACTTGCTTGATTTTGTTTTCTTTTTCGAGCGCGGATAAATATCTCGTCGCCGTTGCATCGGAGACATGCAGGAGCTTCTCCACTTCGTCGTTGGTGATTTTGTTTTTCGTGTTCAGCGCGAGCATTATCCTGTCTCGCTTCTTACGCTTGCGGTCTTGAGTGGCAATGCGGGCTTTGTTTAAGAAATCTCGGATGGGGTGGGCTGGGGCTGGTGTACTTGCCGCCGCAGACGGCGGCTCGGGAGTGGCAGTCGGCTTGTCCTGAGCGGAGTCAAAGGGCTCAGGTTCGGGAGGCAACGGCTCATTGGGCGGTATTTGAGCCGTTGAGGTTGAGGGCTGAGCCGTTTCCGCTTGCGGTGCGCTTGTCGCATCCGGGGTTGGAGCTGTTTCTGCAGGAGCAGAAGAGACTTCGGGAGGCGTGTCTGGCTCTACCGAAGGTGCAGGGACTTCTACGACTGGGCTCTGGTCGGGAGTGCTAGTTTCTTCTGGGGGCATATCTAGATTCTAACGCATAGCTGGCCTTTGCTTGGGGCGAATGGCTCAACGGGGTGAGTTATTCGCTTGTTCCAGTAGCTCGTTCGCCACTTCAAGTATTTCTTCTTTCTTCGCCACACGATCAGTCCATTTTTTAGGGATTCCATCAATCCCGTAATATGCGCCCGCAAGCTGTCCGTAGATTGCTCCTGTAGTATCTGCATCGTCCCCGAGATTAACTGCCTTGAGTACTCCGTCTTCAAAAGTTTCCGAGGTATGAAATGCCCATAAAGCGGCCTCCATAGACTTAACCACATAGCCGCTCCCCTGTATGAAAGGTGGATCATTCTGCTTAAAGGAACCGAGCGCGATATTTTCTATTTCTTCCGTTAGCTGGTTCTGCTTCCAGAAGTTCGGAATGGGACAATATAATTCAGATAGCAGCTCGCTCTTCGGAACTCCGTTTAGCGCCCCGATGATGAGCCCCGCATAGTACCTGCAAGCATCTCTGCATAACTCCGACCCGTGAGTGATTTTTGAACTCAAAGCTGCATTCCGCATTGCTTCTTCTGGGTTGTTTCTAAAATAAAGAGGCACAGGCGCAAGCCGCATAAGACTTCCATTTCCGTCTGAATAATTAGAAGAAATGGCGACATACGGGTCGCTCCCGGGCCGATACGTTAAAAGTGCTCGTAGAATCGTTTGTCCGACTCCGATAGCTTCACCTGTGCTGGAACAATATCCCGATTCAAGCCATTTTCTATATTTTTCAATCTGATCAGTTGGATCGAAAGATTTTTTCTCGATTAAACTATTTGCGAGACACAGCGCCATGGCGGTATCGTCAGACCAGTGCCCGGCGGGTAACCTGTTCGAATCCCCGAAATCAGATACGGGTTCAAATGATCCAACCGTCTTAAACTCCACAGGGACACCGAGCGCATCGCCAATCGCTAGACCGAGCAAGGAGCCCTCATATTTTTTTGATAACTCATTACCCATAGTTCAATCTTATTGATACTACAAACCGAGAGCCTTGCGAGTTGCTGTGAAGGAAAGGTATTTCGGGTCATACAAGCACGCCTTTAAATAGTGGATTACCGCTTCTTGAGGATTCTTTTCCATCACATGCCATTTATTAGTTCTACAACTCACATATCCCCCCATCGATTTTGAAGTGGACAGATGACATAGACCAGTAGCAACTTGTCTATAGAGGGGAATCGTTTTTATGTCGTATAAATCTAAGAAATCCCACTTATACAGTAGAACGGCCTGAAACTCCTCTGATGTTAGTTTCGGATACATTACCCCCCAGCATAGCAGGATAATGGCTGGTTAGACGAATAACTCAACTAGTTGAGTTATTCGTCTTTTGGCGTGTAGAAGACGTTTTGACCGATGGTTCCGTGCTGGGTGAGCTTTCCTTCTTTTTCTAGCTCGTCCAAGTACCGCTCGGCGGTTGCGTTCGATACTCCGGCAAGCTTCTCTACATCATTGTTCTGAATTTTTCCGTGTTGCTGTACGAATTCTAAAATCTCCTGCTTGTTCTGGGACTTCTGCTCCATTTGCTTGGCGATAAATCCCGTAGTCGCGTTTCGCCGCGCGATATACATTCCGAGCGCGATTCCGACAATGGCGACGAGGAACAAAATGAAATAGTTCATAATTCTTCTGCGACCTCTACCGCCTCTTCCTCATCAAGCCCATCATCAATCAATTCCTGCGCCTTCTCGGCGACATCTTCGTCAATTTCATGCTCTACCATCAGACGTGCGATTTCTGGGTCCATAAATTTTTATTTTATAATCTCAAACACGTCTTTTGGGTCTTCGAGGGTCTTGAACTCCCATGTTCCAAAGTTGCCGTTGAGATTAACAGCGCGCACCCATTCTTGCGCCGCCGCCCATTTTGCTTCGTCTTGGTCAGTCTTCTTCCCTTTAACCTCGAGAAGAATGTGTCTGTTTCCTTCAAATCCGATAATAAAATCTGGGAAGTATGTTCGGATTGAACCCTTCCAGAGATAGTAAATCTCGAAGCCGAGATGGTCATTCTTTGCCCATGAAACCAACCCCCCAATGCGGTCGCGCTCAAATTCAAAGGCGAGACTTCCTTCCCATTTACTATCTACAACAATGTGACTAATCTGACTTTTCTTCACTGGTTGAGCCGGCTTGCTCGTGTACCAAGTGGGAGCTGTCGCTGTGCTTCGGACCGGGCGAACGCTATCGAAAATAGCAATGGGGTCTTCGGTACTTGAACTTTTAATAAATTGCCCGACGTGGTCAACGATTTTTTGAACGCTCAAAGCTATAACGATGCGCTTTAGTAGTTCGGCATGCTTAAACTTCGGCAACTTGATAATCAGTTTGTCCGAATCTATAAACGTATCAACTATTTTTAGCAATTGGCTGATGTGGCTCGCCGGATCTCCGTCCCAATTTTCCTTAAACCGTTCTCGCAATCGTACTGCGGCCTGAAGTTTGAGACTTTGAAACCGTTTTTCTTCCGCAAATTTCAGAAGCTGTAATTCTGTGAGTCGCGTGAGGTCGGGCTTGCCGTCTATGACGGGAGCAATCTCCACCACAGTTCGTGCATCGTCAGTTGAAAGTTCAAGCGGTTTTAACTTGTCCCAATCGGCATCAAGGAAATAGTTAAGTTTGTAGTCAACGCGGAGAACATGTGGCCATTTTATTTCTAGATTCATCCGATCGAGTTTCGGTTCTATCTTTGTTTTTGGTGTAGGGGGTTTCGGTGGCTCACCCGTGTCTTCTACTGGCAAGTAGGTAAATGGGACACCAAAGACAGTTACGTACTCCGGCTCTGAAAGATTTTCATAAGAAATACGGCGTAGGCCACGACCGACAACTTGTTCGCACAAAAGTTGGCTCGAGAACGCACGCACTCCAAGAATATGAGTTACTGTCTGTGCATCCCATCCCTCTGAAAGCATATTCACTCCAATTACACACTGCACCTGCTCGCCCGGTTTTCCTTCTTTACCAACAGTGTTTACTCGCTCGCGCAAATCCTCGGCAAGCTCGCGTTTATTCTTTGTCATTTCTCCTGCTTCCTCCGCCTCCACTTTATCAAGTGCGTCTTGGTCAATGCGGAGTAACCCGTCGCCGAGTTCTTTAGTCACTAGGTAGCCATTCTTGATTGCATGCTCAATACGCGCGGCGGTTTCCGTACGATTACAAATCATAATCATCACCGGCGGAGTTTTGATAGTTGGACGGAGTTTTTTCCAATCCTCTTTCTCGCGTAACCAGTCGCCACCGAGAATATCTATTGCGTTAGAGAGTAGATCGGGCAGACCTTCGTGTGCTTCGGCGCGACGATTAAGGTCATCTTTGACTTCCGGGTAGATATGAAAGAGCTTGGAGCGGAGATCTTTATTCATATTCACCGAGTCGTCCCGAACTGCAATGCGCGGTGTCTTTACCAGTCCACTTTCAATAGCATCATTCAACCCGAAGTCGCTTACGATCCATGCAAAAAGTTGCTCGCCCTGATTATTTTTGCCTGTTGGTTTAAATGGAGTCGCTGTGAGGTCGAGAACGCGTAAGACACCCCGCGCTCGATGGATGCGATCAATACCGCTAATCCAAATGGTAGCTTTTTCCTGTTCTTCCTTATCTTCAAATCCAGATGGGCGATGGCAGTGATGTGCTTCATCATTTATGACAAGAATATTCTGGGAGTTCCCGAAGTCAGCAGCAACGCGGCGTGTAAATGCCTCATCGCTTTCTGGCCCTTTTTTCACGACCTTTGGACCGTAATTTTCATTGATGGGGGCTAGCGTGTGCCAATTCTCAACTATAATTTTTGCTTGCAGTAATTCCTGCCACATCGGGGACGGAACGATATTGAAACTCTGATAGAAATTGTCTTCTCGTTCGGGTTTCAAAACACGCAACCGATCTTTGACCGTAAGTCCCGGCGCAACGATTAAAATATTCTTCGAGAATCGGGCATCCTTGGGGTTTGCGATTTTGTTTAGTGCTTGCCACGCGATTATCATAGACATCACGACTGTTTTACCTGTGCCGGTTGCCATCTTAAAGCATTGCCTCTGCCATCCTTCCGGTTCAGACGGGAGTTCTAGGCCTTGTTTCTCGCTCTCGCTCGCCTCGGCAAGCCAGATAGCAGTTTCTACTGCCTCCAATTGGCAAAAGAAAAAAGGAAACTGTCGTTGACTTCCATCATTCCAATAATCCAAGAGTTTGCGTGTCGTGCCGCTTATGTTTGGATACCCCGCTTCACGCCACATTTGGACGCGCGGGCGGATCATGTTTACAAGTTCCAATTGCACAAATTCACCTGGGTCATCAACCGCACTCCTTCCGACACCGCTCGTACGCCAATATCCAGCCGGACGACGGCCGTCTTTTAATTCAAACTCCTGTGTCTCGCGAATATACGCCCAATACTGAGTTGGCTCCGTGTGGGCGCCGTTGATTATGAGTTTCCCGATGTTCTTTTGGCTCATAGCATTAGAGTTTCCGAATGACGAACGATTCAATACCACGGTCGTCAATAATCTTTACGGCGACCTTTTTGTTTTCCCCCGCTTTGAACGGCAACGATTCGTCGCCGGTAAAACTGTCCATTACCTCTTCGTTCACTGCGCCATTAAGGGTCTTTGCCAGACTCGTCCAGTCTCGTTTCTCATCTTTGAGAGGAAAGAACACTTGGTTGGGCATGATGCTTTGTTCATCATAATCCGTATCAAGCATCCACATCGCAATACGCTTTGTATCACCAGAATCAATTTCTCCCGTAATAGGGTTGTAGTAATCAAAGCCGTTTACTTTGACTTTATAAGTGCCGTCTTTATTCTTGATAACTTCCACATCCGGCTGACCGATAAGCCAATAACTCTGGTTGGATGAGCGTTTCTTGCGAAGATCGGCAGTGAGTAAGTCAACACTCATTTGTGCTTTGAGGATTTTTACTTCCTTCCAGTCAATTTGGTCTATATCTTTTGCCGCTTCCGGATCAAAATGAAATGCAGTGAAAATGAGAAAATCTGGTTTTTCTGCGAGCGAACGTGCTTCATTCACCGCTTCATCAACATGTCGCTGTTCAAGAGCGCCGTAGTCGGGGCCAAAACTTATGAGAACTTTCTTCTGTTTACCCTCCTCTAAAATTTCTCCTTCGGCATGCAAGAATCGCGTACCCACCATTGGCTCAATTCGAGAAAAATTAATTATCTTTCCGCCAGTCGCACGAATACCTGCTGTTTTTAATTCATCACGCCAAGTCGCTTGATTTGCCGTTTCCTCGGTACGCGCCAAATCTTCACCAGTAGTACCAATCTTCTGCTTGCTCCCATCAAATGGCTTTACTCGAAGACCAGGAACAGCCTCAACAGTAAGAGGGCCAGTCACTCTTATTTTTTTGCGATCAACTATTGGCCTGTCGTAAAGAGTTTCCTCTTGTTTTGCTACATTATTATTTGCTATTTGTTCGAGCGTGACGTGCGAAACTTTTTCACAAACAAAACCACTGGAAATCCCTTCGTCTGGATGTGCGAGCTGAAAATACTCGAAAGAGCTGGTCATTAATCTTTGCTTAGCAACGGCAATCGCGACTCTGGAGGTGTCGCAAGTAATCCAGCGACGTCCCCATTGTTCAGCCACAGAAGCCGTTGTACCTGAGCCACAAGTAGGATCTAGAACAAGATCTCCCGGATCGGTAGTCATGAGAAGACAGCGCTGCACCACAAGCTGATTTGTTTGAACTACATATACTTTATTCATTCCACTTCCAGAACCAGTGTCTTCCCATAGATTAACAATGGGAGTGACTGGAAAATCTTCAATATATCTTTTATAAGAAAGTGATTTTCCCGAGGAAATAATTCGACCAGCTTTAGCAAGTTGATTCATACCATCAATGTCAGTCTTCCAGTGAGACCCGGACGAAGGTTTGTAGATCTTCCCTTCAAATTCAAACTCTTGGGTTTTTGTCGAACTGCCCTGTGACTGCAATGTTTGTAGTCTAAAAATGCGGCCATCCTTTACTAAAGACCAGTTTCCAGATTCTTCTTTAGTCAAACTTCGACAACTACCATCAGCCAATTCAACCTTATTGTAAGCTTCATAGCCGTCAGAAGCAGCTTTGTGCTCGTAAAGTTGCCTATATTTTATTTTGGATTTGTCTTTCGCATACCAAACTAAGTAATCGGATACATTGTCCAATGTTACAGAACCAAAACCGCCTGTCTTTTTAAAAGAAACTAGAGAAACGAAGTTAGTCGAACCAAATATCTCATCCATCATTTCTCTCACGTGATGAACATTTTCATCAGAAATCTGTACAAAGCAACTTCCCGACTCATGTAACAGCTCTTTTGCAAGTAGTAGTCGATCGCGAAGATAAGTAAGATAACTATGAACTCCCAATTCCCATGTATCGCGGAATGCTTTGATCATTTCAGGCTCTGCTGGAATATCCGCATCCTTATTATCTTTTACTTCTGTTTTATTAACGAAGGGCTGAAAGTTTGAGTTGTATTTAATTCCATAAGGCGGGTCAATGTAAACCATTTGTACCTCTCCAGCCATGCCTTCCTTTTGGAGGAGACTATTCATCACTAGAAGTGAGTCGCCCGCAATGAGTCGATTCGTCCAGTCTTGTGTATGGTGATAAAACTCAAATGCTTTTCCTAAACCGAGCTTGTTATCAAAGGCGTCAAAAAGAGACATTTGCGCATTCTCTTTCTCTTTCAAAAACGACTTGACGATTCGGAGGGGATCAACGCGTTCGTGGATATGGAGAGACAGATTGCGAACACTTACCTCGTTGCCTTCTTTCTTTCCGGCCCAGCTCAAATAGGGGTCTATGTGAGGGTCGTGTTCGTACTTCGTAAATCCGTTGAGTTTGTCAGTTTGACTCGAGACCAGCCCTACGGGCGGGTTGTTTATGCGCTTCTTACCCTTGTGGGAATAGGCATCAATCGAGACCTGTTTCTTTGTTGCTTTCTGTCTGGCCATAATTTAGTTTGATTCTAACACCATCTTCATTATGCTAAAACCCTCGCCCTGCCGCTCCATACAATTTCGAACAACCCCCAGGGTCTTAAAACTCTATCTTTTAGGTAAAATTTGAGAAGAATATTAAATTTCCTTTAGAATCTTCTTTCGGGTATCTACAATATGCAGCATGGTTAGCGTCGCTGACTCTGGCATCTTCTTTTATTATTCCGTTCTTTGCTCTCACCACAACTTTTAATACATCAATGCTATGAATTGAATCGGGAGGCCACCAGTACATATAGGCGAGCCAATTTCCATTCTCGTTATTTTTCGCACACGGACAAAATAGATTTCCGTGAGAATTAAGGAAAATAAACCGTGTGGTTTCATCAAATCTAAAATCCAGTGTGGTGTATTTTTGGCTCGGTATATCCCAATACTTTATCTTAAAGATTAGGAAGTCTTTTTTCCAATTGTCTGCAAAAATGTCACTACTGTATTTTTCCATTTCTTTTCTGAACTTAAACGAGTCGAGGAAATAAGTGAGTCTTTTCCCTTTCATCAAGTCTCGTTTTTTCTGCTCCCCTAACTTGTGAAGTATCTTTTCGCTAAACGAAAATTGTTGTATTACAGTTGGAAATAGATTGAAAATTATGTTAAGAAAATCACTATCGGAAGTAACAAATGTCACATTTATTTTCCTTTGTAAGCAGTACAGCAATGCAAGAGAAAGACTTTTGAGATCATTAAAATAATTCGCATCTTTCTCCCGGATTGCTTGTCGTTTTTTGCTTAAATTACTGATATTTGCCTTACGTAAAAGAGCGTATACATCATCGCCTATTGTTTCCATTCCTTTCTTCTCGTTAAGACGGCTTATCATTCGCATGTTTATTTGTTGTTCTTCTTGTGTTAACGACCCATTCTTAATTAGTGTTTTAATAACCCGCTCGGCACCGAAGTTTTCTCCCCATACAATTGCAGGATTATGCATTGCAGATATGTAGTTGTAGTACAAAGGACAGGAATTTGGATAATATTCCCTAAGCGTTCCAAAAGAAAGCTCTTTGAGCTTATGGTTAAAAACGCGTTTATATTTCTTATCAAAAATCAAAGAGTTTGCCTCTTTGAATGCGGTCTCTGTTGCCCAATAATTTCTATTCAGAGTAAAGAAATTTAGATACCTCTTGTCTAATGATGTGTTAGCAACGAGCATATTTGTATCAAAAACATACGCTTGTCCATATTTAAAAAATGATCGAATGTCTCTGAAGAAAATAAGAAGCCGTACCCACACCTTCTCGGCTTTGGTGTACTTACCTTTTACATACCTTCTGTCTTTTGTATTTTCTTGCTTCACATAGGAAATATATCAAAGTGTAAAAAATCCGCCTTCGGCGGGTTTTCTGATTCTTCACCCTCGCCCTGCCGCTCCACGCATTCATACCCCCCCCCGCAAATCCGCCGGAAGGCAAAAGAGAAATGCGCGGACAGGGCTCGGGACCCGCGAGGCTCTGCGAGCGGGGCGAGCGCCGAGTCAGCGAGGCG
>JGI1358J11329_10000817_pt1 | contig 27090 bp, 42 predicted proteins | sample Subgroupgradi54m_FD_11329 | JGI IMG/M metagenome (IMG submission 11329)
ATACAGGCCGTGTCCAACAAATATTCGGAATAATAATGATTTTAACTGCAATTTTAATTTATACAAATTACGATAAAGTAATTCAGTTAAAACTTTTGGATAGCTTTCCTTCTTATTCAAGTTTTCTTTACAAATTTGAAAACTCAAATACTGTAAAGGAACAGCTTGATAACTTAAAAAATATAAAAGATCAAACAAAAAAATCAATGCCTGTAGTTTCTTCGTTATCAAATTTTGGAAATGCACCGGATTTTGTCGGGATTAGCCATTGGATTAATACAGATAAAGCATTAACGCTTGCGGATTTACGCGGAAAGGTTGTGCTTGTAGATTTTTGGACATACACATGTATCAATTGCATTCGCACTCTTCCTTTTGTTACTGGATGGTATGAGAAATATAAAGATAAAGGTTTTGTTGTGGTTGGAGTGCACACGCCTGAGTTTGAGTTTGAGAAAAAAACAGAGAATGTTGAGCAAGCGATCAAGCAATACAATATTCACTATCCTGTTGCACAAGATAATGATTATACAACCTGGAATGCATATTCCAACCAATACTGGCCTGCAAAATATTTAATAGATGTGAATGGCGTAATAAGAAGAACTCATTTTGGGGAAGGCCAATATGATGAAACAGAAAAAGCAATTCAGGAATTACTAAAAGAGAAAGGCGCTTCAGTTCCTGAAAGCATCCTTAATACTTCGGATCAGACGCCAAAAACCTCTCTTTCGCCCGAAACTTATTTGGGTTCCAGTCGAATGCAATTTTATTATTCGTCAAGGTCGATTAATAATGTAAAGAAAGTTTTTGAATTGTCAAAAAATATTTCAGCTAATTCATTCAGTCTTGGAGGAGAATGGACTATTGATAGCGAAAATGCAGTGTCCGGTCAGAATGCGGTTTTGGAATATAATTTTCTTGCAAATAAAGTTTTCTTAGTTCTTCGTCCAGGTGTTGCAGGAAGTAATGCAAAAGTTAAAGTTTTTATTGATAGTAAACTTGTTGACAGTTCGAATGCCGGCCAAGATGTTAAGGATGGAATAATTACAATAGATCAAGACAGACTTTATAATCTTATTCAATTAAAAAATGCAGAAAATCATTTGCTAAGGCTCGAATTTCTAACTCCCGGTACTCAAGTCTTCGCCTTCACCTTTGGTTAGAACCTTTTTGACCCTTGACGGGGAGGAAAATATATTGTATATTAAAGTATTGTAAATTTTTAGATTTATGGCAGACGTTAAAAAATACGAAAGAACAAAACCTCATGTAAATATTGGAACTATTGGGCATGTTGATCATGGTAAGACCACTTTAACTGCGGCTATTGCTACAGTTCTCTCAAAGCATAATCCAAATATTAAAGCAATGAAATATGAAGATATTGATAATGCACCTGAAGAAAAAGCACGAGGAGTTACAATTAACATTTCTCACATCGAATACGAAACAGAAAAGCGTCATTATGCCCACATCGATGCTCCAGGTCATGCAGATTACATAAAGAACATGATCACAGGCGCAGCTCAGATGGATGGGGCAATTTTGGTTGTTTCCGCTCCTGATGGACCAATGCCTCAAACTCGAGAGCACATTTTACTAGCCCGTCAAGTCGGAGTTCCGGCAATTGTAGTTTTCCTTAACAAAGTAGACATGGTTTCCGACGCGGAGCTCTTGGATCTGGTTGAAATGGAAGTCAGAGAGCTTCTTACAAAATACCAATATCCGGGAAAAGATATAAAAATCATTAGAGGTTCAGCTTTGAAAGCTCTTAATGGTGATAGTGAGGCTGAAAAACAAATTATGGCCTTAATGGATGCGGTAGATGCGGAAATTCCAACCCCAAAAAGAGATATAGAAAAGCCATTCCTAATGCCTGTTGAGGACGTTTTCTCGATCAAAGGACGGGGAACTGTTGTAACCGGAAGAATTGAAAGAGGAAAGGTAAAGATAAATGAGGCCGTAGAAATCGTCGGAATCAAACCTACAAAAGCAACTGTTGTAACCGGAGTAGAAATGTTTCATAAACAACTGGATGATGGACAAGCAGGAGACAATGTTGGGCTTTTGGTTCGAGGCATCGAAAAAGATGATGTCCAAAGAGGTCAAGTTCTTGCAAAGCCGGGCTCAATCACTCCTCATACGGAATTTGAAGCGGAAGGATATATCTTAACAAAAGAAGAAGGCGGACGTCATACGCCATTTTTCACAGGATACAGACCTCAGTTTTATATCAGAACCACAGATGTAACTGCAGAAGTTACGCTTCCAAAAGGTGTTGAAATGGTTATGCCAGGAGATAGTACAAAAATGACTGTAAAATTGATCGTTCCGGTTGCGTTGGAAGAAGGACTTAGATTCGCAATCAGAGAGGGCGGAAAGACAGTTGGAGCAGGAGTGATTTCAAAAATTACTGCTTAGAATTAACTAAGAAACTTGAAATGGCCCTCGTGGCCATTTTTTTTGATCTTTAAAATATGCCGAAAGGAAGAATAAGAGTACGTTTAAAAAGTTACGATGCAAGGGTAATCGATAGCTGTTGTCAGCAAATACTGGACACAGCTATACGAACCGGTGCCAAAGTGGTTGGTCCCATCCCACTCCCCACACAAAGATCAGTTTACGCAGTTAACAAATCTCCATTTATAGATAAAGACGCCAGAGATCATTTCGAAATCAAAGTTCACAAAAGATTAATTGACATTATTTCCCCAACAGACAAAACAATTGACAGTTTAACCCACCTCGAACTCCCCGCAGGAGTAAATATCGAAATCCGCATGTAATGTCCACGCCTGTCAAGCAGGAGAGTTCCTCACTTTTCGTTCGTTCCCATCTTCACGTGCTTATTGCATTTCTGAATCTGTTTTGCGTGAAGTTGTTTTACCTTCCATACACTGTAGTATGGAGGGATGGTAACCATTTTCCGCAGGTGTAAACGGCAAACACCCCAAGGGTGTAAGCTGGAATTTTAATTATCATAATTGTGATATAATAATTTTGTATGGCATTTCGAAAAACAAAAACTGCAATAAAACCAAGAAAGCTCAAAAAGAATCTTTTTGCAAAATCATGGTGTTATGGCGCAAGCGCTAATTGGAAAATTGACTATTATGATCGATTGTACTTTAAGAGGTATCATGTTTTCCAAACCATTGGTTCCTACGATGAAGGTCTAGGGAGAAAATAAACTTTCGTGCTTATTGCATTTTCTAGCTTCTTTGTATATAATTGCTTTATCAAAATGATTGACCGAGTGGAGGTGCTTTTGACTACATAGAGACTTTTCTGAGCGTAAGGCTTAAGATCAAGCGACTATATGTAGTCGCTTTTTTGGTTTTTATACATATGAATTCAATACTCGCTAAAAAATTAGAACAAGGACAGAAATTTTTGGAAAATGGACTTAGAATTCCTGTCACAAAACTGGGAGTTCAAGGCAATGTTGTTGTTGCAATCAAAACTCCGCAAAAAGATTTATATTCCGCAGTCCAGCTTGGGTTTGACAAAAGAGCAAAGCCAAATGCCCCAAAAAGCACAAAATCCCCTTTCAGATTTTTAAGAGAAGTAAGAATGATGGATGCGGAAACAATGCCTACTGTTGGAGATGTAATTAAAGCAAGCGAAATTTTCAAACCAGGCGATATTATTAACGTTACCGGAATATCCAAAGGAAAAGGTTATGCGGGAGGAGTCAAAAGATATCACTTCAGAGGAGGTCCCAGAACACACGGACAATCAGACAGAGAAAGAGCGCCAGGTTCAATCGGCTCCAACACAACCCCGGGAAGAGTTTACAAAGGAAAAAGAATGGCAGGACGAATGGGCCAAGATCAAGTTACGGTTAAGAATATAAAAATCGTAGCAGTTGATGACAATTTTATTTTGGTTAAAGGTTTGGTTCCGGGAGGAAAAAATACACTGTTGATGCTTAAAAAAGTAGGCGTTGATAAAAAATTTGTCCCCCTTCATTCTGCAAAGCAGAATTCAGGGCAAGCTCCAGAAAAGATTGATGATCCAAAAGCGGAAGCCGCCTCCGCTGAAAGCTCCGGCGAGCCAAAGGAAGAAAAGAAAGAGGAGGTTCAAAATGCCAGTTAAGAAGTTAAAAGTTAAAAGTGAAAAGTTAAAAGTTTCAAAGAAAGTTACTAAAGTTAAAGCTGCAGCAAAACCAGTTAAAAAAGCCAAAATCGAGGCTAAAGTTATTGTTTCCGCGTCAAACGCGGCTGTTGCAAGACCAACAAAAGCAGTAAGCCTAAATGTTTCTGTTTTTGACACAAAAGGGAAAGTTGCTGGACATGTTGAACTGCCCTCTGAAATATTTAATGCTAAAATAAATAATCCTCTTATGTCTCAAGCTGTAAGAGTTTATTTGGCAAATCAAAGACAAGGGACTGTCAAAACCAAAAATAGAGGAGAGGTCAACGCGACAACCAAAAAAATCTGGCAGCAAAAAGGAACAGGACGTGCAAGGCATGGATCAAAAAGAGCTCCCATTTTTGTCGGCGGAGGACTTGCTTTTGGTCCAAGGCCCCGCGATTTATCCCTCAATTTTTCAAAAAAAATGAAAACCCTCGCACTTTTCTCAGCTCTTTCTTCAAAACTCAAAGACTCCGAGCTAAAAATTATAAAAGGATTGGAAACAATAACGCCTAAGACAAAATTAATGGTAAAAGTTTTGGAAAATTTGGGAATTGAAAATGATAAAAGAATTTTATTGGTCATGCCAAAGGCTGGGAAAGAATCGGGGAATGTTTATAGAGCAGCCAGAAATATTCAAGGAGTAGAAATTCTAAGCGCAAATACAATTAATGCTTATAAAGTTTTGGATAATAAGTTAGTTCTCTTAATGAAAGATTCAATAGATATTATAAAAGATACATTTGTGAAAGGACAAAAGAAACCCTGAAAGGGTAGTTTCACTATGAATATAAGAGACGTTATTATTGCGCCGGTTATAACAGAAAAGTCAATGCAGGACGCGGCGCTTAGCAAATTTACTTTTAAAGTTGCAATTCAAGCGAATAAACCGCTTATTAAAGAAGCAATTGAAAAAAAGTTTAAAGTAAAAGTTCTGCAAACATTTGTCAGTGTTGTTAAAGGAAGAACGGACAGAAAAGGAATAAAAAGAGAAGAGTTTGTGAAAGCTGCTTTTAAAAAAGCTACAGTAAAATTAGCAAAAGATCAAAAAATTCCTTTATTTGACACAGGGGGCCAAGAAGGGATAAAGAAATAATATGAGCAAACTAAAATTTATAAGAAAAAAAAATTCAGGGCGGGATACATCAGGCCAAGTATCTGTTAGGCATCAGGGCGGAGAGCACAAACGCTTTATTCGCGTTATTGATTTTAAGAGAAACAAAATAGGAATTGAAGGAAGAGTCGCATCAATAGAATATGATCCTAATAGAACTGCAGAAATTGCACTCATCCATTATGCGGATGGAGAAAAAATGTATATTCTTCGCCCGCTTGGATTAAAAGTAAATGATGTGGTAAAATCAGGACCGGACGCAGAGATTAAGATAGGAAATGCATTGCCGTTAAAAGCTCTTCCATTGGGTACAGTTGTTCATAATGTAGAACTAATGCCTGGCCGCGGAGGACAGATGGCAAGAGGAGCAGGAACAGGAATTATTATTCAGGCTAAAGAGGGAGAAACTGTTGATCTAAAATTGCCGTCAGGAGAATTAAGAAGAGTGATTGGGGATTGTTTTGCAACAGTTGGAACACTCGGAAACATTGATTGGAAAAACGAGGTCTTGGGTAAAGCAGGCCGCAGCAGACACATGGGTATAAGACCAACTGTCAGAGGAGTTGCGCAAAATCCGAGAAGTCATCCTCATGGAGGAGGAGAAGGCAGATCCGGAATCGGAATGACAACTCCTAAAACATATAGAGGTAGGCCTGCTGTTGGAAAAACCAGAAAAAAGAAAAAATATTCAGATAGATATATATTACAAAGGAGGAAAAAATAGATTGAATTGTCATCCTGAACGCAGTGAAGGATCTCATCGTAGAATAGATTCTTCGTTTCACTCAGAATGACATTATAAATATATGGGAAGATCAATAAAAAAAGGTCCATATATAGACCCAAAACTTTTAAAAAAAGTAATGAAGCAAAAGCAAATGGGCGACAAGTCCCCAATAAAAACATGGGCACGCTCTTGTGAGATTTCGCCTGAGTTTGTTGGACACACAATGGCGATTCATAACGGAAAAAATTTTATTACAGTATTTATTCTTGAAGGAATGGTAGGGCATAGACTGGGTGAATTTGCTCCGACAAGAACATTCAGAAGTCATGGAAGAGTTGTAGCAAGAGAAATTAGCAAGACATAGTAGGCGGTTGTCATTCTGAACGAAGTGAAGAATCTAGATCCTTCGTTTCACTCAGGATGACATTGGAGAATAATAATTATGGAAATTATAGCAAGAGCCCAATCAATAAGAATATCGCCTCGCAAAGTAAGATTAGTTGCTGATAGCATTCGAAATCTTCCTTTGGAAAAAGCACTTAATGTGCTTAATATGACGCACAAAAGAGGAGCAAGTGTTTTGAATGCTGTATTTAAAAGTGCAATTGGAAATGCGATCAACAATGCCAAGAAAAATAAAGATTCTCTTGTCATTAAAGGAATTGAAGTGTGGGATGGACCGGGAATTAAAAGATTTCATGCATCAACAAGAGGAAGAGCACATCCTTACAAGAAAAGAAGCAGTCATATAAAAATAATATTGGAGGCAAAAGAATAATATGGGACAAAAAGTTAATCCGCAAATTTTAAGATTAGGACCAATTTATAATTGGAGCAGCCGTTGGTTTGATGATAAAAGATACAAAGATGTTCTTTTAGAAGATTATAATCTAAGGCGCGCTCTTATGGCAAAATTAGCAAATGCAGGAGTTTCTGAAATCGAAATAGAAAGATCTATCAATAGCTTAAAATTAACAGTTAATGTTTCTAGACCAGGTATGGTAATTGGCCGAGGCGGAAGCGGAATGGAAGATATAAAGGAATATCTTTATAAATTCTTAAAGATCAAAAAGAATCCGCCAGCTGGCGGACAATCGGCTCCAAAAATAGATATCAGAATAGAACCAATTAAAGAACCAAATTTGGATGCGTTCTTGGTTGCAAAAAATATTTCTGACCAATTGGTAAAACGTCTTCCTCACAGAAGAATTTTGGCTCAGACGGTCGAGCGAGTTATGGGGGCAGGGGGAAAAGGAGTAAGAATTATTATTTCCGGACGTGTTGGAGGAGCAGAAATCGGAAGACGGGAGAAAATCCAGAAAGGCACAGTTCCACTGTCAACAATTAGAGAGAGAATAAGTTTTGCCAGTGTGCCGGCGTTAACTAAAAAAGGCTATATCGGAGTAAAAGTTTGGATAAATAAAGGAGAGAAATAATATGTTGGTTCCAAAAAGAGCAAAATACAGAAAACAGCAAAAAGGCACAATAAGAGGAAAAGCTCACAAAGGAGTTAAAATTTCCTTTGGTGAATATGGACTTTTGTCTCAAGAAAAGGGATTAATTACAAGCAGGCAAATAGAAGCGGCACGCCGAGCGATAACTCATTACACTCAAAGAGGAGGAAGACTTTGGATAAGAATTTTTCCTCATAAACCAATTACGAAAAAACCTGCAGAAACCCGAATGGGCGGAGGCAAGGGAGACGTTTACGAATTCGTAGCCCCGGTTAAGCAAGGGAGAATGTTATTTGAGATGGGTGGAGTTACAAAAGATATCGCATTTGCTGCATTAAGACTTGCGTCATACAAATTAGGGGTAAAAACAAGAATAGCAGTAAAATCTGAATACGAGATTTAATTTATGAAAACAAAAGACAAAAAAGAATTACATTTAAAAAGCTTAAGAGAACTTAGTAATTTAGTTAATAATGCAAAAGACGATCTTTCCGGCTTGATGTTGGATAAAGCGCAAAATAAGCTTAAAAATACAAGTCAGCTTTCCATAAAAAGAAAAGAAATCGCTCAGATGTTAACGATTATGAGAGGAAAAGAGTTGTCTGAAAGGACAAATCCGCCAGCTGGCGGAAGCAAATAATATGAAAAAAATACTTGAAGGAGTTGTAGTTGGTCTAAAGATGCAAAAAACAGCAATTGTTAGCGTGACAAGGAGATTTCCTCATCCGTTGTACAAAAAACTTATGAAAAAAGACAACAAGATAAATGCTGATGTTGCAAGTTTTGCGCCAAGTCTTGGAGATAGAGTAAAAATTGTTGAGAACAAGCCTCTATCGAAAACTAAACGTTTTAAAATAATGGAGGTTATGAAAAATGGTTCAGCATAGAACAATACTCAAAGTTGCAGATAATAGCGGTGCAAAAGCGCTTATGGTCATCCATATCTTTGGCGGATCACAAAGGAGATACGGATATATTGGAGACGTATTAAATTGCGTTGTCAAAGGAGCAAGTTCTATCGGAACAGTTAAAGACAGCCAAATTGTAAAAGTAGTTTTAGTTCGCGCCCGAAAAGAAAACAGACGTCCTGATGGATCATTCATTAGATTTTCTGACAATGCCGGAGTTGTAATTGATAACGCAAAAGATAAAAATCCAATTGGAACAAGAGTCTTTGGTCCAATAGCCCGAGAAGTCAAAGATAAAGGTTTTTCAAAAATTGCAAGTATGGCAATTGAGGTTATCTAATATGACCCATTCGACAAGCTCAGGGTCATAGTGAGGAATTCGAATCTATGAAATTAAAAAAAGGCGATAACGTAAAAATAGTTTTGGGAAAAGATAAAGGTAGAGAGGCAAAAATAGAAAAAATTTTTTCCAAAACTCAAAAAGTACTGGTTCATGGAGTCAACCAATACAAAAGACATATGAAGAGCAGGTCCCAAGGCCAGCCTTCGGAAATAGTTACGATTACAAAACCAATGTGGGCGTATAATGTTGCCCTTATTTGTCCGCATTGCAAACTACCGACTCGTATTGGATTTAGAATAGAGAAAAATGATAAAATCAGAGTTTGCAGAAAGTGTGGTAAAAAAATATAAGTCCTGAAAGGATGATTTCATCATATGGATAACTTACAAGCGAGATTTAAAAAACAAATTACAGTAAATTTAAAAAAAGAGCTGGGGATTAAAAATTCAATGGCTGTACCTAGTCTTTCAAAGATAGTTGTAAATATGGGAGTAAAAGACGCATTGTTAGACAAAAAGAATTTAGAGAAAGCAGCAGTAATTTTGAGTCAAGTTACGGGACAGAAGCCCAAATGGGCAACGGCCAAAAAATCTATATCATCTTTTAAGTTAAGAGAAGGAGATAAGATTGGCCTTGTTGTCACTTTAAGGGGTAAAAAAATGTATGATTTTTTTGAAAGGTTAACTAGCATTGTTCTGCCAAGATTTAGAGATTTTCATGGAGTTAAAAAAGTAAGCTTTGATGGAAACGGTAACTATACGTTGGGATTTACAGAGAGCACAGTTTTTCCAGAGATAGATCCTGGGAAAATAGACAAGATACAGGGATTTGAAGTAAGTATTGTTACAACAGCAAAAGATGATAAAAAAGGTTTTGCATTACTTAAGGCAATGGGTATGCCGTTTGTAAAATAATTTTATGGCTAAAAAATCTAACATAATTAAAGCACATAGTAAACCGAAGTATAAAGTAAGACATAAAAACACATGTAATATATGTGGTAGGAATAGAGCCTACATGAGGCGTTTTGGTTTGTGTAGATTGTGTTTTAGAGAACTTGCTTTGAAAGGACAATTGCCAGGAGTAGTAAAATCAAGTTGGTAAAGTGAGTAATATGTCATCCTGAGGCAAAGCCGAAGGATCTCATGGGATTCTTCGCTACGCTCAGAATGACATTATGAAAAATATGAATTACAGAGTTTCGGATCTAATAATTAGAATCAAAAATGCAGCCAGGGCTAGAAGGAAAGAGGTTGTTTTAGATGATCTAAAAATTAACAAAGCAATATGCAAAGTTTTGGTAACTGAGGGATTTTTGGAGGGTTTTGAAAATGAAACACGGGAAGAAAGAAAAGTTTTGGTTGCGAAAATAAAATATGAAAAAAGAGATGCTATTTTGACAGATGTTTTGGTTGTTTCAAAACCATCTTTAAGGAAATATGCAACAGCAAAAGAAATTCCCGGAATTCAAAGAAAAGGAAGACACACAATAATCCTTTCAACTAACAAGGGAATTATGACAGGTCGGGAAGCTTTGAAGAAAAATATGGGAGGGGAGGTTTTGTTCAGAATCTGGTAATGAGAGGGATGTCATCCTGAACGCAGTGAAGGATCCCATGAGATTCTTCGCTAAAGCTCAGAATGACATTATAAATAATTATGTCTAAACTTGCAAAAAAACCAGTCAGCATAAAAGAGGGTGTAAATATAACTTTTGAAAATGATACCATTAAGGTAACAGGACCCAACGGTAATCTTTCTTTTGGTATTCCAACTGGCGTAGATGTAAAAGTTGCAGATGGACGTGTTTCAGTTTCTTTGAAAGACAAAAACCAAGAAGGATTAAAACCGGTCTTAGGTTTGACAAGAGCGCTAATCTCAAATATGGTTACAGGAGTTGTGACTGGATTTGAGAAGAAGCTGGAGCTTTCAGGTGTTGGATATAGAGCTCAAACTGCGGGTCGCGATCTCACTATTTCTGTTGGTTTTTCTCATCCTGTTAAGATTACGGCTCCGGATGGATTAACTTTTGCGGTTGATGAGAATATCATAACAGTAACTGGCGCTAATAAGGATATGGTTGGAAATATGGCAGCGAGAATAAGATCTATACGTCCGCCCGAACCATATAAGGGAAAAGGAATAAAATACAAAGATGAGAGAATAAGAAGAAAAGTCGGAAAAGCAGCAAAGGCATTGGGAGCGAAATAAATTTAGAGTTCAGAATTTAGAATTATGAATAAACAAAAATTAAGACGACAAATTAGAGTGCGATCAAAAATTAGGGGTACGGAAAAACGGCCGAGGCTTTCTGTTTTTCGATCCAATCGTTTTATGTACGCTCAGATTATAAACGATGAAATTGGAAAAACAATTGTTGGAGTTTCTGAAAAACACCTTAAAGAAAAAATAGCCGGAAAAAGTGTAAGAGCAAAAGCTGTCGGAGTTTTATTGGCAAAAAAAGCAATTGATAAAAAAATCAAAAAAGTTGTATTTGATCGCGGAAGTTATTCTTATCATGGCAGAATTAGTGAAATTGCTAAGGGCCTACGGGAAGGAGGACTGGAATTCTAATGAACGATGCTAGATTTTACAAAGATAGACCAACAGATGGATTTGAGGAAAAAATAGTCCAGGTTAATAGAGTCTCCAAGAAAACAAAAGGAGGAAATAAAATTGGATTTTCAGTCTTGACTGTTGTTGGAAATAAAAAAGGAAAAGTAGGAGTCGGGCTTGGAAAAGGTCCTGAAATAGCGTCAGCAATTAAAAAAGGAGTACTCTTGGGAAAAAAACATGTTATAGATGTCCCGATTATCAATGGTACTATTCCTTTTGAGTTTAGAATCAAATTGGGTGCAGCAAAAGTAATGCTGAAACCAGCCCCAAGAGGGTCTGGAGTTATTGCAGGAGGAGCAGTTAGAAGCGTGGTTGCTTTGGCTGGAATAGAAAATATTTCATCAAAAGTAATGGGTACCAAAAATCAGGCAAGTAATGTTTATGCAACAATAGAAGCCTTAAGAAGGCTCACGGAAAGATATCATAAAGAAAATAGAATAAGGAGAATAAAATAATCCCTAAAGGGAGGCAAGCACAATGAAACTTTCGTCTTTGACAAAAATTACAAAAACACGCAAAAAAAGGCTAGGGCAAGGACACGGATCTGGGCGCGGAAAAACGGCCGGACGCGGAACAAAAGGACAAAAAGCAAGGAGAAATATTCCTTTAACTTTTGAAGGCGGAGCATTAACTCTTATCAAAAGACTTCCTTTTATGAAAGGAAAAGGAAAAAATAAATCATTTAAAAATGGACCAATTGTTGTAAATGTTAAGGTGCTTAATTTACTAAAAAAGGATACAATAGTTGATGTAGAATCCCTTATTGAAAATAAAATTGTAGATTCCGATTATGCCAAAAAATACGGAGTTAAAATCTTAGGAGATGGAAAACTCGCAGTATCTTTAACAGTTAAATTGCCTGTATCAAAAGGAGCGGCAAAAAAAATTCTGGCAGCCGGAGGAAAAATAGAGAAATAATTTTCCTTTATGAACAATATTTTTGGAATTTTTAGTAAAAGCATAAAAACCAAAGACGTAAGAAGTAAGCTTTTATTTACGGCAGGAATTTTCATCGTATTTAGAATATTCGCTCACATCCCGGTTGCAGGTGTAAATTTAGCCGCGTTAAAATCTCTTTTTTCACAAAACCAATTCTTGGGACTTTTGGATATTTTTTCAGGAGGAACACTTGCAAATTTCTCAGTAATGGCCCTAGGACTTAATCCTTACATCAACGCCTCTATTATCCTTCAGCTTTTAACTCTTGTCTTTCCGAAGCTTGAAGCCTTGTCTAAAGAAGGAGAATCAGGGAGACAAAAAATCAACCAATATACGAGACTATTAACTGTTCCTTTGGCTCTTTTGCAATCAATCGGTATGTATGCTCTTTTGCGCAGTCAAGGAATTATTGCTACTTTGAGTCCTGTTGGTATTGTCTCTTTTGTTGCTACGATGACTGCTGGAACAATGCTTTTGGTCTGGCTTGGAGAGCTAATTTCTGAGAAAGGCATCGGAAACGGAATCTCGCTTCTTATATTTGCAGGAATAGTAGGGAGAATTCCTGTTACTTTCGGGCAGACAATATCAACAGCCCATGCCAATAATCTCTTTAACCTAATAATTTTTCTTGTGATGGGAGTTTTGGTTATCGCTTCGATAATTATTATAAATGAAGGAACAAGAAAGATAACAATTTATTATGCGAAAAGAGTCAGAGGAAATAAAATGTATGGAGGGCAATCTACTCATCTGCCTCTTCGGGTTAATCAGGCCGGAGTAATTCCAATAATTTTTGCAGTATCTCTAGTTCTTCTTCCGTCAATTGTTGCTAATTATCTGACTGCTTCAAAAAATCCTGCACTTCACAATATTGCAGTTTCCATAACGGGACTATTTAATCCTTCCGGTCCGTTTTATAATGGGTTATACTTTTTCTTAGTTGTTGGCTTTACGTATTTTTATACTGCTGTTATTTTTAATCCAAAAAAGATTGCTGAAGAAATACAAAAATATGGAGGATTTATTCCGGGAATAAGACCCGGAACTCCTACAGCCGGTTATTTAAATTATATTTTGACCAGAATAACAATGGCTGGGGCTATATTTTTGGGAATCATTGCAATTTTCCCAACAGTTGCTCGGGCATTCACAAATGTCCAGACGCTTATTTTGGGAGGAACAGGAATTTTGATCGTTGTTTCTGTAATACTGGAAACCATTAAGGCAGTTGAAGCACAACTTGTCATGAGAAATTACGAAGGGTATAGTAAAAACAAATGAAAATTATACTAATTGGCATTCAGGGTTCAGGAAAATCAACTCAAGGAAATCTGCTTTCCGAGAAGTTTTCTATTCCTTATCTGTCGACAGGACATATTATTCGGCAAATGGCAAAGGAAAAAACAAAGACGGGCAGATATATTAAGGAAACAACTTATTCCGGCCTTTTAATTCCGGATAATATCATGATTCCTATAGCGGCCGATTATTTAGCCAGAAAAGAATATCAAAATGGTTTTATTCTGGATGGATTTCCAAGGACTGTTGAGCAGGCCGAAAAACTTTCCACACATATAGATAGGGTAATTTATCTAAATGTTTCGGATAAAGAGGCCCTTTGGAGATTGAGCGGACAAAATAGTAACGGCGAACGCCATGATGATACGCTTTCTGCAATAAGAAAACGCATTGAGTTATTTCATAAGCTTACCGAACCAGTGCTTGGTTTTTACAGAAATAAAGGTCTCTTGGTAGAAATTGATGGAGAAAAATCAATTGAAGAAATTCACAAAGAAATATTAGAAAAAATAAAATAACTTCCCCTTTTTTGTATAAAAATGTTTACACATAAACCAATAAAAATTGCAATAGATGGTCCTGTTGGTTCGGGCAAGGGTACTTTGGCTCTAGAGTTAGCAAAAAAACTCAATGCTTTATATGTCAATACAGGTTCAATGTACAGGGAGCTTGCTCTTGCATGCTTAAGAGACAATGTAGACATGAAAGACGGCAATAAAATCTTGGAAACATTAGAAAAAAACTCAATAGAAATAAAATCAACAGAAAAAGGCATAAGAGCTATTTTAAATGGAGAGGATGTGTCTGAGGAGATTTTTAAACCAGTTGTCAGTAAAGCGTCTGCTAATGTTGCTGTTTTTCCTCAAGTAAGAAAAGCAATGGTAATAAGACAAAGAAAAATAGCAGAGGATGCAATTAAAAGCATAAAAAGCGTTGTAATGGAGGGACGCGATATTACAACAGATGTTCTTCCGGATGCGGATATAAAAATTTATCTAACTGCGGATATTAAGGTAAGGGCTCAAAGAAGACTTGAGCAATTTGAAGACAAAGGAATTAAAGCTCAATTTGATGATGTACTGAAAGACTTGCAAGAAAGAGACAGGCAGGATATGCAAAGAACTGCGTCTCCTTTGAGAATAGTTGGAGATGCGGTGGTTATAGATACTACAAATGACACTATAGATCAAACAGTTGATAAAGTTATAGAAAAGTTAAAAGAAAAAAACTTAGTATGATTGATTTAAAAACGGAGCAGGAAGTTGAAATAATGCGGACAGGTGGAAAAATATTGGCAGAAGTTTTGGATGAAGTTTTGAAAAATGTAAAAGCGGGAGTTTCAGAATTGGAGCTTGATCAATTGGCGGAAAAATTAATTTTGAAAAAAGGTGGAGAACCGGGATTTAAAAAAGTAGATGGGTACAAGCATACGATTTGTATTTCTACAAACGATGTAGTTGTTCATGGGATTCCAACTGACTATAAATTAAAAGTTGGAGATGTAGTTGGAATAGACTGTGGGGTATATTATAAAGGGTTTCATACAGATATGGCAGAAACGCTACGCGTTTCAACTCAAAACTCAAAACTCAAAACTCAAAACTACGATAAGATTGATAGGTTTTTAGCAACTGGGGAAAAGGCGATGTGGGAAGGCATAAAAGCTGCAAAATTGGGCAATAGAATTGGAGACATATCAAAAGCCATACAGAAAATAATTGAGGGTCAGGGTTATTCAGTTGTAAGAAGTCTAATTGGCCACGGAGTAGGAAGAAGCCTTCATGAAGATCCTGAGGTTCCAGGTTTTTTGGATGAGCCGATTTTGAAAACCCCTCTTTTAAAAATAGGCATGACAATTGCGGTTGAAGTAATTTACAATATGGGGAAAAGTGACGTAATATACTCAAACAAAGATGGATGGACTATAAAAAGCAAAGATGGCAGCCTCTCAGGGCTTTTTGAGAGAACAATAGCCATAACTGACAAGGGTATGATTGTTTTAACTCAAGGGCAGTAATTGCAGTTTTGAAGTTAGTTTGCTATAATACCTTAGACAATAGATGATAGACGATAGAAAGTAGAATTTTGAAGATAGAAGTTGGAATATCGAATTTGTTTTTCTAACATCAACCTTCTATTTTCAAATAACTAACTTCTATGTTCCATTTTCTATTGTCTATTTTATATGGCTCATCAGGGATCTTTTGAGATAGAAGGAGTTGTCAAGGAATCCTTACCCAATACTCTTTTTAGAGTAGAACTGACGAATGGAGCTGTAATTCTTTGTCATTTATCTGGCAAGATGAGAATGAATTTTATTAAAATCTTGCCGGGAGACAAAGTAAGGGTTGAGATGACTCCATATGACAAGGCAAAAGGCAGGATAATTTATAGATTTAAATAAGAGGCGTTTGTAATTCTGAACGAAGTGAAGAATCTAGATCCTTCGCTTTGCTCAAGGGTCAGGATGACATTCGGAATAATAATATGAAGGTTCAAGCAAGCGTTAAAAAAAGATGTGCAAAATGCAAAATTATAAGACGAAAAGGCGTTGTGAGAGTTGTTTGCGATAATCCAAAACACAAACAAAGACAAGGCTAGGATGCGAATGTATGCGAATTATTAGTGCGAATAAATCCGAATATTTGGATAAATTCGTATTAACAATTCGGATGAATTCGTAATGTACTATGAGGATTGCAGGATATAATTTACAAGATGCAAAAAGAGTGGATATTGCCCTGACCTATATTTATGGAATTGGCAGGAAAAACGTTGTAGATATTCTCAAAAAGGCAGAGGTAGAAGCAGGGAAAAGAGTCAATGCTTTGTCTGAAGATGAACAAAAAAGAATTCAGAAAGTTTTGGAAGGATATAAGTTGGAAGGAGATTTGAGAGCAGAAGTATACGCGAATATCAAAAGATTAAAAGAAATTGCCTCATACAGAGGAACAAGGCACAGCAAGAATCTTCCGGTTCGCGGTCAGCGCACGAGGTCTAATGCTAGAACAAAAAGAGGCAAAAGAGTTACAATCGGAGCAATCAAGAAAGAAGACGCAGTGAAAACAGAGGCAAAAACAGAAGCTAAATAATCTTATATGGCAGAAGAAAAGTTAATAAAAAAAGTTAAGAAATCGAATGTATCAGTAACAGGTAATGGGCGAGCATACATAACTTCTACATTCAATAATACTTTAATAACAATAACCAATGATAAGGGAGATCCCATCGGATGGAGTTCTGCTGGGGCAGCCGGTTTTAAAGGGACAAGAAAATCTACTCCTTTTGCCGCTTCTTCCGCAATGGAAGCTGCTGTTAAAAAGGCTCACGAAAAGGGGCTAAAAACAGTTGAAGTTTATGTCAAGGGACCGGGAGCAGGCCGAGATTCAGCTTTGCGAGCTATAAAAAGCGGCGGATTATCAATTTCTTTGATTGCAGACATAACGCCAATCCCACACAATGGACCAAGAGCAAAAAAGAAAAGAAGAATTTAAAATATGGCTAGATATACTGGACCAAAACATAAAATAGCAAGAAGAGAAGGATTCAATATTCTTGAAAAGGAATCTGCAAGTTTGCAAAGGCGTCTAAATGTTCCGCCAGGCGGGGTGCATGGAAGAAAGATGAAGAGAAGGCTTTCCGAATATGGACAGCAACTCAGAGAGAAACAGAAAGCAAAAGCAATATACGGACTTTTGGAAAAACAGTTTGGAAATTTGGTCAAAATGGTTGGTAAGAAGAAAGGTGAAACAGGAGAACTCTTGATCTCTCTTCTTGAAACAAGGCTGGATAACATCATTTATCGCCTGGGTTTTGCAAAAACAAGGATGATGGCGAGACAAATGGTAGGACATAGGCATGTTCTTGTGAATGGAGAGAAATTAAACATCCCTTCTTATCAAGTAAAAGTAGACGATGTTGTTTCTTTGGCTCCACAAACCCAAAAAAATGTACAAGTTTTAGCTTTGATGGAAGATAAAGATAAGGTTATCGTGCCTTTTATAAAAAGAGAAGGTTTGTCAGGAAAGCTCTTGAGAATGCCAAAGACAGACGACGTACAGGTTCCGTTCGATTTACAGTTGATTATTGAATATTATTCGAGATAATGGTACAATGACTTTTATGGCAAATCCAACGTTTAAAGTAAAAGAAGAAAAGATAAGTCCGGAACACAGTGAATTTGTAATAGAACCTTTAGAGCCTGGATATGGACATACATTGGGCAATGCCTTAAGACGTGCTCTTCTCACATCTATCCCCGGAGCAGCTGTAACATCGATTAAAATAACGGGCGTAAAACATAAATTTTCCACAATTCCCGGAGTGAGGGAAAATGTGGTTGACCTTCTGCTTAATATAAAAGGTTTAAATTTTCGTCTTTTGGATGGAGCTTCCAAAAGCAAGGTTACCCTCTCTGTAAAAGGACCAAAAAAGATAACGGGTACAAATTTTGATCTTCCTGAAAATGTTGAGATTGTAAATAAAGATCATTACATCGCTTCCATCAATGACAAAAAAGCAAGGCTTGAAATGGAATTATCAGTTGAGCAAGGTTTTGGATATTCTTCCGCTGAGGAAAGACGAAGCACAACTTTGGGTTTGATTCCAACAGATGCGGTATTTACTCCTGTAAAAAGAGTAAGCTATGAAGTTTCTGCAACTAGGGTTGGAAGACAAACAGATTTAGACAAATTAATGTTGAGCGTTTGGACCAATGGAATTGTAAGTCCAAAAGAAGCATTGTGGGAAGCTTCCAAAATTTTAACTTCTTATTTCTTGCAGGTCTATGAACCAAAGACTGTTGTTTCTTCAGACTCAGTGAGCGCTAAACCTTCTGTTGCAGACAATATTTCAAAATTAACTATCGATGAGCTGGATTTGCCAACAAGAATTTACAACAGTCTTCGAAATGGCGGAATTGAAACATTGGGCCAGCTTTTATCTACCACAAAAAAAGATCTAATATCAATGCGCAATATGGGAAATAAATCCATAATGGTTATTGAGGAAAAACTTAAAGAAAAAGGCGTGGCTTTAACCGTTTAATACGAATATATCCGAATGATTAGTCCGAATTAATTCGAATTCGGATCGATTAGTATTAAGAATTCGGATGAATTCGTATTTTTATTATGAGAAAGAATATTTTTGGAAGACAATTTAGCAGAGACACGAATCAAAGAAAGTCGCTTTTTAAAAGCCTTATTTCTTCTTTGATTTTGGATGAAAGCATCAAAACAACTCTGGAAAAAGCAAAGGCAATAAAAGGAGATGTTGACAAAATTGTCAATAAAGCAAAAAAAGGAGATAATACGCTTAAAATCCAGCTTTTACAACGCCATCTTGGCATAGATGCTATGAATAAGGTTATAAAAGATATAGCGCCCAGGTTTAAAGACCGAAGCAGCGGATATACTAGAATTATAAAGCTAGGCAGAAGATTTTCAGATAATGCAGCTATGGTCATAATGGAATGGGTAGTAACAAAAGAGATTAAAGATGAAAGATTAAAGATTAAAGATGATGTTAAGGAATTATCAGCAGGTAAGGTAGTTAAGAAAGTTAATACAAAAAGAAAGGTTGCAAAGAAATAATGAGAGATACAACAATACCAACAAAAATATCCGATATAAAACGTTCATGGCATTTGTTTGATGTGAAAGGAAAAATTCTTGGAAGAGTTGCAAGTGAGATAGCGACAGTTTTGATGGGAAAATCAAAGCCTTATTTTGTTAGCAATTTGGATTGCGGAGACTTCGTTGTTGTAATAAATGCAAAAGAGATTAAAGTAACAGGAAAAAAAGAAACACAGAAAAGATATTCCCGCGTTTCAGGTTATCCGGGCGGATACAGGGAAGAAACCTTAATGGAACTTAGAAAAAGGAATCCCGGAGATATAATAAGATTTGCTATCTTGGGGATGTTGCCACAAAATAAATTACAGGATAGAATGTTAACTAGATTATTTATTTTCCCAGGGAAAGATCACACGTATACAGATAAATTTAAAGTTAAAAGTGAAAAATCAAAAATTGAAGATAAAAAATAATTTTAAAATATGGTTATAGATAAAACAGTGCAAGAAACAATTTCTAAAGAAAGTCCTAAGAATGTACAAAAGGATTTTATTTTCGCAATTGGCAGAAGAAAATCTTCAACAGCCCAAGTGCGGCTTTACAAAAAAGATGCGACAGTTTGGGGAACAACCGAAGTTAAGAAGGGGGAATTTGTCGTTAATAACAAGCCTGCTTTAGCATATTTTGGCAAAAGCTTTGAAAGCGTGTATAGACAGCCTTTGCAAGCGACAGGTACGGAAAATAAGTTTGCCGTATCTATTAAAGTTAGTGGCGGAGGAAAAATGGGTCAGCTGGATGCGGCAGTTTTAGCTATCGCAAGAGGACTAGATAAAATTGACCGGGAAAAATTCCACACAATTCTTAAGAAAAAAGGAATGTTAACTCGCGACCCAAGAGTTAGGGAAAGAAGAAAAGTCGGAATGGGCGGAAAATCAAGAAGAAGAAAACAGTCCCCAAAGAGATAAGATTATTTTTTGTAATTTTTGTAAAGCCTTGTAAACTCTTCGTTTTTTTCCAATAGCTTAGTCTCTTCTTCGCACCACATAGAGTATTTTCCGGGATTATTTTTTACGTCATTAACAAATTCTTTCCAATCAACCCATTTGATGTTTTCCACCTCATCACTATTAGGGTTTGGTTTTTCATCTGTGAAGGCAACCATAACGGGACAAAGTTCATTTTCTACAACTCCATTCATCTTGGCCTTGTATGAAAAATCAGGTAAGACTACTTGGACATTGCCTAAATTGAGACCTAACTCAAACTGCAGTCTCCTTTTTGCCGCATCAGGATTTGATTCGTTAAGCCTTGGGTGTCCGCACACAGAATTAGACCACGCTAACGGCCACGTCTTTTTAGCATGACTTCTTTGCTGAAGCAGAAGCTCACCTTTAGAGTTGAAAAGAAAAAGTGAAAAACCTCTGTGAAGCGGAGTATTTTCATTGTGAGTTTCCAATTTTGGCGCAGTTCCCAAAACTTCATTTTGTTTGTTAACAAGGACAACGTATTCTAATTTTGGCATTGTCATATCCATAGTTCTCATTTTTTCCATTTAACAATTATAAGGTTTGTAAGTAAATAAATCAATAATGCTTGCCAAAGAAGTATAGAGATGAGAGTGGTGCTTAGAAAAATTGCAATTATCTCTCTTCGTAGTCCATAAAAATCCAACAAAAATGCGCCAATTCTTCCAAACACAAAAAAAGCAGCAAGTCCGATAATTGGAGAAAAAATTATAGGAAGCAGTACGGGGCGTCTGGTAACTTGTCTAATTGTCATAAGTGGATGAAATGTTAGACCAAGTAGGGTTTTTGTCCAGATGTATGCGCTAAAAATAAAAAATATATTTTTTTTCATATTATAATTTTCCAAATATTTTTAGAATGAATTCATCATATCTTTTTCCCAAAATTCCATGAAATACCAAAGTTAGAATGAAGGCAAGAGGAATCAAAATTCGCCAAGGATGAGTGCCAAGCCATATACTTATAGAGGAAAATAGCTTTGGGAAAACCATGTCCTTTATAATTTTCTCCTGTTCCCTAGCTCTTTGCTCTAAGGTCTTAATGAACTCATTCTCGTTCATAAGCGAGTTTAAAACTTTGGCGGGCTCTAAAAAGAAGCGACTCTGTTGCTTTGAAAGACATATTAAAAGTTTTAGCCAATTCTTTTACCGAGACTTCTTCTTCGTAATGAAGTGTTAAAATCTTTCGATATTTCTCAGAGATATTGTGAAGCGTTAATTCAATTCTATCCCTAATCTTATTTTTTTCAAACTGAAACTCCGGCTGATCAATTTCCTGAGCAATTATTTGCAAAAAGGGCACTTGAGATAAAAGTATCGATTTAATCTTTCTTTTGCGGTAAAAATCAACCATTTTATTGTGAGCAATTTTATAAAGCCAAGACATTGTACTTTCTTCTCTTTTAAGTATTGATAGAGAATCAATTGCTTCCAAAAAAACATCGTTTGTTATCTCTTGAGCATCCTCAAATCTTGGAAGCTTTCTTGAGAGATAAGACAATATTTTGGGAGAATAAGACTTGTAAAACTCAACTACCGCCTTACTATCTCCACCTAGAATTCTTTTTACAAAAGAAGCAGACATAACAGAAATTATACCAGATTTATTGATAAAAGTACCATTCGAATGATTTTTCTAAATATTGCGACCTGAATTATAGTCATAAATTATTATGGAAAAGATAACAGAAAATATGGGAATTGAGCTAACTGACCGCATCGTAGAGCAAGTTCCTTCAAATAGATTTCCACATCATGTGCTTATTATTCCTGACGGAAATGGTAGATGGGCTGGTAGACAGAATATGCATCCTTCTTTTGGGCACATAAAAGGAGCAGAAGTTTTATCTGAAGTTTTAGCTTATATGCAAAAGTTGCCAATAAAATTTGTAACAGTTTGGGGATTCGCTTGCGATAATTGGAAACGTTCTGAAGAGGAAATAAATGCATTGATGCAGATATTCGAAAAACAGATACAAATAATGGTTCCCAGGTTGATGGATGACAGTGTAAAATTTATTCATCTTGGAAGGAAAGACAGGATTCCCAATCAACTTAGAGAAACTATCGATAGGGCCGAAGAACTAACTAGAACAAACGCAAAACAAGTTTTTTCGCTTGCGATTGATTTTGGTGGAGAAGATCAAACCCTTAGAATTGTAAGGACGGCTCGCAATACCCCAAAAGATATCGATATTACGTCAACAGAGAAATTAAGGGATGGTAGCGGAGAAGTTCCTCCAGCGGATCTTATCATACGAACTTCTGGAGAACAGCGAACTTCTGATATCGGTTGGCTTGGAATAAATGCAGAGTTCTATACTATTACGAAGCTTCTACCAGATGCGAGTATCGAAGATTTTGCACAAGCGCTACTCGCTTTTTCCAAAAGAGAAAGAAGATTTGGAGAAAGACTCCAAATAGGCGGTGTAAATCGAATGATTTAATGTAATTTTACGACTATATATAGGAGAACAGAAAAACCTGAGTACAACCTCAGGCAATTTTTTGTTTAATAAAATGCTTGAGATAGATAAAAGATTTATTGAAACAGAGTCTTTGGTGCAAGAAAGAAAACGATTAACTAATGAAGATTTGGTCGGAATGTTTGGAGCCAACTACAAGCAGCTTATTGAACATAAAGCTGTACAACTTGGCATTAACGAAAGATTGCAATTTTTTGATTCTGCCAAACCCCATGATGGATCACAAGCAGTATACATTGTTGAACAATTTGTAGGAAATGATTGGATTTTGGCATCTGTTCTTGAGCCAAATATGGAAACATCAAAACATCACCATAGAGCACCTATGATCAGAGAAAAATATTTACATATTGCCGGGGAATCGTTTGTTAGCCTAGACGGTAAAGAGTTTCCATTGAACAGTGAACAAAATTTAATCGAGGTTCCCTTAGATATTATTCATCAGGTTAGAACGCAAGAAAATCCTTCCTTAACCCTTATTATTATGGAAAATGCACGATTGGTGGCGCCCGGTAAACTACATGTAAAATTGCCTTAATAAATTAAATGCGCTATAATATAAGCCTATAGGAATAATTTTCATATGAAAGGTGTAATACTTATCAAATTTGGGGGTTCCATAATCACAGACAAAAATGTTCCCTATAAAGCAAGGCCTGATGTTATAAAAAGATTAGCCCAAGAGTTAAAAAAAATAAAAAATTTTTCGATTGTTCTTGCTCATGGCAATGGGAGTTTTGGTCATACATCTTCGAAGAAATTTGGAGGAAAAAAAGGATATAAAAGTAAATGGGGTATTGCAAAAGTAGCAAGAGATATAATGGGATTAAATGGAATTGTTATGAATATTCTTGTTGAAGAAGGTCTTCCTGCTATTTCACTGCGGCCAATGAGTATGATATTAACAAGGGAGGCTAAAATTGAAAGTAGTTTATTCGAGATTGTTGAAGATGTATTAAAGCAAGGCCTAATTCCAGTTCTCCCAGGAGATATTATTTGGGATAAAAAATGGAAGACAACAATTTACTCGGGTGAAACTATTTTAAATGAAATTGGAATTTATTTAATGAATAAAGGATTTAGAGTTGGAAAAATTATTCAGGTTGGCGAAACCAATGGAGTTTATGACGATAAGGGAAAAACAATTCCGTCAATAAGCAAAAGAAACTGGAAAAATATTGAGCAGTATGTTTTTAACTCTAAAAGAGCCGATATAAGTGGGTCAATGAAGCACAAAATAGAAAGTGCGCTTTATATTGCTTCTAAAGGCATAAAAACATGGATCACAAATGGAATTATTCCAAACGAGTTACTAAACGCTATAAAAGATAGAAGTATACATGGAACAGTTGTTGGATGATCTATGACAATTCACGAGCGTCAATTACAGTCACAAGAGTTAGGAATAAGAAGAAATATTGGAGTCGGATCGCTTATCGTTAATATGGATGGTAAGATATACACGGTTCGAGAATTAAAAGGCAATAAAGACACAGAAAGATTACCTAACCAAGTAGCTATATCCACAGAGAAAAGAAAAGGGGGGGGAGAAGACCTTCGGTCAAACTTATTGGGAGCGCTTGGAGAGTTTTGCAGCGATAAGGATATGTCAGCTCTCAGAGAACACCTTTTTATAGTTGGGCCACCAAGGATAAGGCCTGTACAGCTAGACGGAAAGTCACTTGCTTGTAGTTTGATGACTTTGGTATGTGATATTAACATACAACCCACTCCAGCCCACGTAGAGGAAGTTATTCCTAATGGATGGATAACAGTAAGTGAAGCATTTGGTCTCACAGACTTACGGTCTCTTTCTCGCCAGTTGTTAAATGTAATAGATAGAGAGAGATTGGTAGAAAAAGGAATAGAAAATTTTAGAAACAATGTTGGCAAAGCGCCTGTACTGGAAGGCTTTGGTTCTAATAAGTCTTTTGATAGATTTATTAGAGAAAGGAATTTGCTACAAGATAGTTACACGAATGGTGCTCACTCCAATGGATTCAAAAACCATAGATAGAGCCTTTATTTCCCAAATCTTCTTTGTCTTGAGGAATATTCGTCAATTGCTTCTTCAATATCTTTTTCATTAAGATCTGGGAAATGTTTTTTTAGAAAAACATACTCTGCATAAGCTACTTGCCAGATCATAAGCCCAGAAGTTCTTTGTTCTCCACTTGTTCTTATAATTAGATCAGGATTTGGATAGGGTTGATTAGCAGTGTCCAAAAAATTATTAAAACTTTCTTCAGTTATGCTTGTCTCTTGTCTCTTGTCGCTTGTCGCTTTTTTAATGGCTCTAATTACTTCGTCTCTTCCTCCATAATCAAGCGCGATATTTAAGATATAATTTTTGAAATTTTTTGTCTTCTCTTCAGAATTTTGAATTTTTTCCAATAATTTTTTTGAAATCCTATCTTTTCTTCCCAAATGGATTATTTTTATTTTTTCCTTCATCGCTTGCCTGAGATTTCTTTCAATAAATATTTCATACATTTTCATGAGATAGGAAACCTCTTCTTTGCTTCGATTCCAATTTTCAGTAGAAAATGCCCATATTGTTAAAGTATGAATGCCGAGTGCGCGAATTTTTCTTCCGATTTTTACTGCCACATCAAACCCCTTCCTGTGTCCTTCAAGGCTTGGAAGTCCATGCTCTTTTGCCCAGCGTCTGTTTCCGTCAGGAATAATTGCGATATGATTTGGAATGGCTGAAAATGGCATTTGTACATTATACCATCAGGTGCTATAATACCCAAATGCTAGCAAAAAGACCTAGGAAATCATCTAAACTATCATTAGAAAAAAAGGCGATAGATAACTTAAAACAGCCCAAAGTTTTTGTTCCATTGATAATTATTGTTTTGATAATTCTAGCATTTCTTTTGAAGGGACTATTTGTTGCAGCATTGGTTAATGGCCAGCCGATTACAAGACTTACTGTTATTGCGGAATTGGAAAAACAGGGAGGAAAACAAACCTTAGCATCTTTGGTAAATCAGACACTTATTCTGCAGGAAGCTAAGAAAAAAAATATAAATGTAACTCAGAAAGAAATTGATACCCAGTCAAAGCAGATAGAAGATAGTCTCAAAAAACAGGGACAAAATTTGGATACGGCCCTCGCAGTGCAAGGAATGACTAGGCAAGATTTCTTGATGCAGCTAAAACTTAGAAGTCTTGTTGAAAAACTTCTTGGCGATCAAATAAAAGTGACAGATCAGGAAGTCAGTGATTATATAGAAAAAAATAAAGATACTCTTCCAACGAACTTAAAAGAGGATGAAATTAAAACTGGAGTAAAAGAGCAATTGAAGCAGCAAAAGATGGCAAGCATGTCGCAATCCTGGTTAGCCAATCTTACAAAAAACGCCAAAATAAACTACTTCGTAAACTACTAACAGTAAGACCTGTAGCATTTTCTCCATTGCAGATTATATTTTCTTACATTATAGTTGAGTAAGTGAGATTATTTGCCCGTAGTCTTTTTATTTTTTTCCTCTTTATTTTTCTTTCGATAATCTATTCAAATACAGTTAGTGCGGCAACAATACCCTATACGATTACATTGGGAGTTCCCGTTAGATCGCCAAATCCTGTTGGCGAAACATTTTTAACAACCAATCTTACAATTAATTATCAATCAGGAAGTATTGTTTTGAGCGGTAAACCTGATGGTACGGGAAATACATTGGTTGATGACGCGATAGAGATGGTGGTTACCGTTACTAAACCAAATGGATCCAGCTCTACTTTTGTGCATTCATATGAAACAGGCTGTTATACGATAAGTGAATCGCCGCCGCAAGATGTCACCAGTTTCTTTGGTCAGGGAGAAAATAAAGTGACGGTTAGACTCTATGATATTTGTGGAGTGAATCTATTTAGCAGTCCTCTTTATCTGGTAAATCTTAATGCGCCTAATCCTCTTGGGGAGCGTACACCTCTTATCCTTATTCCCGGCATTGGGGGATCGGAATTCAAAAGCAATCAGACTTTTACATCAACAATTAAAGACTGTGGAATTTTGCCGCCATTTACATATAATACCAATGATATTGTTTGGGTGAATACAATAATAGCAGGATTATCTATTTGCGATGATTATTTTGATGTTTTAAAACTTAAAACTGATGGACAGACTCCGGATTATTCTCAAATTGTCTTGAACGGAACTTTGTTTGGAGGTGCTTATGGAAATTTAATTAAATTTTTTACAGACAATGGCTATGAGCTGAATAAAACCTTATTTTTATTTCCTTATGATTGGAGAAAAGATATCAGTACGACCAAGTCAGGCTTAGACGATAAAATTAATCAAATTAAAACTCAAACAGGAGCACAAAAAGTGGATATTGTTGCGCACTCAATGGGAGGATTGGTTGCAAGAAACTATATTGCAGATTCAACAAAAGCTCAAAATGTGAGAAAATTATTCACATTGGGAACTCCACATTTGGGGTCAGT